>JACDJC010000333.1_pt1 | contig 59042 bp, 58 predicted proteins | sample 7454191 | NCBI WGS metagenome assembly JACDJC01 (sample SAMN14253291, study PRJNA609438) | sludge metagenome | isolation source: sludge after 25d culture with pyrite and EDTA | collected 2018-12-20 | reverse complement strand
TCTCCAGGCTGGTGAGCCGTTCGTCGTGCAAGGTCAAGATCATCTCCCGATGATCGACGACCCGCGGCCAAAGCTCCAGACTCATCTGATGTTGGAATCACCAAGCCCCCTTCAGACTCATCTGATATTGGACAGGGCTGGCGCCTGCGGCCCAGATGAAAACCATGTATAATTGCCGTCTTTCCAGTCGGCTGATCCCGCGCGCTTCGCGCGGATCCTGAACAGCCCGATTGGGCGGTTAGCTCAGTGGTAGAGCACTGCCTTCACACGGCAGGGGTCACTGGTTCGAACCCAGTACCGCCCACCATCCCGCCTGCCTATCCCGTCTCGACCCGATTCTTGCCCGCGTGCTTCGCCGCGTACAGGGCGGCGTCCGCTCGTTCCAGCAGGTGTTTCCTGGCCTGGTCGAAATGCGTGTTCGGCGCGGGGCTGCTCGTCATGCTCGCGACGCCGACGCTGACCGTGACGCGCCGCCCGTGGGTGAACGGGTGTTCCAGGGCGGCCTCGGACACCGCCGCGCAAATGGCCAGCGCCAGCGCCCGGGCCTGGTCGGGGCCGGTCTCCGGCAGGAGCACCATGAATTCCTCGCCGCCGTAGCGGGCCACCAGGTCGGTCGCGCGGGTCGTCACGGACGAAATCGCCTGCGCGACGCGTTGCAGGCATTGGTCGCCGGTGACGTGGCCGTAGTGATCGTTGTAGCGCTTGAAGTCGTCGACGTCGATCATCAGCACCGACAGGGGCTGGCCATGCCGGATCGCGCGGTGCCAGTCTTCCCGGAGCCGTTCCTCCAGCGCCAGCCGGTTGGCGACTCTGGTCAGGGGGTCGCGGCGCACTTGCTGCTCCAGCAGGCGCTTGAGATCGCGCTCGCGGCGCCAGGCCTTGTGCTGCACGTAGGCCAGGACCAGCCACACGCACAGCAGCCCGGCCGCGATCGGCGCGGCGATGCGCAGCAGTTCCCGCCAGCGGCTGGTCAATGCCTCCCGCGCATCGATCTTGGAGACCAGGTACCAGGGCGAGCCCGTCATGGACGAGGCCATGGCGATGACGGGCTGGTCGCGGTAGTCGCGCGCATAGAACAGGCCCCGCATGCCGGTGACGGCCTGGACCATCGGATCGTCCTTGCGGGTCAGCGGGATGCGCAGGTTGGGCGCCGCGCCGGGCTGGTCGCGCAGCGGGCTCAGGACCCGCACCTGGTCGCCTTCGCGCACGACGAGGGCGGATTCCGCCGTGCGGCTGGCGGAAGGCCATTTCTCGAGCAGCGGGTACAGCGAGGCCCGCACGTCCACGGCCATCCAGACGGCCGCGATCGGCTCGTCGTCGAAATAGACCGGCGTCAGGATGCTGAAGAAAGGGAAGGCGAACACCGGGCTCAGGCGGGGCTCGACCGTGGCCGGCTGCGCCTGGGCCAGTGCCCGGCGCAGCGCGGCGGATTCGGGGGGAGGCAGGCGTCCCGATGCGCCGCCCTCGGGGGTCAGCAGGAAGGCGCCGTCGGCGTCGACCAGGTGGACGGCGTCGTAGCCGGCCTGTTCGCGCAGCAGGCGCAGCCGGCCCTGGATCAGGGCGCGCAGCGCCGGTTCGTCGGGCAGATCCGCCGTGGCGGCCAGGCGCCATTGGGCCACGATGCGGCTGAACGGCACGTCGCCCATGATCGTCTGTGCATCGGCCAGCCGGGATTCCCGCCAGGTCCTCAGGTTCTGCAGTTGCAGCCGGTTGACCAGCAGCAGTTCCCGCTCGGCCAGATGCTGGTGGCGCTCCTTGATGTCCTGATAGATCAGGCAGCCGCCCAGGATCAGCAGCAGGCCGGAGCCGAGCACCATCAGCAGGGCTGACCGCAGCCAGGGGTTCAAGTTATCATGAGTCATCTTCATGTCTGGCGACCCGTTTCCAGGCTGGAATCCTGCTCTTCCCACCCCGTGCGGCGCGGTTGCGCCTGCGGCGACCCTCGCATCTTACCGCACACTTTCGTAACACTTGATGGTTGAAGCACCTGGATCCAGCCGAGGAACCTCGAAGTGATTTCCCGTCGCACGCTCCTTTCCTTGCCATTCGTGGCCGCCGCGGCCGCCGGAGTTCCCTGGCGGGCCGAGGCGGAGCCCCGGGACCGGTCCCTCGTGATCTGCCTGTCGCTGCGGCCCGAGAGCCTGGACCCGACCTCGGTGGCCGCGGCCGCCGTCGGCGAGGTCGTGCATGGCAATGTCCTCGAAGGCCTCACCCGGATCGAGGAAAACGGCCGGGCCGCTCCTCTGCTGGCCCTGGACTGGGACGTGTCCGACGATCAATTGCGGTACCGCTTCCGGCTGCGGCCGGACGTCCGGTTCCATGATGGGGCGCCGCTGGACGCGGCGGTCGTCGCCTACAGCCTGGAGCGGGCGAAATCCCTGGGCCATGCGAACAAGCTGGCCGGGACGCTGGCCAATATCCAGGCCATCGGGACGCCGGATGCGCGGACGGTGGAACTGGTCCTGCGGCATGCCGATCCGTTCCTGCCGTTCCGGCTGGGCGAGTCGCCGGCCGTCATCCTGCATCCGGGCAGCGCCGGGCGCGCCGCGCAAGCGCCCGTCGGCACCGGCCCCTACCGGCTGACGCGGCTCCCGGACGGCGACATCGACCTGCGGCGGTGGGACGGCTTCCGCGATCCGGAGGCGATCCGGATCGATGCGGCGGCCTTCCGCTTCATCCCCGATCCCGAACAGCAGATCCAGGCGGTCCTGGACCGGCGGGTCGATCTGCTCTTCCGGGCGGCGACCACCAGCATCGACCGGTTCGATGCCAGCAGCGATTACGAGGTCCTGGCCGGCAGTTCCTCCGGCAAGGGCATGGTGGCCATCAACCATCGGCGCGCGCCCCTGGGCGACGTGCGGGTCCGGCGCGCGCTGACGCACGCCATCGATCGCGAGGCCTTCATCCGCGAGGTGCTGCACGGCCGGGGGCGGGCCATCGGCAGCCATTTCGTACCGACCGACCCGGACTACGTCAACCTGACGGCGGTCCATCCCTACGATCCCGACCGGGCGCGGGCGCTGCTCAAGGAAGCGGGCGTGCGCACGCCGCTGAAGCTGGACCTGACCCTGCCGCCGACGCCCTACGCGCTGGCGGGCGGCCCGGTGATCGCGCGCGATCTCCAGGCCGTCGGCATCCAGGTCCGGCTGGTGCGGGTTTCCTGGTCCGAATGGCTGTCCGGCGTGTTCCACGGCCGGTTCGACCTGTCCCTGATCCTGCACGTCGAGCCGCTGGACTACGACATCTACACCCGGCCGGACTATTACTTCGGTTACGACAGTCCCGCGTTCCGGGCGCTGGTGGAACAGCACGCCGCCAGCACCAATCCGCGCGTGCAAAGCCGCCTGTTCCGGCAGATCCAGCGATACCTGGCCGACGACGCGGTGAACGCCTGGATCTTTTCTCCCGAGATCATCTCGGTGGTGCGCAAGGGCCTGAACGGCGTGCCGATGGATTACCCGATCTTCGCCCATGACGTGGGCGCCATGTACTGGGAATGACGCCCTGACTGCCACCTCGCGGCTTGCACGCCGCTCGGATCCGTCAGGCACGAAGCCGGTCCGCGGGGACCGGCTTCGTGCTGCGCCTGATCCCCCGCGCGCCGGGAGATCGGCGGGTGGGGGCGGCGGGGCCTGCTGAATCGCGGGCGATTACAGCGGATAGTGTTCGCTTTCGCCGATGATCACCGAGCCGTCGGCGCGCGCGGCGGCCAGTTCGGCCAGGACCTGGGCGCGGGTCTTGGATGCGCCTTCGGACTGGACCTGGGGATAGTGGGCCTGTTCACCGAACTCGACCTGCCCTTGGGCCTGGGCCAGACGCAGCGCGTTGACCACTTCCGAGCGGCTCAGGGTGCTGGGCGCGCTTTCGACCGGGTAGTTGCCGTGTTCGCCGATGGTCACGAGGCCCTGGGCCTGGGCTTCGTGCAGCTGCTGGACGACTTCGGCGCGGGTCAGGTCGGCGGCCTGGGCCAGGCCGGCGGAGGCGAGACCGAGGGAGAGGGCGGCGAGGGTGGCGGTGACTTTCATGATGGTTTCCTTCAATCAAGGGGGGTGGATGGGGCAGGGCGCTGCGGGCTTTCCGTTTTGCGCGCTATGTCCTGCCTCGGTGAAACGTATTCTGCGCCGTGGCTGCCCCGGGATAAATGGGCCCGATGCGAATTCAGTTTTCCATCCATGGAGGTAATGTGTGCGGGAATGCGGGACAATGCCCTGCCGGGGCCGCCGGGTCCCGCCCTGGAAAGAAGCCATGTCTCCTTCATTGAACGATATCGAACTGTTCGTCGAGGTGGCGCGCGGCAGCAGCTTCACCCGCGCGGGCGAGTCGCTGGACATGCCGGCGTCCACCCTCTCGCGGCGGATCTCCGCGCTGGAAAAATCCATCGGCGTGCGGCTGCTGAACCGTTCCACCCGCAAGGTGAGCCTGACCGAGGCGGGCGCGGCGTATTTCGCCCGCTGCCAGCACATCGTGGAAGAAGCGCGCATCGCCCATGAAATGCTCGTGGACGAGACCTGCAACCCGCGCGGGCGCCTGAAGGTCTCGATGCCGTCCACGCTGGCCATGTCCCTGCTCTCGGACGCCCTGCGCGAATTTTCGCTGCGCTACCCGGAAATCGAATGCGAATACGACCTCAGCATCCGCCGGATCAACCTGCAGTCGGACCCCTACGACGTGGTGATCCGGGTGGGGGAGCCGCCCGATTCCGGGATCGTGTCGCGGCGGCTGGGGACCCTCGTCCTGGGCCTGTACGCATCCCGCGAATATCTGGACGAGCGAGGCGTCCCCGCCAGTCCGGCGGATCTGGCGCGCCATGAATGCCTGCGCTCCAGCACCGAGCGGGTCGATTCCCTCTGGACGCTGTTTTCCGGGGACGGCCGGGAGCAGCAGGTCAGGGTCAGGGGGCGGATCGCGCTGAACCAGGTGCTGATGCTGCGCCGCATGGGGGAATCGGGCATGGGCATCGTGCCCTTGTCCATCCAGGACATGAAGGGCGGCGGCCTGATCCGGGTGCTGCCGGACTGGTCCTTCGCGCCCGTCCCCATGGCGGCCCTGTTCCCGTCGCGGATGATGCCGGCCCGGGCCCGGGTGTTCATCGACTTCATCAAGGAGCGGCTCGCCAGGGTGGAAATCCTGGCGGGCGCCGGGCGACTCCAGGAAGGGTAGCGGCCGGTTCCCGGCCGCGCCGGAGAGGCCGGGACCGTCGTGCACGCCCGGACATCTTCCTGTGCACGAGGGGACAATCGGCGGCCTCCAGGGATGGTTAAGCTTCAAATGACCAAACCTGGAAGAGAGGCAGATATGACCGCGACGGACACGCGTCCCGAACTGGCCGCCATACGCGAGCACATGATCATCGACGGCCGGCCCTGCGCGCAGGGAGAGGGCCGGCTGCCGGTCCACGATCCGGCCACCGGCGAGGTCATCGCCCACCAGGTCGAGGCCGGTCCCGCCCAGGTGGACCAGGCGGTGCGCGCCGCGCGCCGGGCTTTCGAGTCATCCGCCTGGCGCACGATGCCGCCGGCGGGCCGCGAGCGCCTGCTGCTGGCCCTGGCCGACCGGATCGAGGCCGAGGGCGAATCCCTGGCCAGGCTCGAGACGCTCAACAACGGCAAGCTGCTGGGCCTGTCCCGGATGCTCGAGGTCGGCGCCAGCGCCCAATGGCTGCGCTACATGGCGGGCTGGGCGACCAAGATCACGGGCGATACCCTGAACCTGTCGATTCCGTTTCCCCCGGGCGTCCACTACCATGCGCATACCCGGGCGGAGCCCGTGGGGGTCGTCGCTTCCATCGTGCCCTGGAATTTTCCGTTGCTGATGGCCGTCTGGAAGATCGCGCCGGCCGTGGCGGCGGGCTGCACGGTCGTGCTCAAGCCGGCCGAGGAAACGCCGCTGACGGCCATCCGGCTGGCGGAACTCGCGCTCGAGGCCGGATTCCCGCCGGGGGTGGTCAACGTGATCACGGGCCGGGGCGAAACGACCGGCGCGGCGCTCGTCGCCCATCCGGGCATCGACAAGATCGCCTTCACCGGTTCGACCGAGGTCGGCAAGCTCATCGGCCACGTCGCGGTGGATGGCATGAAGCGGGTCTCGCTCGAACTGGGCGGCAAGTCGCCGGTGCTGATCATGGACGATTGCCCGCTCGATCAGGCCATCCGGGGCGCGGCCGACGCCATCTTCTTCAACCAGGGCCAGGTCTGCACGGCGGGGTCGCGGCTGTTCATCCAGGAAGGCCTCTACGACCGGGTGCTGGAAGGTCTGGCGGCGGTGGCGGACGGTCTCAGGATCGGTTCGGGCTTCGATCCGGACACGCAGATCGGCCCCATGGTGTCCGCGCGCCATCGCCAGCGGGTGTCCGGGTTCATCGCGGACGGGCGGGCCTCCGGTGCGCGCCTGTTGGCGGGAGGGCGGGACTGGGACGGTCCGGGCTATTTCGTGCGGCCGGCCGTGTTCGACGGCGCGGCGCCCGATGCCGCCATCGTGCGCGAGGAAATCTTCGGCCCGGTCGTCGTGGCGGCGCGGTTCCGCGACGAGGACCAGGCCGTGGCCCTGGCGAACGATACGCGATTCGGCCTGGGAGCCAGCATCTGGAGCAACGACCTGGGACGCGTGCATCGCCTGGTGCCGCGCATCCAGGCCGGCACGGTCTGGGTCAATACCCACAACATGCTGGATCCGAGCATGCCGTTCGGCGGCTACAAACAGTCCGGGGTCGGCCGCGAGCATGGCCGCGCCGTGATCGGCAACTACATCGAGACCAAATCGGTCTGCATCGCCTATCCGGCGTAGCGTTTTTTTCATTCCAACAGAGCCGGCCCGGAAGCCGGCCACGAGGAGACATAGCATGACGATGATGCGCAATATGCGCCGGTTCGCGCTGGCCGCTGCCCTGGCCGCGGCGGGTTCCGCCCACGCGGGGGATCCCAGCGCGCGGGACTGGATTCCGGCGCCGCCGGGCACCGGCGTGTTCGCGGCCTACCTGTTCGGCCTGGATTCCCATGGCTTCTACGATCATGGCCGGCGGGTCCCCGATGGGCCCACCGTGGACGTGCGGGGCATGGTCCTGCGCCCCATGTATTTCAGCGAGATCCTGGGCAAGACCGTCCAGTACGAACTGATCCTGCCCGCCCTGCGCACCACGATCGGGGTCGACGGCATGCCCGACGACCGCGTCACGGGCGTGGGCGACGCCCAGGTGGGCGCGGCGGTCTGGTTCGTCAACAACCAGGAAACCAGGACCTGGTTCGCCTGGGAGCCCTTCATCACGGCGCCCACGGGCCTGTATCGCAGCGGTCATGCCGACGCCTCGCCGGGCAAGAACCGCTGGACCACCGTGCAGGACTTCGCCTTCGTCCAGGGGGTCGGGGAATCGACCTACCTCGAGGCCGTCGCCGAATTCGAATTCTTCGGCGACAACCGCAACTACTACGGCGGCACCCTGAAGAAGGCGCCGGCCATCCGCCTGATGGCGCTGGCGTCGACCAACATCACCGAAAGCACCTACGTCGGCATGCGCTATCGCTACGAGACGGGCGGCCGCGAGAAGGTCGACGGCGTCGAGACGGCCTCGCGGGCGAACAACCACCAACTGGCCTTCGAGATCACCCACCAGATCAATGACGCCAACCAGGTGCAATTGCAGTACATCCACGACCTGAAGGTCGAGAACGGCCCGCGCATGCGCGGCGTGCAGCTGCGCTACGTCTACGCCTTCTAGGCCGCAACCCAGGAGACTCATGCCATGAAAAAACCAGTTTTCAGGATCTCAACCGGGGCGGGCCTGCTGTCGGCGGCCCTGCTGCTGGGATCCGCCCCGGGCGTCCAGGCCGCCCCGCCCCTGCCGGTCGAGCAATTGACCGGAGGCCATTCGGTCAAGGCGGCGCCGGCCGATCGCATCTACGTGATGGATGCCGTGTTCTTCCACCTGACCGACAGCCGCCTCAATCAGTTCGATCGCGGCACCGGGAAATTCCTGGGGATGATCCCGACCTCGTTCAACGGCCAGGCCCAGTTGTCCAAGGACGGCAGGCAGGTCTATATCGCCACCACCTATTTCGAGCGCGTCACCCGGGGCGAACGCACCGATGTGGTCGAGGTCTGGGACAACGACAAGCTCAGCTTCGTGCGCGAGATCAAGATCCCGCCCAAGCGGGCGGGCGCCCTGAATTACGACGGCATGTTCCGTCAGACGGGCGACGGCCGCTTCGTCCTGGTGCAGAACGCCACGCCGGCCGCCTCGGTCAGCGTGGTCGACATGAAGAACGGCGCCTTCGTCGACGAAATCACCGCCACGGCGGGCTGCTGGAGCATCATTCCCCTGCCGGGCACGCCGCGCAGCTTTTCCACGATCTGCGGCGACGGCGCCCTGCTGACCGTCACGCTGGGGGACGACGGCAAGGTGGCGTCGCAGACGCGCAGCGAGCCCATGTTCCCGGTGAAGGACGACCCCGTCTTCATCACCCCGGGCCGCCTGTCGGACGGGCTGGTGTTCGTATCCTTCTACGGCAACGTCTACACGGCCAGGCCGCAGAAGGACGGCGCGATGAAATTCGAGCCCGTCTGGTCGATGCTCGACGAAGAAGACCGGGCGAAGCACTGGGTGCCGGGCGGCTACAACCTGCTGGCGGTGGAGCCCCGGAGCGAGCGGCTGTACATCTTCATGCACCCCGACGGCGTCGAGGGTTCGCACAAGAATCCGGCCGCCGAGATCTGGGTCTACGATCTGAAGACCCACAAGCGCGTGGCCCGCGTGCCGGGCAAGGATGCGCTGTCCATGTCCGTCATCCCGGGCAAGAAGCCCCAGTTGCTGACCATCGACGGGGCCAACGTCAACCTCTACGACATTTCCGGCCCGGAGCCGAAGCTGGTGCGCACGATCACGGGGGCGGCCGAGTCCTCCCTGCAGGTGATGGGCTATGCGGGAGGCGGCAATGGGTGAGCCCGTCATCGTGTACGCCGCGCTGGCCGTGCTGGCGGCGATCTTCTGGCTGGGCGCCCTCCACAAGCTGCGCGATCTCGCCGGATTCGAATCGGCCGTGGCGGGCTATCGCCTGCTGCCCGCCTTCCTGCATCGGCCGTTCGCCGTCGCATTCATCGCGGCCGAGCTGCTCGCCGGGGGGCTCCTTCTGTGGCCCGCCGCGCGGGCGGCGGGCGTCCTTGCGGCCCTGGCCGTCCTGGCCGCCGCCTCGCTGGGCGTGGCGGTGAATCTGCTGCGCGGGCGGACCGACATCGACTGCGGCTGCGGCGGCCTGTCCCGGGCGCCGGGCAGCCTGTCCTGGTGGATGGTGTCGCGCAACGGCCTGCTGGCCGCGCTGGCCCTGCTTGCATGGCCGCGGGCGGGCGGCCCCGCCGCGCGCGATCTGGCGTGGCTGGACGGCGTCACTTTCTTCGGCCTGTCGCTGGCCCTGCTGGGCCTCTACCTCGCTTTCAATCAGTTGCTCGCATCCCATCTCGAGATGCGCAAAAGGAGTCAATCATGACGGCATTGATCGTATCCAACATCGTGTTGTGGGCCGTGACGCTGGCCCTGTTGCTGGTGGTGCTGGCCCTGTCCCGGCAGATCGGCGTCCTGTACGAGCGGGTCGCCCCGATGGGGGCGCTGACCATCGACAAGGGGCCGGCGGTGGGCGCCGCCTCGCCCCGGTTCGAGCTCGACGACCTGCTGGGCCGCGCCCTGCGCATCGGCCACGGCGGCGCGCGCAGCCAGCTGCTGTTCTTCGTGTCCCCCACGTGCCCGGTGTGCAAGAAGCTGCTGCCCATCCTGAGGTCGGTGGCGCGGACCGAGGGCGCCTGGCTGGACATCGTGCTGGCCAGCGATGGCGAGATGCCAGAACACCTGGCCTTCTATCGCAAGGCCGGCCTGGAGCCCTTTCCCTATGTCCTTTCCACCGAGATCGGCATGCGCTTCCAGGTCAGCAAGCTGCCCTACGCCATCCTGATCGACGAGCAGGGCATCGTCCGGGCCAAGGGCCTGGTCAATTCGCGTGAACAGCTCGAAAGCCTGTTCACGGCCAAGGAAATCGGCGTGGCCTCGGCCCAGGAATGGCTGGAGCGCGGGGTGCCGGTCCAGGAAATCTCACGCAAGGAGAATGGCAATGCGCTGGCTTGATCATTTCGGGGAATCCCTGACCCGCAAGGTGGCTCACGCCTCGTCCCGGCGCAGCGTGCTGTGCTCGATCGGCAAGGTCTTCGTGGGCACCGCCTTCGTCATGCCGGTGCTGCCGGTCGCCCGGATCGCTCGGGCCGCGGAGGCGGCGCCCAAGACCGACCTGGAGACCGCGACCGAGGAAGAGCTGGCGTCCTGCGACTACTGGCGCTATTGCGCGGTGGACGGCTTCCTGTGCACCTGCTGCGGCGGTTCGGCCACCACGTGCCCGCCGGGCAGCGAGCCTTCGCCCATTTCATGGGTCGGCACCTGCCACAATCCCAAGGACGGCAAGGACTACCTGGTCAGCTATCACGACTGCTGCGGCAAGACGGCGTGCGGCCGGTGCTATTGCGGCGGGCAGGTGCGCGAACGGCCGGGCTACGAGTTCTTCCTGCACAATGACGTGAACTGGTGCATGGCCAACAGCAACACGACCTATCATTGCACGGTCTCCACCATCGTGGGACTGGGCAAGAATTGACCTTCGAAGGGGGGCGGATCGTGTCCAAGTTCATGAACGGGATCCGGGCCGGTCTGCTGCCCTGCCTGGCGCTGGCCCTGTCGGCCGCGGCCGGAGCCGGGGAAGCCGGGCCCGCGCGGCATGCCGTGCTGGAGTCCATGGGAGCCAGCGTATCGGCCTACAAGGACTACATGCTCAATTGCGGGGGCTGTCACCGCTATGACGGCGAGGGCGTCGCCCGCAACGCGGTGCCCAGCTTCCGCAATTCCATCGGCCTGTTCACCCGCCTGCCCGAAGGCCGGGAATACATGATCCGCGTCCCGGGGGCCGCCCAGTCGCAGCTGGGCAACGCCGAGCTCGCGGACGTCCTGAACTGGATGGTCGCGAACTACAGTCCCGGCGAACTGGCACCCGATTTCAGGCCGTTCACGGCCGGCGAGGTGGGGGCGGTGCGTCCGTATCGCTACGACGACGTGGTGGCCGAGCGCCGGCGGCTGGAGGCCAGGCTCCGGCAACTGGGCCTGACGCCCGCTCCGTATCTCTATGGATCGAACTGAGCGCGCGCGTCCGACTAGGGGTTTGTCCTGCTGGCCGGGATTCCGTCCGGAGGCTAGATTCCTTGATTGACAGGAAGTGAGGATCGACGTGATGTCCGCTCCCATGCCCAAGCCGGCGGTACCCGCCTTCGCGCCGACGTGGCTGAGCACGCCGCTGCGGCGGTTCGACACGCGCGGCGCCTGGGCGGACAGCATTTCCGAGCATTTCGTGCCCCTGGAGGTCGAACCCAGGGGCAGTGGTCCGTTCCGCAACTTGGCGGCCAACGAGACGTTCGGCTGTCTCCAGGTCTCCGAACTGGTGACCTCGGCGCAGCGGGTGCAGCGGACGCGCGTGCTGGCCAACCGTTCCGAAAGCGCGCAGTACAAATTCAGCGTCCAGATCTCCGGCCGCACCCTGATCGCGCAGGACGGGCGTTCGGCGCTGCTCGATCCGGGCGACTGGGGCATCTACGACACGTCCCGGCCCTACGAGATCAGCGAAGAGCCGGACGCGCACTTTCTCGTGCTGCAGGTCCCGGCCCATGTGCTTTCCGTATGGGAACCCTGCATCCAGTCGCGGCTCGCCCGGCGCTTCGGGTCCGACAGCGGCAGCGCGCGGATCGCCATGGACGCGCTGCGGGCGCTCGTGTCCCAGGGGCCGGCCCTGGAGCCCGAACTGGCGTTCGAGGTGTCCTCGACCGTGATGCGGCTTTTCGCCCTCAGCCTGGGCGAGCATGCCGACGGGGGCGGCGTTTCTAGCCTGGAGGAAGTCCGCCAGGGCCAGTTGCGCGTCATCCTGCGCCACGTGCACGAGCACCTGCACGATGGCGGGATGACCGCCGATACGCTGGCGCGGCGCTTCCGGATGTCGCGCCGCTACCTGTACAAGCTGTTCGCCGCCCGGGGGCTGACCCCGGCGGACTACATCCTGGGCGCCCGGCTGGAACGATGCCGGGATCTCCTGGCGGATCCCGCCTGCGCCCGGCAGATCGGCGAACTGGCGTACGCGCATGGGTTCATCGATACTTCGGCGTTCAGTCATGCCTTCCGGCGCCGTTTCGGGTCGTCGCCCAGCGAATGGCGGGCCCGGCACGCGCGTCCGGCGCTCGACCGCGCCGTCAGCGGTACGGCTCGAGCGCCCGCAGATGCTCGTGCAGGATCCGCCTGATTTCCAGGATGGCCGGCGGGGTTTCCTGGATGCTGTGCGAGCCCGGGATGATCTTTTCCGATTCGGCGCCTTCCAGGTGGGCGCTGCGCCAGGGCACCAGGCCGTCGTCGGAATCCTCCAGCGGGCCGTCCATGGAGCGGCGGGCGATGATGCTGTGATAGCGCACGGCGGGTGAGATCGCCATGCCGCCGCTCAGTCGCAGGTAGTCGTCCTTCTCGCTCAGGTTGTCGATGCCGTTGGCGACGAGCGCCCGGTCCGCCTTGCCCGGCTGCGCCAGCCGGGTCAGGCCGCCGAACTGCTCGAGCAGGGTCAGGGGCAGGCGGACCAGGGACGAGGCCAGCCGCGCCAGGTTGTTGTCGGCGTAAGGCGTGCCGCGATGCGGCGCGGCGATGAACACCGCGCGGCTGATGCCCGCGACCGGGGTGAAGCGCAGCAGGCCGCCGAAGTCGCGCACGATCCGGGCCTGCTGGTCCGGATCCGGACGGTAGTGGGCCTGGATGGCGTCGTACAGGACGCTGCCCGACGAGGACACCAGCAGGCGGCCCAGCACGCCGCCCATGCTGTGGCCGATGAGCACGATGTCGCGGCCGGCGGGCGCCGCGCGGCCGGGGTCGAAGTGGGCCAGGGTGTCCTGGAACGCCCGGCGGATGGCCTGGTTGTTGTGGGCCAGCGGCTGGCCCGTGGGATAGTAGACCTGCCAGATCTGGTAGTTGCGGCGCAGTGCTTCGTCGCCCAGGACTTCGTTGGCCACGTTGACCCAGGCCTCGGGGCTGCTGGCCAGGCCGTGCAGCATCAGGACGATGCGCCGTTCGGGATCGTAGGGCTGCAGCAGGTAGATGTGCGGCGCCCGCAGGCCGTCGGCACCGCCCAGGACGTTGCGGATCGCCTGGACGGCGAAGTCCGATCGGGCGAGCCACAGGCCGTAGCCGGAGGTGAAATTGGCCGCCAGCGGCACCGTGTCGCCGGCCAGCCGGATGGCGTCGTGCCGGTAGGGGTCGTAGACCGTGAGCGTGGCTTCGCGGGTGCGCAGGACGGCCTCCAGGTCGTCCCCCGGAAAGGACAGGACGGCGGTCACGGCCGGGAAGGCGGGCTCGCTCCAGGGAGACGGAAAGTCCTCCGCATCCTGGCGGTCGGACCGGGTGACCGCGACCAGCTCGGCGCCCAGGCCGTCTCGCCGGTAGATGCTGCGCAGGCCCCTGAACGTCAGCGTGCTGGCCGGGATCAGCTCGTCGGGCAGGCGTTCGCCTTCGGGCAGGCGCACGTCGGCGTTGCGGATGCGCAGCCGCCAGTCCGCCGTCCGCAGCACGGCTCCGCCGCGCCGGACCTCTGCCGGGTGTTCCAGGTAGTGGCGGTAGGCTTTCAGGGAGGCCTGCTGGGTGGCGTAGTTGTAGTAGTCGCGCACCTGGGTCTGGCGGTCCTCGAAGGCGCGCAGGGCGGGCGGGCGCGCGGTGCGGAACAGGTAGGCGTAGGCGTATCGGGCCGCCTGCAGGTAGGTGTCCAGGCCGGCCGCGCTGTCGGGGACGTCCTCGTTCAGGGCCTGGGCCAGCCAGAGCTCCGCCAGCGCCGAGAGCCGCTGTTCCGTGGCCAGTCCCGAAGGGCTGGACAGCGCGTCGATGCAGGGGGCGGGGTCGCGGCGGCAGGGCGCCGGATCCTGGCCGATGACGGACAGGGCATCGCGGGCCGCGATGCTGAGCGCGCCGGAACTGAGGATGTCGCCCCGGCGCTGGGTGATGAATTCCTGGGTGCTCACGGGGCGGATCCGGACGCCGGCGCAGCCGGCCAGCAGGCAGGCCGCCAGCAGCGGGCAGAGCCAGCGCGCGAGGCGGGCCGCGGGCGTCCGCCGACCGGTTCCGGCGTCGCTCATGACGGTTGCGCGGGCGTGTCCCGCGCCGGTCCGTCCGCCGCCTCCGGCGCGCGGATGCGCCGAGAGAATTCCAGGGCCGGTCCCGCCTGGGCGGCGCGCCGCGTGATGTCGGCCCGGGCGCGCAGGACGTCCAGCGGCAGGCTCGTGTCCAGCCCGCCGTGGCCGTACAGGTATTCGGGCAGGTAGCCCGACAGGATCAGCCGGACGTCCAGCGGCAGGCCGGGGACCAGCGGGCGGACCATGTCGTAGACCAGGGTCGTGCAGTTGGCCGTCAGCGTATGGTAGAAGCGCGGTTCGTCCGCGAGCCGGTTGGCGCGCTCCACGTAGGACCGGAACAGGGCGCGCATGGCCGGCGCGGGCATGCGGACCGGATACAGGAAGACCTGTTCGCCCCGGGGACCGGCGCGCACGTGCAGGATGTCGCGTTCCTCGGCGGCCACGATGGCCAGTTCGAACTGCTTGAAGAAGCCGCCCAGGGTGGAAAAGGCCTCGTCGCGCTCCCGGCGGATCTCGACGGAGAACACCAGGTGGCGTCCGTCCGTGAAGCCGAAGGACACCAGCGTGTGCGCGATGGCCGGACCCATCCAGTAGGACAGCGCCATGTCCACGGATGCCAGTTCGTCCAGGTCGTAGACGCCGTCGTGCCAGCGCGCGGTGTAGTCCGTGTCGCTGCGCCAGTCGAAGTCGCGGATGTCGCGCAGCGCGACCAGGGAACCCCGCACGCTGCCGCGCAGGGGGCGGGACACCTCGTCGGCCCAGTCGCGGTCGTTCGACGGCTTCAGGCTCAGCCACCAGACCGCCCCCGCGATGAAGGCGAGGGCGAGGATGGCGAGGGTCCAGCGGACCATGGCGGCCCTAGGGCGCATCCGGCCGGCGCACGCGCGGCCTACTGTGCTGTTCGTCCACGGCGCGGCCTGCATGCCGCTTCGATTCGATAGGCTCGAAATGGTCCGCAGGGACCATTTCGTGTCCGATCTCATCCTCGGAGAAGGCCGGCGCGGGGAAGTCCTCCTCGTCGAAGGCGCGGTCGCCGTCGGCGTCGGCCCGGCCCGTGGGCCGCAGGTTGGCGAAATCCATCAGCGCCTGGTCCATCAGGTGCGAGGGCACCACGTGCGACAGGGCGCGGAAGACGTTCCAGGTGCGGTTGGTGAAGTGGCGGTCCCATTCCTCCAGCATGCGGCCGACTTCCTTGCGCTTCAGGTTTTCCTGGGAGCCGCACAGGTTGCAGGGGATGATGGGGAATTCGCGCAGCCGGGCATAGGCGGCCAGGTCCTTTTCGCGTACGTAGGCCAGCGGCCGGATGATGACGTGTTCGCCGTTGTCGGATACCAGCTTGGGCGGCATGGCCTTCATGCGGCCGCCGTAGAACAGGTTCAGGAAGAAGGTCGCGAGGATGTCGTTGCGGTGGTGGCCCAGCGCGATCTTGGTGGCGCCCAGTTCTCGGGCGACGCGGTACAGGATGCCGCGCCGCAGGCGCGAGCACAGGGAACAGGTGGTCTTGCCCTCCGGGATCAGGCGCTTGACGACGGAATAGGTGTCCTGGTTCTCGATGTGGAAGGGGATGCCGCGCGCGCTCAGGTAGTCGGGCAGGACGTGCTCGGGGAATCCGGGCTGCTTCTGGTCCAGGTTGACGGCGACGATCTCGAAATCGATGGGCGCGCGTTCGCGCAGCGCCAGCAGGATGTCGAGCAGGCCGTAGGAGTCCTTGCCGCCCGACAGGCAGACCATCACGCGGTCGCCGTGTTCGATCATGCCGTAGTCGCCGATGGCCTTGCCGGTTTCGCGCAGCAGGCGCTTGACGAGCTTGTTCTCGCTGACGCTGCGGCGATGGGGCGCGTGCCGCTGCGCGGCGGGTTCCTGCGCCCGGCCGTCGAAGGTCGGGATCGGATCGGAGGCGGGGGCCGCCGCGGACGGCGCCGGAATGGATGCGTTCATGGGGCTGGCGGGGACGGGTTCAGCGGCGGCGGGACTGTTCGACGCAGACGGTGCAGTCGTCGAAGGCCCGTGGCTTGCAGATGCGGATTTTAACGCCGAGGACCCCGGGGAAGTCGCGCAGGACGCGGTCCAGCGCGCGGTCCACCAGGGTCTCCAGCAGGTCGGTGTGGGCGCGGGTGGCTTCCTCGACCAGGGCGGCGCGCAGCAGGCGGTAGTCCAGCACCGTGCCGATGTCCGCGTCGTCGACGGGCCGCGAGGCGTCGGTATCGAATTCCGCCCGGATCGTCAGCGGCTGCGGCGCCTGGCGCTCGTGATCCAGCATGCCGATCGGGGCCTGGACGCGCAGGTCGTCCAGGATCACGCGCCGGGTGACGATGCTCATGCCTGCGCCTCGCCGCCGATCCGCCGCAACTGGTGGCGCCAGGCGGCGGGCTTGCCCAGCCGCACCGTGTACTGGCGCAATTCGTCGCGCCGGAACACGTGCAGGGCCACGCGTTCGCCCGGCTTGTGCGCGTCCAGCAGGCGGTCCAGGCCGGCCGCGTCGGCGATGCGCAGGCCGTCGGCGGCGACCAGCAGGTCTCCGGCCGACAGCCCGGCGCGGTGCGCGGGACCGTGTTCGTACACGGTGGCCAGGCGCAGGCCCGCCGGGTCCGCCTGGGTGCGCACGTCCAGCGAGGGACGGGCGTGCCCGGGCTGCGCGGAGAGCTCGATGCCGACGCGGGCCAGGGCGGCCTTCAGGGGGACGTCCTCGCGGCCCAGGGCATGGCGCGCGATGAAGTCCGTCACGTCGGCGCCGGTGGCGGCGCGGATCAGGTCCGGCATGGCGCCTTCGGCCACGCCCCGGGGGCGGCCCTGGTAGAAGTCGCGGCCGTAGCGCCGCCACAGCAGGCGCATGACGTCGTCCAGGCTGCGCGTGCCGCCAGTCTGGCGGCGGATTTCCAGGTCCAGGCCCAGCGCCACCAGGGCGCCCTTGGTGTAGTAGCTGACCAGGGCGTTGGGCGAGTTCTCGTCCTGCTTGTAGTAGCGCGTCCAGGCGTCGAAGGAACTTTCCGCCACGGACTGCTTCAGGCGCCCGCCGGCGCGCAGCACCTGGTCCAGGGTGCGGCCGACCAGCTTCAGGTAGGCGGGCTCGTCGATCACGCCCGCGCGCAGCAGCATCAGGTCGTCGTAGTAGGACGTGAAGCCCTCGAACACCCACAGCAGTTCCGTGTGGTTCGGACGGCTCAGGTCGTAGGGGACGAAGGCGGCGGGCTTGATGCGCTTGACGTTCCAGGTGTGGAAGTATTCGTGGCTGAGCAGGCCCAGGAACGTGACGTAGCCTTCGGGCGCCGCGCTGCCCCGCGCGGGCAGGTCGGTGCGGCGCGTGATCAGGGCCGTGGACGCGCGGTGTTCCAGGCCGCCGTAGCCGTCGCCCGTGACCGTCACCAGGAACACATAGCGCTCGGCGCTGTCCAGGAACGGCGCGCGGCGGGTGCCGGGCTCGAACAGTTCGATCTGGGCGGCGCAGATCTTTTGCGCGTCGGCGGCGACGCGCTCCAGGTCCAGGCCGGGGACCCGGCCGGTGAACACCAGGTCGTGGACCGCTCCGTGGGCCTCGAAGCTGACGCACTGGGGCGTGCCGATCTCGACGGGATGGTCGATCAGGTCGTCGTAGTCGCGGGCCCGGTAGAGGCCGAATCCGCGCAGGGGGGCAGCGCCCGGATGGCCCGCGGCGGACGGCAGGCTGGTGTGGACCCGCCAGCCGCGCGCGTGGTCGGGCGGGCACAGATCCAGCAGGCAGGGCTGCGATTCCTGGCCGACGGCGGCCAGGAACAGGCTGCAGCCGTTGAAGAAGGCATGGCTTTCGTCGAAGTGCGCGCCGCGCACGGACAGGTCCCAGGCGTAGACCTGGTAGTCCACGGTCAGCGGCCCGGCGCAGGGGGCGCAGCGCCAGGTGTGGCTGTCGGTCTTGCGCGCGGCCACGGGGGCGCCGCCGGACGAAGCCTGCAAAGTTTCGATCTGTCGGGCAAAATCACGGATCAGGTAGCTGCCTGGAATCCAGGCGGGCAGGCGCAGGTCCTGGCCGGCCGGATCTGGGCGCGGAATCGTCAGACGGATGGCGTAGCGGTGCCCGGCCGGATCGGCCAGCCGCACCTGGTATTGGATCATATGTTCGTTTTTCATGTCGGTAGTTTACTTTGGAGGCACCATGAGCGAATCGTTCGTCAAGGTCGAGGTCCGGGGCCGCGTCGGCCTGCTGACCCTGAACCGTCCCCAGGCCCTGAACGCCCTGAGCAACGAGGTCATCGATGAATTGTCGGCCGCCGTGCGCGCCTTCGAGGCCGACGACGGCATCGGCGCCATGGTGCTGACCGGCAGCCAGAAGGCCTTCGCCGCCGGGGCCGACATCGGCGCCATGTCCGACTGGACCTACATGGACGTCTACAAGTCCGATTACCTGGGCGGCAACTGGGACGCGCTGCGCCGCACCCGCAAGCCCGTCATCGCGGCCGTGTCGGGCTATGCCCTGGGCGGCGGCTGCGAACTGGCCATGCTGTGCGATTTCATCATCGCCGCCGACAATGCCAGGTTCGGCCAGCCGGAAATCAAGCTGGGCGTCATCCCCGGCTACGGCGGCACCCAGCGCCTGCCGCGCGCGGTGGGCAAGGCCAAGGCCATGGACCTGGTGCTGACGGCCCGCATGATGGATGCCGTCGAAGCCGAGCGCGCCGGGCTGGTGTCGCGCGTCGTGCCGGTCGAGCGCCTGCTGGACGAGGCCCTCGAGGCCGCCGCGACGATCGCCTCGATGCCGCTGCCCGCCGTGATGATGGCCAAGGAATGCGTCAACCGCGCCTACGAGGCCCCGCTGGACGAGGGGCTGCTGTTCGAGCGGCGCAATTTCCACGCCCTGTTCGCCACCGAGGACCAGAAGGAAGGCATGCGCGCCTTCGTCGAGAAGCGCAAGCCGGACTTCAAGCACCGCTGACATCCCGCGGCCCGGCCCTCCTGCGGATGGACGGGCCTAGCCCGAACGGTCGATCGGCCGTTCGTCCCTTACCGCCGTGCCGGAAAAGCCTTATCGTCACCGGATACAGAATGTCTTGAACGACCTGGTCCTGGTTACGGGGGTGCGATGGCTGAGACGCAACTGCCGCATGGCCGCGACGACGTCCCGGCCGCCCCGCACGCGCGCCCGGACGCGGAGGAGCCGCGCGCGGCCGATCCGGCCGACCGCCGGGCGTTCCGGAAGGCCCTGGCCCACTGGCCGCTGCTGGCGGAAATGGACCGGTACCTGGCCTGGGACCGTCGGGGGCCGTCCACGCGGGACGACGACCCGGACGCGCAGCGATGAACATCCTGACCTTGACGGGAGTGCGCGGCGGCGAAGGCACCACGACGGTCGTGGGGATGCTGGGAGACGCCCTGCATGCGCTGGGCCAGCGGGTGCTGCTGGTGGACCTGAATGCCTCGGACCTCCTGCGCCTGCATTTCGACGTGTCGCACCGGGACGAGCACGGCTGGGTCGCGGCCGAGTTTCCGTTCGAATGGCGGCGGCAGGCGTTCGAGCTGGCGCCCGGCCTGATGCTGGTCCCGTTCGGGCGCGCGGCCATCGAGGACGCGGGCGTGTCGCACCTGCTGCATGGCGATGATTTCTGGGTGCGCGCCCTGCCCGGCCTGGCCGGGGATTTCGACTGGGTGCTGTTCGACTGCCCGCCCTATCCGGGCCGGCAGGCGCCGGCCCTCAGGTTCCACAGCACGCTGGACGTGCTGGTCGCCCATCCGGACATCGCCGCCCATGTGCTGCTGGCGCAGATCGGCCTGGATGCGACCAGCCATCTGCTGATCAACGATTTCGAGCCGTCCCGGCCGCTGGAGTGGGACATCGTGCTGGATTGGCGTCATCACTACGGGGCGCGCGTGCTGCCGCAGGCCATCCGCCGCGACGAGCGCCTGCACGAGGCCCTGGCGTGCAAGCAGCCGGTCACGCGCTATCGGCCGGATGCCGAGGCCAGCCGGGCCGCGCGATCCATCGCGCAGTGGTGCCTGTCGGCGTAGGGCCTACGCCGCCGTATCGTGCGGCGCCATGTCCGTATCGTGCCATCCCAGCGTGGCGCCGCGCGATACGGCCGCGTAGACCGCGGCATTGCGGCTGTTGACGGCCAGGCGCTGGTAGAGCGCCTCGGCGTGGGTCTTGGCGGTCGCCACCGAGATGTTCAGTTCCCGGCTGATCTTCTTCAGCGGGTAGCCCTTGGCCAGCAGGACCAGCACCTCGTACTGGCGATGCGTCAGGTGCAGCATGACGGCTTCCCGGGAGACGAGTTCCGGCGTGAGGGTCTGGTTCCCGTGGCGCGGTGGGGGCGGGGCGTGCCTCCCGCCCGGGATGCTCAGGAGGTTGTCGGGCTGGGGTTCTTCGCACCGGGACGCGGGCGGGGCGCCCTGGTGGTCGTACCAGCGCCGCTTCGGCTGGTCGCGGCCGTCCGGCGGTGGCGCGTCGGCCTGGCGCGCGTCGGGGTGCGGAAAGCATTTGCCGCCGGCCAGGACCAGCATGACGGACGTCCTCAGCACGTCCTGCGAGGCGTGCTTGGAAATGTACCCGGCCAGCACGGGAGGCAGGTTGAGCAGGGAATAGGGCAGGATCGGGGTTTCCGACAGCAGCAGGAGGCGGCGCGGCGCGTAGTGTTCCTGCGCCGCGGTGACGAGTTCGGTCATCCGGTCGTAGGTGTCCGGTACGGACAGGAGCATCAGGTCCGTTTCCGTGCGCCGCGGGGCGTCGTGGAACAGCTGCGCGTAGTCGATGCCCGTGCTGGCGAGGGGACAGTCGAGCGTGCGCAGCAGCGTCAGGAGACCGATGCGCAAGAGCGCGTTGGGTTCCACTACCGTGATGGTCACCATCGTGTTGCTCCCTTGCAAAGGATCCCGGTTGCACGCAGTGAGACGGACGTTCATTTTTTATGCACGGGTACGATTTGGCAATCCTCCATTTGCCATGCGTGACTCATTTTTCCGTTCGTAACCAATCTGCGTGAATCATTGTTTCATTTGTAGTCTCGTTTGTACGAAATCACTTGTAAATGCCGGATCACGCGCGAAATCGATCATGCTGATCCGGCCCTCGTCGGTATGGTGGATGAGGAGGGTCCGGCTGGCGCGCAGGACCCGCAGCTGCGTCAGGCTGACGCCGAAGTGGCCCGCGAGTGTATCGGGCAGCGGATCGCCCGGCGGCTTGCGCCGGTCCAGGCCGCTGAAGCGCAGGGCGTTGTAGCAGGCCCAGGCCGACAACAGCAGCCCGATGCAGGCCGCCACCAGCGCGTAGGCCAGCAGGGCCTGCGCGTCGGGCAGCAGCCGGGACACGGCGGGGCCCGCGGCGGCGTGCGCCGGACCCGCCACGATCGAGCGGACGCCCGACACGAACAGGAAGCCGAACGCGGCCCAGGCCAGCGCCGTGAGCAGGCCGTCGAGCGTGGACGCGAGGGCGGAGCGGGGGGTCTTGACGATCATCATGATGTGGGCGCCTTGATGCCGCGGTCGGGGCTTTCCCAGCGGGCCCGGGCGCGGCGGCGCCTGAGCATGACCATGGGAAAGCCGCACAGCGTGGTGAGCAGGCTGATCAGCCAGTAGGCCAGGGGATACCAGATCACCCAGTACAGCGAACGGAACAGGCCGCGTTCGTAGCGGTGGTCGATGAAGACGCTGACGCCGAATTGCAGCAGGCAGGCCGCGGCCAGCGCCATGCCGGTGAAGGCGGGCGGCATCAGCGTCTCGACGCGGATGTGGCCGGGCAGGGCCACGAACAGGCCGGCCATCCATAGCGCCAGGGACAGGGCCAGGGCGAAGGCCCAGACCGTCGACACGCAGTATTCCAGCGCCATGGGCCACAGGCGGCGGTGGCGCCAGGCCCGGATGCCGGCGAGGTTCTTCAGGAAGACCTCGGCGCCCCCCTGCGCCCAGCGCAACCGCTGCTTCCACAGGCCGCGCAGCGTCTCCGGCATCAGGATCCAGCACAGCGCGCGCGGTTCGAAGAAGATCGACCAGTGGTCACGCTGCAGCTTCCAGCTGATGTCGATGTCCTCGGTCACCATGTCCAGGCTCCAGTAGCCGACCCGGCCCAGGGCGCCGCGCCGGAAGGCGGCCACCACGCCGGACACGGTGAAGACCTGGCCGTAGACGCGCTGGGTGCGCTTGATCAGGCCCACGATGGACGAGAATTCGCCCACCTGGACCCGGCCGATCAGCGTGGATCGCGTGCGCACGCGCGGGTTGCCGGTGACCGCGCCGACCCTGGGGTGGGCGATCAGGGGGGCCACCAGGTAGGCCGCGGCGTCGCGGTGCAGGATGGCGTCGCCGTCGATGCAGACCAGGTACTCGCCGCGGGCCGCCAGCGCGCCCATGCGCAGGGCCATCGCCTTGCCCTGGTTGCGGGCGAGGTGGATCACGCGCAGGCGCGCGTGCGCCTGCGCCAGCCGGTCCAGCATCGCGCCCGTGTCGTCCGTGGAGCCGTCGTCGATGGCGATCACCTCCACCCGGGGATAGCGCTGGCCCAGCGCCGACAGGACGGTGTCGGTCCCGTGCTCGGCCTCGTCGTGGCAGGGGATCAGGATGGAGACCCAGGGCCGCCCCCGCAGTTCCGGCGGGGCGGCGTCCGGCCCCCAGGGCCAGCGACGCTCCCAGTGCAGCCAGTAGTACAGGCCGCCGAACATCCACAGGCCCGACATGAACAGGGGGTAGAAGAAGACGAAATCCAGGATCAGGTTGCCCGTCCACAGCAGGGCCGCCCCGACGGGCGCGCCCGCGACGAGGCACAGGATCAGGAAGGCGAGCAGTCGGTCCGTCATCGCGGGCTCTCCTCAGCGGTGGGGGTACCAGGCGGTCGAGATCGCGGGCCGGATGGTTTCCAGCGCCGGCCGGTCCTGCGCGAAATCGTCGGGGTAGTAGCCGAAATGCCGGGCGCCGGCGCGCTGCAGGCGCCGCATCCAGTCGGCCAGGATCCGGTCGTCCACGTGGGGCTGGCCCGGCAGGCTCCAGTCGCGGGCCTGGAGCTCGAACAGCGTGCGGTCCAGCGCGCCCGGACGCCGCCGGAATTCCGCGACCAGGCGCTCGATCCAGGCGTCGGATCGCGCCATGGGAATCCGTTCCATCAGCGGCATGGCCATGGGCACGGTCCAGTCGTAGGCTTGCAGGAAATCGTCCAGGTTCTGCGCGTACCAGGCTTCGCTGGCCGGGTTCAGGACCGGTTCGGCGTACAGGTTGCGGGCGGTCCGCACCTGCGGTCCGCGGACGGCGCGGACCCGTTGCGCCAGCGCGAGAGTGAAATCGACCAGCGCGCGGCTCTTGAGGCGGGTCCAGCGCCGCAGGATGGCCGGGTCGGCCCGCAGCGCCGGGATCGAATCCGGCAGGCCCGCCTGGCGGTAGGCGGCGAGCGCCGCCGGGCCGGCGTCCTCGAAGTCGCTCAGCACGGCGTCGTCGTGGAACAGGATGCCGTCGATCGGCGCGGCGCGCGCCATGTCCTCGTACAGGTCGGCGATGGCCGCCCGCGCCCGGGGATCGAAGGGGGACAGCCGCCGATACTGCCCGGGATCCTGTCCGGGCGGGGCGTCCGGGTGCCCGGGATCCCGGCGGACGACGCGGGCGATGTCGGCGGGCAGATCGAAGCTCAGGACCGGCATCCAGGCGTAGACCTTCACGCGGGCGCGGTTCCGCAGCTGCCAGACGGCCCGGTTGAACAGGTCCGCGCGCATGGGCAGCCGGCGGTTCGGAAAGTAGAGCGAGCGCGCCAGGCCGTCGCCGGTCGGGTCGGCGTAGGCCTGCAGGAAGACCGTGTCGATCCGCAGGTCGGCGATCCGCTGCACCAGGGCGCCCAGGTTCCTGTCCATCTGGGCGGGGTCGGGGTCGTAGACGTAGTCCAAGTCCACCTGCGCCACCCGGAAGTCGCCCCGGGACTCGGCGCCCAGCACGGACCGCGCGAATTCCCGCATGTCGGGCGAGTCCGTCACCAGCATGCGGGGCATGGACAGGGGCGAGTCCGCGGCGCCCAGGCCCTCGTCCAGGGTCAGGGCCATCCGGTATCCCTGGGCGCGGATGATGTCCAGCGCCTCGCCGCTCGCGGCGCCGTAGGGCCAGACCCAGACGCGGGGCGCCGTGCCGGTCGCCTGGCGGATCTTGCGCGTGATGCGCCGGACGTCGTCCGCGATCCGCCGCCGGTAGGCCGCGTCGGTTTCGTAGGTGCGCGTGCCGGCGTCGTAGCGATGCGTGGCGGCGGCCGGCTCCTCATTGCCCTGGGGGTTGGCGGGGATGCCCCGGTGCAGGTCGTCGGTGTGCGAGGCGATTTCGACCAGGCCCGAGCGGGCCATCTGCCGGACGTCTTCCCAGGTGGCGAAGCGGTCCCGGGGCACCCGCAGGTCGCCGAAGCGCACCGGCTGGTCGGGCGGCGTATCGATCCAGCGGCCCACGGGCGCCCAGACGGCGGGCCAGTTCATGGCCTTCAGGATGGGGAAGACCCGGCTGCGGAAGCTGCGGTAGCCGTCGTCGAAGCTGAGCAGCACGGCCTTGGGCGGCAGGGGGTCTCCACCCTGCCCGGCGGCCAGGATCCGGTCGACGGACACGGCCTGGTAGCCGTTGTTCCGCAGCCATTCGAGCTGGGCGACCAGTTGATCCGTGCGCACGGCGAGGAAGCGCTGGTCGGGATCGTCGTCCTCGACGTCGTGGTAGGCCAGCGCCAGCACGCGGTTGGCGGGCCAGGGCCGGTCGACGCTGGCCACGGGCCTTTGGGCGGGCGGCGTGAAGGCCGGGATGTCGCGCGCGCAGCCGGCGAGCAGCGCCAGGCAGCAGGCCAGGAAGAACAGGCGCGGACCGAAGGCGAAGGGTCGTGGCATGGCGCGCTCCCGAGTCAGAACCGGACCGTCATGTCGACGAGGAGGTTGAAGCTGCGCTCGCGCTGGCCGTCGTAGGGCCGCGAGGTGCCCGAGGCCAGGAAGCCGATCTCGAACGTGCGGCCGTAGCTGTAGCGTTGGCCGTAGCCGACGGTGTAGAGGCCGCCCGTGCCGTGCCCCCGTTGCGCATAGGCGCCGGCGGCGAGCAGGAACTGCTGCTCCCACCGCGCCTCGTCGCGCTGGTACAGGGTGTGCGTCGCCCGCAGGGCCGGCAGGATCGTCAGGTCCGATCCAGGGTTGAAGTACGGGGCGTCGTCGGCCGTGTTGCGAGAGGTGGACAGGTCCAGCAGCGCGTCGATCCGGACCCTGGGCGCGGTGTACAGGCGCTGGCGTCCGGACAGGCCGGCCTCCAGGCGGCGGTTGCCGTCGGAAAAGAAGGAGGGCGTCAGGGTCAGGGTCCATTCCCGGCGTTCGTCGCCGCGCCAGCGCAGGGATGCGCTCAGGCTGTTGGCCGTGATGTCGTGCATCAGGGCCCGCAGCGGCGTGTCCCGCGACCGCAGGGCGGCGCCGGCGCCCACCTGCCAATGATCGTCCAGGTCCACGAAGGCCGAGAACGCCGCTCCGGCCCGGGTGCCGTGGCCGTAGCGGTTTCCCGAGACCTCGGCCTGGGCGGTCAGGTCCCGGCCGCGCCATTCGATGCCGGCACGCGCCCAGGCGGCGTGGCCGTCCCCTTCGTCGAACCGGCCTTCGGCATAGCCGGTGCCGGCGAACGCGCGCCAGTTCTCGCCGAAGGGCGGCGAATAGAACACGGTGTCGATGTTCGAATCCCGGCTGCCCAGCACCTGGCCGCCGGTGGACGTGCCCCGGCTGGCGACCGTCCGCCATTCGGCCTTTCCGTGCGCGGCCCATTCCCTGTCCAGCCGCCGCACGGCCGGGTGCTCGGGGACGCGGGCCGCCAGGTCGTCGCGCAGCAGTCCGGCCTGCCGCCATTCCTGCAGGGCGAGGGCGGTTTCGGCCTGGCCGGCCTCGACCTCGATGGACCGGGGCGCCTGGGTCTCGGCGATCTTCAGGTCGAGTTCCGCCCGGCGCGGCAGATCCCGGGCGCGCCAGGCCTCGGACCGCGCGACGCGCAGGCTGACGTTGCCGGGCGCCTCGTCGACCATCCGGTCCAGTTCGGCCTGGGCCTTCGCCGTGTCGCCCTGGTACAGCGAGCCCAGGGCGCGCGTCAGTTCGGCGTCCAGCTTCGCGGGATTGGGGCGGCGCATGGGGTCGCCCTTGTACATGATCCAGGTGGGCAGCGCGGCCAGCGTCCGGTCCAGGCCGGCGTCGGCCGCGGCGTTCCGGTCGGATTCGGCCAGCGCGTAGTACAGGCCGATCCGGTCGGATACCCGCGCCGCCGCGTCCTGGCCCGCGGCGGAGGAGGCCAGGGATCGCTGGAACAGGGGCGCCGCGGTTTCCGGCCGGTGCAGGGCCAGGTACGCGCTCGCCGCGTCGCCCAGCGCGTAGTCCGGAACGGGCGTGCCGTCCGCCGCCATGGATTCGTAGGCGGACGCGAGGTCCCGCATGCGGCCGCGCGCGTGCAGGGCCTGCAGGCGGTCCGCCTCGGCGCGCCGCACGTCGTCGCGGGCCTCCGGCCCCAGGGCGCGCCATTGCGGAATCAACTGGTCGTACCGGGCCAGCGCCCGGTCCGCCTGGACGTGCCGGTCGGCTTCGCCCCGGGCGTCGGCCGACGCGGTCCGGGTCAACTGGGCCGCGACGTCGGCCTGCAGGGATCGGGTCTGCGCCGGGCTGAGCAGGCCCGGATGCGCGTCGGCCAGCCGGAGGGCGCTTTGCGGCAGTCGCGCATCCTGCTGGGCCAGCACGTAGGCGCGCACGACGTAGGGACGGTCCGGGGCCAGCGAGTAAGCCAGGGATGCGTGCTCCAGGGCCGCGTACGGTCTCGCGTTCCGGCCATAGGCGTAGGCCAGCGCGAGATGCGCGTCCGGATCGCCGGGGCGTTGCGCCACGAGGGTCTTGCCGCGCTCGATCGCGTCGTGCGGGCGTCCCGCGTCCGCCAGGGTCATGACGTGCCCGTAGGCGAACGTCGCCTGGCCGGGAAAGCGCCGTTCTCCCTGGCTGAACAACTGGATGGCCAATGGCCACCGTTGCGCGTCCCGGTATGCGCGCGCCACCGTCTCCAGGGCGGGGGCGGGCAGCGTCGCGGGCGAGCCGGACCGTTCGTACGCCTGCAGGATGGCGCTGGTTTCCTCGCCGGTGGCAGGAAGTGCCAGGAGCGTACAAAAGGTAAATGCGACGGAGCGCAGGGCGTCGTTCATGGCGGGTCTCATGGCATGGGGATGTCAATGAGAACGGGGGCAGGCGAAGCGATAGGTGCCCGCCTGGACGCCCTGGGAGAAGAGGAGAAGCTCGATCCGGCACTGATCGCGGACCCCGAGCGACATGGAAAATCGCGTCAGCGCGGTCGGCCGGTCGGCCGGCAGGTCGATGGAGCCGCTTTGCACGATCCGCGAGGTGCCCGAAGGCCCTTGCTTGATGGCCTGGAGCCGGTAGTCGATCATGCGGCGTTCCGGGCTCTGGACGTAGGGCACGATCATGCCGGCCTGCGCTCCGGTCCCGCTGTCCAGCCATACCTGGAGGTTCAGATCCGCCGCCATCATGACCATGCTCCGGAAAAGGGGGGAAAACATCTCTGGCGGGCCATGGGGGTCCCGCCAGAGATCCTGGCGCAAAGGCCCGCGGGCTTACCAGCCCGTCTGGTTGAACGTGGCGGTGTTGCCGAACCCGATCTGCACCGCCGTGGCGGAGAGGTTGGAGCCCGTCTGCATCACGGTCGCCGAGTTGACCCACCCGTCCTGATAAAGGTCGGCCTTCTGGTTGCTTCCGTACTGCTGCGTCACCGTGCTGGTGTTCTTGTAGCCGGCCTGCACGATCTTCGCGTCGGCATCGTGGGTCCACTTCTGCATGACATCGGCGGAGTTGTTGACGCCGCTCTGGTAGATGTCGGTCGTCACGTCCAGGCTGTGTTCCTGGGTGGAGTTCGCGACGTTCTTCCAGCCGGTCTGGACGATCTTGGCGCTGGCGTCGCCGGTCCAGGTCTGCTTGACGTCGGCCGAGTTGTTCACGCCTTCCTGGTAGACATCCGACCGGGCGTTCCCGTTGTGGTTCTGGTCCGTGTTGACCACGTTCCGCCAGCCCTTTTGCACGACCTTGGAGCTGACGCCCACGTTGTCCGACTGCTTCGCGTTGGCGTAGTTGTTGTAGCCCTTCTGGTAGATGTCGATCTGGGCGGTGCCGAAGAAGTTGTTGGACTGGTTGGCCTTGGCCACGTTGCTCGCTTCGATCTGGGTGATGGTCGCGGTGGCGTTCCCGTTGTATGCCTGCGTGATCTCGGCGTCATTGTTGAAGCCGTTCTGGTAGGTATTGCCGGTGCTGCCGGCGAAGGCCGCCGTGCCGGCGAAGGCCAATGCAAGACCGGACGCCAGTGCGCAAAGAGAGTGTTTCATGTTGAAGCTCCTTGAGTCGACAAGACCAGTGAGGAAAGAACGCTGTCCGGCGGTCTTGAAACCGGGCGTCGTCGAAAGAACAGGTTCGAGTGCGTCAGCGATACACGGAAAGCTTCAGGCCGCTGCCGATCTGGGTGATGGGCGCCAGCGGGCCCGGCGTGGTGAGCGTCACCGACAACTGATTGAAATTGCCGATCTGGTTCAGGTTCGCGTAGCTGTTGCTGGCGTACTGTTCCAGCCGGCCGCGATTGGCTGCGCCGGTCTGATGGATTTCGCCCCAGATGCCCATCCCGGCCTGGATGATCTGGGCGTCGTTGCCGGCCCCTGCCTGCTGGATCACGGCCGTGTTGCCCGCGCCGGACTGCGAGATGTCCGCCCGGTTGCGCAAGCCGTCCTGGAGGATGGATGCCGCGGAATCGGCGCCCTTCTGGGTGATCTCGCCGGTGTTCAGGCCGCCTCGCTGGACGACGCGCGCCTGCACGCCGGCATTGGCCAGCTCCAGGGGCGGCAGTTCGCCGGGCGCGGAAAGATCGGGGCCGGCGCCGTGGCTGGCCGGGGGGGCGGCGCTCAGCAGGGCCGCGAGGCCCAGGCTCAGGCAGATGCGGCCGAGTGGCGGGCCGAAGCGGAAAAGGGAGGATGTGTTCATGGAGCGCTCCTGGCGGGCTGGGCCGCGTTCAAGGCGGTTATTGGGTCTGGACCGGGGTGGCCGCGGCGTCCGCGTCGGCCGCCTGGCGCGGCGTCACCGTCGTCACTTCGCTGTTTTCGGCGGCCAGGTAGCGCTGGATCAGCGCGCTGTTCCAGTCCGCCGGATTCTTCAGGCGCCACAGGTTGTTCTTGATGCCCTGCACCGTCAGGTGCATGACGGCGGCGTCGATGGCTTCCTTCACGGCCAGCTGGGCGGGCTCGTTGTGGGTGTAGCCGCCCTCGATCTCCAGCAGGTCGTAGTAATTGACGAAACGGAAATAGCTCGGATGGATCTCGTACGAGAAGATCGTCTTGGTGGTCGAGACGCTGTCCAGGATCGCGCCGGTCGCGACGTCCACGGCCCGCAGGCCGATCGTGACCTGATCGACGCTGTATTGCGTGCTCATGCCGATCCCCAGGAATTTCGCGCCCAGGCCGCCGGTCCTCGTGTTGGTGTCGTAGGCGATCACGCCGCCTTCCAGGATGATGGAGGCGGGCAGCAGGTTCGGGACTCCGCCGCCGTTCTGCGCGCCCTCGTCCACGGCCCGCAGTACCCGGCGCTCGGTCAGCAGGGATTGCAGGCCCTCGCGCTCGACGGGGATGTACCAGCCCGAGTCCTTCAGGGCCTTCATCAGCATCGACGCCGCGCCCTGGGTGACCGCCGTGGAGAACGCGCTGCTGGGGGACGGCTTGTATTGGCCGGTTTCATCCCGGAAACCGTAGACGGCGGCCACGATCTTTTTCTGCGGGGGAGGCAGCTGCAGCAGTGCGGTGGCCGAGGGGGTCGGCGGGGTCAGCTGCGCCTCGTTGGAAACATTGGCGGGCTTCTGGATCGCGCACGCGGACAGGGTCAGCGCCAGTACCGGAGCGATCCATGCGCCGCGTACCGACGCGAGTGCGCGGGCTCCAGGCATTTTCAGGGTGTCCATGACGGGCCTTTCCGGTTCCGGGTCAGTTGATGGGGGTGCCGCCGGCATCGGCGTTGCCAAGGTCGATGGGATGCGAATTGCCGTTCAGGTCGACCCAGTAGAGCTTGTCGCCCTTCTGGATCAGGAAGCCGTTGTCGGTCTGCAGGATCTGTCCGATGTTGTCCAGGCCGAGATCGTCCATGGGGTAGGGATACCGCTTCTGCGCCTGCGCGCTTTGCAGCAGGGTGGGGCCGTTCAGAGGATTGCCGCCGAAGCTGGGGTTGACCGGGGTGTAGAGCAGCTGTCCCGCCGAGGCGGGCAGCGGTGCCCATGGCAGCGCGATCAATGCGCCCAGGAGGATCGCGGCAGGCCCGCCGGACCTGATGCGGGGATTGCGTGTGGCTTGACTCATTTACATCTCCTCGGGCCCTAGGTCGGCGTTCTGGATGAACTTCCTTTGGGCGTTGATGATGTCGATGTTCTCCCGGACTGCCTGGACGACTTCCCGGCTCTGGTCCTTCGCCCGCGAGCGGGCCGGGGACAGGAACGTGTGGAAGACGGTCTGGTCCAGATAACTGATCCAGATCTCGCTGCCGAACTGCGCGGTCGGACGCTCGATGACCGTCATCGTGTCCTGCGAGTCCGGGTACAGCGCCTGCCACACTTGCGTGAAGTTGCTGTAGAAGTCCCACCCCATCACGGTGACGGTGCGGTTGATGATCAGCCCCTTCAGAGGGTCGCTGTTGATGCGTCCCTCGTCGAGGTTGCGCCTGGGCGGTTCGGGCTCCTGCGCGGCGGCCGCCGCGCCCAGCAGCGCCGCGATGATGATGCCGAGCCGCAAACCCATGAACCGCATGGCGATTCTCCTGTCCGGCGCAGCGATCTTTGCCGAACGTGTCGAACTGTGATGTCGTATGGAGAATGTTATGGGCGGGCCCCGCGCCCACCTATAGGCCGGAGTCGCTACGCCGTTTTCCGGGTGGGTGGTCGGCCGGCCGTCGGGGAAACGGCGTAGTCCGTCGGAGCGGATGTCCGGAGGGGGCCGCGCGCCCGGACGAACTGCGCTAAAATAGTGCGCCCTCGATAGGGGAAGTTTGAATATTCCCTGAAAGGGACGCTATAATTTACGAGTTTGACTATCGTCGCACGTGCGATCGACCGGCACGGATCGGTCGGCGGATGCGCGGCGAGACGTGAGCGATGGGCCTATGGATGTGAAAGCTGCCTGCGGCCCGGATGGCGGGTCGAATGGGTCGAACGGCCATGGGTCGAACGGCTCGCCCGACACGCTGGTGCTTGGCGATGCGGAACGCGCGCTGATCGCCCACCGTTCGCGGGTCGGCCTGTTTCGGGCGCTGGCGGCGCAGGCATTCACGGGAATGCTGGTGGTGCTGGGCGCCTGGGGAATTGCTGGGAAGGACGCCGGGTTCTCCGCCCTGATCGGGGCGGCGGCCTATTTCGTGCCCAACGCGCTGTTCGCCTTGCGGCTGCTGCTGGGGTACTTCGGGCCGAAACGCCCGGGATCGCTCGCCTTTTTCTGGGGCGAATTCCTCAAGCTGCTGACGGTGGCCGGGGTGGTGGTCCTGGTGGCGTGGCGGTGGGGCGGCTGGCTGAACTGGCCCGCCTTCCTGCTGGGCCTGCTGGGCGTCATGAAGGGGTACGTGGTGTTGCTGGCCTTGCGCCGACTGCCATGATTTGAATACGAAAAAGGGTTTCCGATGACCGACGCTGTAACGACGCCTCAGTCCGAATACATCCAGCATCACCTGGTCCACCTGAACAATCTCGGGCACAAGCAGGACATCATCGCCAACTTCGACGTCGTCAACTACGACTCGCTGTTCTGGTCGATCCTGATGGGCGCCATCGTCATCTTCTTCCTCTGGCGCGCCGCCAGCCGGGCCACCACCGACGTGCCGGGCCGCTTCCAGATGGCCATCGAAATGCTCGTGGGCATGGTCCACGAGGAAGCCAAGGGCATCATCCCCAACGAGACCACGCGCAAGTTCGCCGCGCCGCTGGCCCTGACCGTGTTCCTCTGGATCACGCTGATGAACACGCTCGACCTGATTCCCGTCGACCTGGCCGCCTGGATCTTCCGCATCACCGGCCTGGGCGCCGATCATTCCGATCCGCTGTATTACCACCGCATCCTGCCGACCGCCGACCTGAACATCCCCCTGGGCATGTCCCTGGGCGTGCTGGTCCTGATGCTGTACTACGGCATCAAGATCAAGCACCCGGGCGGCTTCGTCAAGGAACTCTTCACCGCGCCCTTCCACGCGCACGGCGTCGCGGCGCTGGTCCTGGCGCCCTTCAATTTCCTGCTGAACCTCATCGAATATGCGGCCAAGTGCGTGTCGCTGGGCATGCGGCTGTTCGGCAATATGTATGCGGGCGAACTGCTGTTCATGCTGATCGCCTTGCTGGGTGGTGCCTGGACGGGGGCGAATGCTTCCAGCATCAGTCTTGCGTTCGGACACGTGCTCGCCGGTTCGGCATGGGCGATCTTCCACATCCTGATCGTGCTGCTGCAGGCGTTCATCTTCATGATGCTGACCCTGGTGTATATCGGGCAGGCGCACGAAGGCCACTAAAAATTCGCCCGGGATCCTCCCCGGGCGGGCTCGCGGGGCTTGCCCTGATTTCTGGTTTTTTGCTTTTTTGACTAAACAACGTTTACTTACCAAGGAGTTGTTATGACCAACGTTGCGTTCGTTGCTCTCGCTTGCGGTCTGATCATCGGTCTGGGCGCCATCGGCGCTTGCATCGGCATCGGCATGATGGGCGGCAAGTACCTCGAAGCCTCCGCTCGCCAGCCCGAACTGATGAACACCCTGCAGACCAAGATGTTCCTGCTGGTCGGCCTGATCGACGCGGCCTTCCTGATCGGCGTGGGTCTGGCCATGCTGTTCGCGTTCGCCAACCCCTTCGTGGGCTGATGACGGCGCAGGCCTGCGCGTTTGCCGCAGGCCGGGGGTTCGTCGGCGGCCCGCGGGCCGTGGACGTCCGGATTAGGTGCCTTGCGGAATCGCCGCAAGGCACGAACGGGTAAATTAGGAAAACGACCGTGAATTTAAACGCGACTCTCTTTTTCCAGATGATCGTGTTTTTCGTTCTGGGTTGGTTTACGATGAAATTCATCTGGCCGCCCCTGACGAAGGCAATGGATGATCGTCGCCAGAAAATCGCCGACGGTCTGGCCGCCGCCGAGAAGGGCAAGGCCGACCTGGCCCAGGCCCAGGCTCGCGTCAGTCTGATGGAAGCGGCCTCCAAGACGGAAAACCATGCGCGCCTGGCCGAAGCCGAAAAGCAGGCCGCCGCGCTGATCGACGAAGCCCGCCGCGAAGCCGAGGCCGAAAAGGCCCGGATCGTCGCACAGGCCCGCCAGGACGCCGCCCAGGAAGTCCAGCGCGCCCGCGAGACCCTGCGCGCCGAAGTGGCCGTGCTGGCCGTGAAGGGCGCCGAACAGATCCTGCGTCGCGAAGTCGATGCCAAGGCGCACGCCGAGCTGCTCGACCAGCTCCAGGCGCAACTCTGAATCAGGGCGAGTCATGGCTGAACTATCCACTATCGCGCGGCCCTACGCCGAGGCTTTGTTCGAATCCGTGCGCGGCGACGCGCGCGGGCTCGAATACTGGTCCGGCGTGATGTCGCTGCTGGCCCAGGTGTCCGGCATGCCCGACGTGCTCGAGGCCATGGCCGATCCGCGCCTGTCCGATGCGCAGCGCACCGAACTGCTGACCGGCCTGGTCCCCCAGGAACTGCCCGCGCAGGCGGCCAACCTCGTCGCCCTGGTGGTCGAGAACGGCCGCGTCCAGGCGCTGCCCCAGGTGGCCGAGCAATTCGAACTGCTGCGCAACCGGCTCGAGGGCACCGCCCTGGCGCGCATCGCCAGCGCCTACCCGCTGACCGATGCCCAGGTGGCCGGCCTGCTGCAGGGGCTGGAGCGCAAGTTCGGCCTCAAGCTCAAATCCCAGGTGACGGTCGACCCGGAACTGATCGGCGGGGTGCGCGTCGCCGTCGGCGATCACGTGCTCGATACTTCCGTGCAGGCCCGGCTGGCCGGTCTGCGCGATACGCTGGCCGCGTGATGGCGGGCCAACCAACAAGATTCCAGGAGTCTTACCATGCAACTTAACCCGTCCGAGATCAGCGAACTGCTGAAGAGCCGCATCGAAGGCCTGGGCGCGTCCACCGATGTCCGCACGCAGGGCACGGTCGTGTCCGTCACCGACGGCATCACCCGCATCCACGGCCTGTCCGACGTGATGCAGGGCGAAATGCTCGAATTCCCCAACAACAAGTTCGGTCTGGCCCTGAACCTGGAACGTGATTCCGTGGGCGCCGTGGTGCTGGGCGACTACGTCGGCGTGTCCGAAGGCGACGCCGTCAAGACCACCGGCAAGATCCTGTCCGTGCCGGTCGGCCCGGAACTGCGCGGCCGCGTCGTCGACGCCCTGGGCAACCCGATCGACGGCAAGGGTCCGATCAACGCCAAGGAAACCGACGTGATCGAAAAGGTCGCGCCCGGCGTGATCGCCCGCCAGTCCGTGTCGCAGCCGCTGCAGACCGGCCAGAAGGCCATCGACTCCATGGTGCCCGTCGGCCGCGGCCAGCGCGAGCTGATCATCGGCGACCGCCAGACCGGCAAGACCGCCGTGGCCGTCGACACCATCATCAACCAGAAGGGCAAGGGCGTCACCTGCGTGTACGTCGCCATCGGCCAGAAGGCTTCCACCATCAACAACGTGGTGCGCAAGCTCGAAGAACACGGCGCCATGGAATACACCATCGTCGTGGCCGCCGCCGCGTCCGACTCCGCCGCCATGCAGTACCTGGCCGCCTACTCGGGCTGCACCATGGGCGAATACTTCCGCGACCGCGGCGAAGACGCCCTGATCGTGTACGACGACCTGACCAAGCAGGCCTGGGCCTATCGCCAGGTGTCCCTGCTGCTGCGCCGTCCGCCCGGACGCGAAGCCTACCCCGGCGACGTGTTCTACCTGCACTCCCGCCTGCTGGAACGCGCCGCCCGCGTGAACCCCGAATACGTGGAAAAGTTCACCAACGGCGCCGTCAAGGGCAAGACCGGCTCGCTGACCGCGCTGCCGATCATCGAAACCCAGGCCGGCGACGTGTCCGCCTTCGTGCCGACCAACGTGATTTCCATCACCGACGGCCAGATCTTCCTGGAAACCGACCTGTTCAACGCCGGCATCCGGCCCGCCATCAACGCCGGTATCTCGGTGTCGCGCGTGGGCGGCTCGGCCCAGACCAAGGTTGTCAAGAAGCTCTCCGGCGGCATCCGGACCGACCTGGCCCAGTACCGTGAACTGGCCGCCTTCGCGCAGTTCGCCTCCGACCTGGACGACGCCACCCGCCGCCAGCTGGAACGCGGCAAGCGCGTGGTCGAACTGCTCAAGCAGCCCCAGTACCAGCCGCAACAGGTCTGGGAACTGGCGGTGGCCCTGTATTCCGTGAACAACGGCCATCTGGACGACCTCGAAGTCGGTCAGGTGCTGGCCTTCGAAAAGGCCCTGAAGGACTACCTGAAGGCCAAGCACGAAGCCCTGATCCAGCGCATCGAAGACGTGAAGGAACTCTCCAAGGAAGACGACGCCGCTCTGGGCGCCGCCATCCAGGAATTCAAGAAGCACGGCACGTTTTAAGTAGCGGCCGGGGCGCGCGGCGCGCGTCCCGGACAGCCCTGACAGGATAGTGGAATGGCCGGAATCAAGGAAATTCGAACCAAGATCAAGAGCGTGCAAAACACGCGCAAGATCACCAAGGCGATGGAAATGGTCGCCGCATCCAAGATGCGCAAGGCGCAGGACCGGATGCGGACGGGCCGTCCCTACGCCACCAAGGTGCGCGCCATCGCGGCCCACCTGATGCAGGCGAACCCGGATTACACCCACCCCTACATGGTGGAACGCCAGAAGCTGTCGTCCGTGGGCGTCGTGCTGGTCACCACCGACAAGGGTCTGTGCGGCGGCCTGAATACCAACATCTCGCGCCTGGTGCTCGCGCGGATCAAGGAATTCGAGCAGCAGGGCGTGCGCGTCCAGGCGACGGCGCTGGGCTCCAAGGGCCTGGGCCTGCTGAACCGCGTCGGCGTCAACGTGGTGTCCTCGGAAGTCCAGCTGGGCGACGCGCCCAACCTGGAACGCCTGATCGGCGCCATCAAGGTCCAGCTCGACGACTTCGTCGACGGCAAGGTGGACGCGGTCTACCTGGCGACCAGCCGCTTCGTCAACACCATGAAGCAGGATCCCAGCTTCATCCGCCTGCTGCCGCTGCCCTCGGGCCTGGAAGATCCCTTCCAGACGGGCTCCCAGGACGAGGAAGCCCTGAAGAGCCAGTACGGCTGGGACTACCTGTACGAGCCGGATTCCCAGACCGTGATCGACGAGCTGCTGCTGCGCTACGTCGAGGGCCTGGTCTACCAGGCCGTGGCGGAAAACATGGCCAGCGAGCAGTCCGCCCGGATGGTCGCCATGAAGGCCGCGTCCGACAACGCCAAGAAAGTCATCGGCGACCTCCAGCTGGTCTACAACAAGACCCGCCAGGCGGCCATCACCAAGGAAATTTCGGAAATCGTGGGCGGCGCCGCCGCGGTCTGATCGACGCAAGCACCGGCAACCCAGAGATACTTATAGGACTAAACATGAGCAACGGTACCATCGTTCAGTGCATCGGCGCCGTGGTGGACATTCAGTTCCCCCGCGACAGCATCCCCAACATCTACGACGCGCTCACCTTGACCGACGAGTCCTCCGCATTCGCGGAAAAGGGCCTGACGTTCGAGGTCCAGCAGCAACTGGGCGACGGTGTCGTGCGGACCATCGCCATGGGCTCGTCCGACGGCCTGCGCCGCGGCATGTCCGTGGCCGGCACCGGCGCGCCGATCTCCGTGCCCGTGGGCACCGGCACCCTGGGCCGCATCATGGACGTGCTGGGCCGCCCGATCGACGAGCGCGGCGACATCCAGTCCGATGAAAAGCGCGCCATCCACCAGCCCGCCCCGAAGTTCGACGAACTGTCGCCCTCGGTCGAGCTGCTCGAGACCGGCATCAAGGTGATCGACCTGGTGTGCCCGTTCGCCAAGGGCGGCAAGGTCGGCCTGTTCGGCGGCGCCGGCGTGGGCAAGACCGTGAACATGCTGGAACTGATCAACAACATCGCCAAGGCCCACAGCGGCCTGTCGGTGTTCGCCGGCGTGGGCGAACGGACCCGCGAAGGCAACGACTTCTACCATGAAATGTCCGACGCGGGCGTCATCAAGCTCGACAACCTGGCGGAATCCAAGGTCGCCATGGTCTTCGGCCAGATGAACGAACCCCCGGGCAACCGTCTGCGCGTGGCCCTGTCGGGCCTGACGATGGCGGAAAAGTTCCGTGACGAAGGCCGCGACGTGCTGTTCTTCGTGGACAACATCTACCGCTACACCCTGGCCGGCACCGAAGTGTCCGCCCTGCTGGGCCGGATGCCGTCCGCCGTGGGCTACCAGCCGACGCTGGCCGAGGAAATGGGCAAGCTGCAGGAACGGATCACGTCCACCAAGACCGGTTCCATCACCTCCATCCAGGCCGTGTACGTGCCCGCCGACGACTTGACCGACCCGTCGCCCGCCACCACCTTCCTGCACCTGGACTCCACCGTGGTGCTGTCGCGCGACATCGCCGCCCTGGGGATCTACCCGGCCGTGGACCCGCTGGATTCGACCAGCCGCCAGCTCGATCCGCAGATCGTCGGCGAAGAGCACTACAACATCGCCCGCGGCGTGCAGCAGACGCTGCAGCGCTACAAGGAACTGCGCGACATCATCGCCATCCTGGGCATGGACGAACTGTCGCCGGAAGACAAGCAGGCCGTGGCCCGCGCCCGCAAGATCCAGCGCTTCCTGTCGCAGCCCTTCCACGTCGCCGAAGTCTTCACCGGCTCGCCCGGCAAGTACGTGCCGCTGGCCGAGACCCTGCGCGGCTTCAAGATGATCGTCGAGGGCGAGTGCGACGCGCTGCCCGAGCAGGCCTTCTACATGGTGGGCGGCATCGACGAGGCCTTCGAGAAGGCCAAAACCCTCCAATAAGGATTGCACATGGCGACTCTTCACATCGAAGTGGTCAGCGCGGAGGCCTCGATCTTCTCCGGCGAGGCGGCCTTCGTCGCACTGCCGGGCGAATCGGGCGACCTCGGCATCCTGCCGGGACATACGCCGCTGATCTCGCGCGTGCGTCCCGGCACGCTGAAGATCCGGCGCGACGACGGCACCGAAGAGCACATCTTCGTGGCCGGCGGCATCCTGGAAGTCCAGCCGCACGCCGTGACGGTATTGTCCGACACGGCCATCCGCGCGGCCGACCTGGACGAGGCCAAGGCCGTCGCCGCGCGCGAGCGCGCCGAGGAAGCCTTGCGCAACACCAAGGAAAAGTCCGACATCGCCGTGGTGGAAGCCGAACTCGCCATGCTGGCGGCCCAGGCCGCCGCCGCGCGCAAGTTCAGCCAGAAGCGCAGCTCGCACTGACCCGGTCCCGCGACCACGGAAAGGCGCCCTTCGGGGCGCTTTCTTTTGAGCGTAAGATGATGCGGCGCGGTACGACGCCTTCATGCGTTCGCGCATCCCCCGACCTGACGGAGCGTTTTCTGGAACCCCAGCGGCAAGACCCCATCGATCCCCCGGCCGGCCGGGTTCGCGCGGGCGCCGGATCGCCTGCCGCCGTCGCGTGGCTGCTGGGCGCCTGCTGCTTTGCCAGCATCGCCTCGATGCGGGCCTGCGACACGCTGTTGCCCGCGCTCGCGGCCGAGTTCTCGGTCACGGTGGGCCAGGCGTCCCGGGTCATCTTCGTCTTCGCGGTGGCCTACGGGGTGTTCCAGCTCTGTTTCGGCCCCCTGGGCGACCGTTACGGCAAGCTGCGGGTCATCGCCCTGTGCGCCCTGGCCTGCGTGATCGGCAACGGCATCGCCTTCCTCTCGCCGAGCCTGGACTGGCTGGTGGCGGCGCGCATCGTCTCGGGCGCCTTCGCGGCGGGCATCTACCCGATGGCCATGGCCTGGGTGGGCGACAGCGTGGCCTACGACCAGCGCCAGGTGGCCCTGGCGCGGCTGGTGAGCGCGAGCGTCCTGGGCACGCTGGCCGGGCAGTGGCTGAGCGGGCTGATCGCCGAATGGGCCGGCTGGCGTCCGACGTTCGCCCTGCTGGCGGGCCTGTTCCTCGTGGCGGGCGGCCTGCTGCTGCTGCGCGCGGCGCGCGGCGACGCATCCCCGGCGGGGGCGGTTCGCCAGGGGCGGCGCCCCGCGCTGCTGGGTATCCTGGCGCTACCCTCGGCGCGCTGGCTGCTCGCCGTCACCGCCATCGAAGGGGCGCTGGCCTTCGGCGCCATCGCCTTCATGCCCAGCCTGCTGCAGCGCCATCATGCGGTCTCGCTTTCGATGGCCGGCGGCCTCACGGCGTTCTACGGAGCCGGCGGATTCGTCTACTCGCGGGTGGCCGGCCGGCTGCTGCGCCGCATCGGCGAACCGGGCCTGGCGCGCCTGGGGGGCGCGTCGCTGTGCCTGGGCTTCCTGGCCTTCGCCTACGCGCCGAGCCTGGTCTGGATTCCGGGGGCCTGCGCACTGGCGGGCTTCGGCTTCTACTGCCTGCACAACACCCTGCAGACCAACGCCACGCAGATGGCGCCGGCGGCGCGCGGCGCGGCCATGGCGCTGTTCGCCTGCGTGCTGTTCCTGGGGCAGTCGGCGGGCGTGCTGGCGGCCGCCTGGGTCGCCGATCACCTGTCGGACGCGCTGATATTCGCCATCGTCGGACCGGGGCTGCTGGCGCTGTCCCTGGCCGCGGCCCGGCGCTTCAGGCGGTAGCCCGCGTACAGCGCGACCAGCCACACCGGCAGCACGTAGACCGCCGGCCGGGTGTCGTCCAGCCGCGTCATCAGTCCCACCAGCGCCACCAGGAAGGCGATGCACAGATAGTTCGTCCAGGGGTGGAAGGGCGCGGGGAACAGCAGTGTCTCGCGCGCATGGGCCTTGCGGAAGCGCAGGTGGACCAGCACGATCATCATCCAGGTGATCGTGGCCGCCGCCGTCGCCACGGCCATGATCCGCATGAAGGCGCCTTCCGGCACCAGGAAATTGACGACCACGATCGCCAGCGTGCAGGCCGACGAGAACAGCACGCCGACCCAGGGTACCTGGCGCCGGCTCAGGCGCAGGAAGATGCTCGGCGCGTTGCCCTGTTCGGCCAGGCTGCGGAGCATGCGGCCGTTGCTGTACATGCCGCTGTTGTAGACCGAGATCGCGGCGCTCAGCACCACCAGGTTCAGGATGTCCGGCGCGGCGGGGATGCCCAGGCGGGAAAAGATCAGCACGAAGGGGCTGCCGTTCAGGCCGACCTCGTTCCAGGGATACAGGGTCACCAGCACCGCCAGCGCGCCGACGTAGAAGATCAGGATGCGCCAGATCACCTGGTTCACGGCGCGCGGGATGCTGCGCCGGGGGTCGTCGGCCTCGCCCGCCGTGATGCCGATCAGTTCCGTGCCGCCGAAGGAGAACATCACCACCACCAGGGACAGCAGCAGGCCGTGCACGCCGTGGGGCAGGAAGCCGCCGTGGGCCCACAGATTGTCGATCCCCGCGCCGCCGGTGCCTCGCGCGACCAGCACGCCGCCCAGCAGGATCATGCCGACGATGGCGGCGATCTTGACGAAGGCCAGCCAGAACTCGCTTTCGCCGTACAGGCGAACGTTCAGCAGGTTCAGGCCCGTGACGCTCAGCAGCACGGCCAGCGCGCTGGCCCAGGCCGGGAAATCGGGCAGCCAGTAGTTGACGTAGATGCCCACCACCGAAAGCTCGGCCATGCTGACCAGGATGTACAGCAGCCAGTAGTTCCAGCCCGACAGGAAGCCCGCGAATCCGCCCCAGTAGCGATAGGCGAAATGGCTGAAGGCGCCGCTGACGGGTTCCTGGGTGGACATTTCCCCCAGGAAGCGCAGGATCAGGTAGATCGCCAGGCCGCCGATCAGGTAGGACAGGATGATGCCGGGGCCGACCAGCCGGATGGAGGCGGCCGAGCCGTAGAACAGGCCGGTGCCGATGGCGCCGCCCAGGGCGATCATCTGGATGTGGCGGTTCTTCAGGCTGCGCGCCAGGGTGTCGGGCGGCGCGCCGGATGCGGAAGGGGAAGCGGACATGGAAGGGGCGGTGCGAAGGAATCGGGGATGGCGCGGGTGCTTCGGGACGCGTCAGGCGCCGGTGTCGGGGATGTCGGCCGCCGGGCCGTGGGCCGCCAGGATCCGGTGCAGCCGTTCGACCCGCGGGGCCAGCGCCGCGCGGGCGTCCGCCCAGGCGCCCGCGCGCGCGGGGTCGTGCCGGAGCGGCGCCCAGATGGCGTCCGGAAAGCAGGGGTCGCCGCGCCAGCGGGGGATCAGGTGCCAGTGCAGATGGGGCACCTGGTTGCCGAGACTGGCCAGGTTGATCTTGTCGGGCCGCAGGATGGCGCGCTGCAGGCGCTCGATCTGGAACACGGCGCGCATCAGGTGCAGGCGGTCCAGGGCGTCGATGTCCGTCATTTCCGCCACGTGGCGCTGCCAGACGACGCGCAGGTAGCCCGGGTACGGAGGATCGTCCACGCGGACGACCCGCAGTCTGTCGTCCTGCCAGAGCAGGATGTCATGGTCCGGAATGCAGAGCGGGCAGTCGGGGGAAAAGGACATGGTGGGGGCGGAAGCGGGATGGGGGCCGCCGCCCGCCGGTGCGGGGGCGGGGGCGGAGTCAGCGGGCGAAGAACAGTTCGTGCAGGGCGGCGCCGGGGTCCGGCGCGCGCATGAAGGCCTCGCCGACCAGGAAGGCCTGGACGCCGTGCGCGCGCATGCGGTCGACGTCCTCGGGCAGCAGGATGCCGCTTTCGGTCACGACCCGCTTGCCCGCCGGCACGTCCCTCAGCATCGACAGGGTGGTTTCCAGGCGCGTCTCGAAGGTGCGCAGGTCGCGGTTGTTGATGCCGATCAGCGGCGTGTCCAGGGACAGGGCCGCGTCCAGTTCCTCGCGGTCGTGGACCTCGACCAGCACGTCCATGCCCAGGTCGGCGGCCACGGCCTCCAGCTCTCGCAGCAGGGCGGGCGACAGGGCGGCCGCGATCAGCAGGACGCAGTCGGCGCCCAGCGCCCGGGCGTGGATGACCTGGTAGGGGTCGATCATGAAGTCCTTGCGCAGCACCGGCAGGCTGCAGGCCGCGCGCGCCTGGCGCAGGTGGTCGTAGCCGCCCTGGAAATACTGCACGTCGGTCAGGACCGACAGGCAGGCCGCGCCGTGGCCGGCGTAGCTGGTGGCGATGTCCGCCGGGCGGAAGTCCTCGCGGATCACGCCCTTGGACGGCGACGCCTTCTTGATTTCGGCGATCACGGCGGGCTTGCCCTGGGCGATCCGGTCCTCGATGGCACGTGCGAAGCCGCGGATGTCCTGGCGGCTCTGGGCCTCGCGCAGGACTTCGGATTCGCTGCGCATCTGCCGCGCGGTGGCGACCTCGGTGCGCTTGGTGTCCAGGATCCTGGCCAGAATGTCGTTCATGCGGAGAACCTTTGCGTGTATTGGCGGAATTGTTCCAGCTTGTCGCGCGCGGCGCCAGAGGCGATCAGGTCGAAGGCCTGGCGGATGCCGGCGTCGATCGAGTCGGCGCGGTTGCCGGCGTACAGGGCCAGGCCCGCGTTCAGGGCGACGATGTCGCGGGCCGTGCCGGCCGTGTTGTTCAGCGCGGCGCGCACCAGTTGCGCGGACTCGTCGCGGTTGGCGACCTTGATGCTGCGGTTGGACACCATGGCCATGCCGAAGTCCTCGGGATGGATCTCGTATTCGCGGACCTCGCCGTCCTTCAGCTCGCCCACCAGGGTGGCCGCGCCCAGCGAGGCCTCGTCCATGCCGTCCTTGCCGTGCACGATCAGCACGTGGCGCGATCCCAGGCGCTGCAGCACCCGTACCAGGATGCCGACCAGGTCGGGGTGAAACACGCCCATGAGCTGGTTGGCGGCGCCGGCCGGATTGGTCAGCGGGCCGAGGATGTTGAAGATCGTGCGCACGCCCAGTTCACGGCGCACGGCGGCGACGTTTTTCATGGCGCCGTGGTGGGCCGGGGCGAACATGAAGCCGATGCCGGTGGCTTCGATGGATTCGGCGACCTGGGCGGGCGTGGCGGAGACCTGGACGCCCAGGGCCTCCAGGACGTCGGCGCTGCCCGACGAGGACGAGGCGCTGCGGTTGCCGTGCTTGGCGATCTTGACCCCGCCCGCGGCGGCCACGAACATGGCTGCGGTGGAGATGTTGAAGGTGTGCGAACCGTCCCCGCCCGTGCCGCACATGTCCAGCAGGTCCTCGGGATAGGGGGTGTCGACGCCCAGGGCGAATTCGCGCATGACCTGGGCGGCGGCCGTGATCTCGCCGACGGTTTCCTTCTTGACGCGCAGGCCCATCAGCAGGGCGCTGGCCAGCTGGGGGGACATTTCCCCGCGCATCAGCATGCGCATCAGTTCCAGCATTTCGTCGTGGAAGATTTCCCGGTGCTCGATGCAGCGGGCCAGGGCCTCGTTGGGGGTGATCGGCGGCATGGATGGTTCCTTCTGTCTTCGTGTCTTTCGGATGGACCGGTTCGGGGGGCTCAGAGTTCCAGGAAGTTGCGCAGCAGCGCGTGGCCGTGCTCGCTGAGGACGGATTCCGGGTGGAACTGCACGCCGTAGACGGGCAGGGATTTGTGGGCGACGCCCATGATCTCGCCGTCGGCGGTCTCGGCGGTGACGTCCAGGCAGTCGGGCAGGGAGTCGCGCTCGATCGCCAGGGAATGGTAGCGGGTGACCGTGTACGGCGAGGGCAGCCCCGCGAAGACGTCGGTGCCCCGGTGCGTGATGGGCGAGATCTTGCCGTGCATGATTTCCCGGGCGCGCACGATGCGCCCGCCGTAGGCGGCGCCGATGGCCTGGTGGCCCAGGCAGACGCCCAGGATGGGCTTCCTGCCGGCGAAATGCCGGATCAGTTCGATGGAGATGCCGGCCTCGGCCGGCGAGCACGGCCCCGGGGACACGCAGATGCGGTCCGGGTCGATGGCTTCGACGCCGGCGAGATCGATCTGGTCGTTGCGCACGACCTGGACCTGGACGCCGAGTTCGCCGAAATACTGCACCAGGTTGTAGGTGAAGGAGTCGTAGTTGTCCAACATCAGCAGCTTCATGATCGGGCCGTCCTGGTCAGTGTCGGGAAACGCGCGCGCGAGCGGAGGCGGGCTGCGGAAGCCGGGGGATGCGGGAGGGGGAGAGCGGTACGGACATGGTCTTCCTTGGAGTCAGGAGCCGCCGCACCGGAGATAGATTCACGAAGACCTATGCCTGCCAGAACGGCGGCAAGGTGCGATGAATCACGCATGAGGATGCCGCCCCTAGGAGGAGCGCCACCAGAACGAAGCGTGCACGGTCGCGTGTGAAATCATGGCAAGCATTCTACTGTGCGGCGCGGGCGCTGTCGAGCGGGGTAAATACCGAGGACTCCGCGCCCGATGGGCGGGGCGCCCCCTTTATTGGTAATACCATTTGAGCGACAGAGGAACAAGCGGAAGAGCTCGCGCGCAGAAGATATATTTTCATAATAGTTTGAATAAAAACAATAAATTCAAATTTTCAGATCATGATAAGGGTAAACACCTATCCTGATTTGGATTGACCATAAAAAGACCTGATTTCTATAATCCGCCCACGAATTCGGAAATCATATTATTGGTAAGACCAATCTGGGTGCTGGAACAGGCTCGACGGTCTCGCCGCGCGCCACCCCGAGGAGTTCCCCGCAATGCCTGCCATCTGGCAACAGAACTACGATCCCGCCGGCAACATCTGGCTGTCCGCGCTGGTCGCCTGCCTTCCCATCCTGCTGTTCTTCCTGTCGCTGACCGTGCTGCGCCTCAAGGGCTGGCTGGCCGGCACCCTGACGGTGCTGGCGGCCCTGGCCGTGGCGCTGTTCTTCTACGGCATGCCCGCCAGCCAGGCGCTGGCCTCGGCCGTTTACGGCTTCTTCTACGGCCTGTGGCCGATCGCCTGGATCATCATCGGCGCGGTCTTCCTGTACAAGATCGCCGTCAGGACGGGCCAGTTCGACACGATTCGCGAATCGGTCCTGTCGCTCACGGCCGACCAGCGGCTGCAGATGCTGCTGGTGGGCTTCGCCTTCGGCTCCTTCCTGGAAGGCGCGGCCGGCTTCGGCGCGCCCGTGGCCATCACGGCGGCGCTGCTGGTGGGGCTGGGTTTCCGGCCCCTGTACGCCGCCGGCCTGTGCCTGGTGGCCAACACGGCGCCGGTAGCCTTCGGCGCCATGGGGATCCCCATCATCGTGGCCGGCCAGGTGACCGGCATTCCGGCTTTCGCCATCGGCGAGATGGCTGGCCGCCAGCTGCCGTTCCTGACCATCATCGTGCTGTTCGTCATCATGGCCATCATGGACGGCTGGCGCGGCGTGAAGGAAACCTGGCCGGCGGTGGTCGTGGCGGGCGGCAGCTTCGCCGTCACGCAATACCTGACCTCGAATTTCATCGGCCCGGAACTGCCGGACATCACCTCCGCCCTGGTGGCGCTGGTGGCCCTGTCCGCCTTCCTGCGCGTGTGGCGTCCGGCGTCCATCTTCCGCTTCTCCGCGACGGGAGAGGGCACCGAGCACCTGTCGCCGGACGCGCCCGAGGCGCGCCCCTCCGGCCGCGTGTTCACGACGGGCGAGGTCCTGCGCGCCTGGTCGCCGTTCATCGTGCTGACCGCGATGGTGACGATCTGGTCGATCCCGCCCTTCAAGCACCTGTTCCTGGCCGACGGGCCGCTGCACGGCTGGATCGCCAGCGTGTCCGTGCCGGGGCTCGACGGACTGGTGCAGAAAATGCCGCCCATCGTGGAGCAGGCCGCCGCCTATGCCGCCGTCTACAAGTTCGACTGGTTTTCGGCCACGGGGACGGCCATCCTGATCGCCGCCCTGGTCACCATCCTGGCGGCGCGGCTGAAGCCGTCCGCGGCGGCGTGCGTGATGGGCGAGACCCTGAAGGAACTGGCCATTCCGGTCTATACGATCGGCATGGTGCTGGCCTTCGCCTTCATCGCCAATTATTCCGGCCTGTCCGTGACGCTGGCCCTGGCCCTGTCGTATTCCGGCCATGCCTTCACGTTCTTCTCGCCGTTCCTGGGTTGGCTGGGCGTGTTCCTGACGGGATCGGACACTTCGTCCAACGCCCTGTTCGCGGCCCTGCAGGCGGCCACGGCGCACCAGATCGGCGTGCCCGAGGTCCTGCTGGTGGCGGCCAATTCCACCGGCGGGGTCACGGGCAAGATGATTTCGCCGCAGTCGATCGCCATCGCCTGCGCGGCGGTGGGCCTGGTGGGGCGCGAATCCGACCTGTTGCGTTTCACGGTCAAGTATAGTTTCCTGTTTGCCGTGATCGTCGGTGTCATGACGACGGTGCAGGCCTACGTCCTGCCCTGGATGATCCCGGCGCTCTGAACGGATACCCGCCACCCATGCGCCTTTCCGACCGTCTCGCGGAACAGCTCCGGGCCCTGATCGACGACCAGGGCCTGAAGCCCGGCGACCGCCTGCCGGCCGAGCGCCGGCTGGCCGAGGACCTGGGCGCTTCGCGGCCTTCGGTCCGCGAGGCCATCCGCCAGTTGGCCAGCCAGGGGCTGGTGAGCAGCCGGCAGGGCGGGGGCACCTATGTCCAGGCGCGCGCGGTCGCTGCGGACGACTGGCCCGAGCGGCATCTGGTGCGTCCGCTGGACGAACTGGTGTCCGACGACCCCGAATACCGCTACGACGTGCTGGAGGCCCGCCACGCCCTGGAGGGCGGCACCGCCTGGCATGCCGCGCTGCGCGCCACGGCCCAGGACCGCCAGGCGATCCAGCGGCGCTTCGAGGACATGGTGCGCTTCCAGAGCCGCGGCGATCCGGACCTGTCGGCGCAGGCCGACGCGCGCTTCCACCTGTCCATCGCCGAGGCTTCCCACAACGCGGTGCTGCTGCAGATGATGCGCGGCGTGTTCGAGCTGCTGCGGTCCACCGTCACCGAAAACCGCCAGCGCATGTACCTGATCCAGCATACCCAGGATCAACTGACGGCCCAGCACCAGGCGCTGATGGAAGCCATCCTGCGCGGTGACGCCGAAGCCGCCCGGGCGACCGTCTGGCGCCACCTGGAGTTCGTGCACGGCAGCGTGCGCAAGCTCGACGAAGACGAGGCGCGCCGCGCCCGTTCCTCCCGTTTGCCTCCTTTCACACTGACATCATGATCATTTCCGCTTCCACCGATTACCGCGAAGCCGCCCGGCGGCGCCTGCCCCCCTTCCTGTTCCATTACGGCGACGGCGGGGCGTACGCCGAATACACGCTGGGGCACAATGTCAGCGACCTGGCGGGCGTGGCGCTGCGCCAGCGGGTGCTGAACGACATGTCGCAGCTGGACCTGTCCACGCGGCTGTTCGGCGAGACCCTGTCCATGCCCGTGGCCCTGGCGCCGGTGGGCCTGACCGGGATGTACGCCCGCCGGGGCGAGGTCCAGGCGGCGCGGGCGGCGGACCGCAAGGGCATTCCCTACACCATGTCCACCGTGTCGGTCTGTCCCATCGAGGAGGTCGCGCCCGAGATCAGCCGGCCCATGTGGTTCCAGCTCTACGTCCTGAAGGACCGGGGCTTCATGAAGAGCGTGCTGGAGCGCGCCCAGGCGGCCGGGGTGTCGACGCTGGTGTTCACCGTGGACATGCCGGTGCCGGGCGCCCGCTACCGCGACGCCCACGCCGGGATGAGCGGCCCGTACGCCGCCCTGCGCCGCTACGTCCAGGCCGTGCTGCATCCGCGCTGGGCCTGGGACGTGGGCCTGTGGGGACGGCCGCACGACCTGGGCAATGTGTCCAAGTACCTGGGCAAGCCCACCGGCCTGGAGGACTACATCGGCTGGCTGGGCGCCAATTTCGATCCCTCGATCTCCTGGAAGGACCTGCAGTGGATCCGCGACTTCTGGAAGGGGCCGATGGTCATCAAGGGCATCCTGGATCCGGACGACGCGCGCGAGGCCGTGCGCTTCGGCGCCGACGGCATCGTGGTGTCCAACCACGGCGGGCGGCAGCTGGACGGCGTGCTGTCCACGGCCCGCGCCTTGCCGGCCATCGCCGACGCGGTCAAGGGCGATATCACGCTGCTGGCGGATTCGGGCGTGCGCACCGGCCTGGACGTGGTGCGCATGCTGGCGCTGGGCGCCGACACCGTGCTGTTGGGCCGCGCCTGGCTCTATGCCCTGGCGACGGCCGGCGAGGCGGGCGTCTCCAACCTGCTGGACCTGATCGAAAAGGAAATGCGCGTGGCCATGACGCTGACCGGCGCGCGCACCGTCGCCGACATCACGCGGGATTCACTGGCGCGCGCCTGAAGGGGATGAGCCCGGACGCAGGGCAGTCCCTGCGGACTGTCCCGCGCCAGGCGAATCCGGGCGGCATGCAGGCCGCGAGGTGGGCAGCAAGCGGTCGCAGGCCGCGCAGCGTGGGGGCTCCTTTTTGCCGCCGGGCCGCCCCAAGGCAAAAAGCGCCCCCCTGGGGGGCAGCAAGCGGTCGCAGGCCGCGCAGCGTGGGGGCCCTTTTTGCCGCCGGGCCGCCCCAAGGCAAAAAGCGCCCCCCCTGGGGGGCAGCAAGCGGTCGCAGGCCGCGCAGCGTGGGGGCCCTTTTTGCCGCCGGGCCGCCCCAAGGCAAAAAGCGCCCCCCTGGGGGGGCAGCAAGCGGTCGCAGGCCGCGCAGCGTGGGGGCCCTTTTTTTAGATGGGTTCGTCCAGCCCGAACTGGACTTGCTCGGCCGCGCGCAGCAGCGCGCGGGCCTTGGCCTCGGTTTCCTGCCATTCCTTTTCGGGGTCCGAATCGGCGACGATGCCGGCGGCGGCCTGGACGTACAGCATGCCGTCGCGGATGATGCCGGTGCGGATGGCGATGGCCAGGTCCATTTCGCCGCCGTAGCTCATGTAGCCGGCCGCGCCCCCGTAGATGCCCCGGCGCACAGGTTCCAGTTCGTCGATGATTTCCATGGCGCGGACCTTGGGCGCGCCGGTCAGCGTGCCGGCCGGGAAGGTCGCCCGCAGCACGTCCATGTTGGTCATGCCGTCGTTCAGTTCGCCGCGCACGTTGGACACCAGGTGCATGACGTGGGAATAGCGCTCGATGGTCATCGTGTCGGTGACCTCGACCGTGCCCGCCTTGGCCACGCGGCCGATGTCGTTGCGCGCCAGGTCGATGAGCATCACGTGTTCGGCGCGTTCTTTCGGGTCGGCCAGCAGCTCCTGCTCCAGGCGCAGATCGTCGTCCTGGGTGGCGCCGCGCTTGCGCGTGCCGGCCAGGGGGCGGATGGTGACCATTTCGCGGGCGCGGCCGTCCTCGAATTCGCGGTCCTGGCGCACCAGGATTTCCGGCGAGGCGCCCACGACGTGGAAGCTGTCGAAGTTCCAGTAGTACATGTAGGGCGAGGGGTTCAGCGAACGCAGCGCCCGGTACAGCGACAGCGGCGAGTCGCGGAAGGGCTTGGTGATCACCTGGCCGATCTGGACCTGCATCAGGTCGCCGGCGGCGATGTAGTCCTTGGCCTTGCGCACGGCGGCCAGGTAGTCGTCCTTCTTGAAGTCGCGCTCCGTGGGCGTCTGCATGCTGGCGTAGGCATAGGGGATGACCACGGGCGTGCGCAGCTTTTCGCGCAGGGCCTTCAGGCGGCGGCGGGCCAGGGCATAGGCTTCCGGCTGCTGGGGGTCGGCGTAGACGATCAGGTAGGTGCGGCCGGCCAGGTTGTCGACGATGACCAGCTCATCGATCTGCAGCAGCATGATGTCGGGCGTGCCCGGCTGCTGGCCGGCCGGGCGCGGCTTGACGCAGGGGCCCAGGCGCGGCTCGATGTGGCGCACGGTGTCGTAGCCGAAATAGCCCGCCAGGCCGCCGGCGAAGCGCGGCATGCCGGGGCGCAGGGCCACGCGGAAGCGCTGCTGGAAGGCCTCGATGAAGGCCAGGGGATCGCCTTCGTGGGTTTCCACGACCTGGCCGCGGGTGACGACCTCGGTGGTGGTGCCGGTGGCGCGGATCAGGGTCTTGGCCGGCAGGCCGATGAAGGAATAGCGGCCGAAGCGCTCGCCCCCCACGACCGATTCCATCAGGCAGCTGTTGCGTCCGGCCTCCGGCCCCGCGTGGGCCAGCTTCAAGTAGATCGCCAGGGGCGTGTCCAGGTCGGCATAGGTTTCCGCGATCAGCGGAATCCGGTTGTAGCCTTGGGCGGCCAGTGCGTTGAATTCGATTTCCGTCATGGTGGTCTCTGGGTGGGGATAGGGACCGGGACAGAATTGAAACAGCCCGGCCGATCAGGGGTCCGGGCTGCGGGGGCGGGCGGCGCGGGAAGGCCCGCGCGCCGGGTGACCGTGACTACCCGGAACAAAAACACCACCAGCGCCAATAGGCGCCGGCGGTGATCGGGTAGTAGCGGATGATGTTCATGCGTGTTCTGTCTGGGAAGTCGCGTCGGCGGCCCACTGAGCGGCCTCGACGATGGATTGAACTATAGCATCCACCGGCAGGCTCTGCACGGGCCGGCCTTCGTTGTAGCCGTAGGGCAGGGCCAGCACGCGTATGCCGGCGGCGTTGGCGGCCAGGGCGTCGTTGATCGAGTCGCCGATGAACAGGGCCTGGGAGGGTGCGATGCCCAGCAGGTCGCAGGCGTGGAACAGCGGCATGGGGTCGGGTTTCTTGCGCGCGCAGGTGTCGCCGCAGACCACGGCGTCGAAGTAGCCGTCCAGGCCCATCTGGCGCAGCAGGGGGCCGGTGAATTCGGTGCCCTTGTTGGTGACCACGGCCAGGCGCGCGCCCTGGTCGCGGAAGGCCTGCAGGCCCGCCAGCACGCCGGGATACAGGCGGCTGCGCTGGCCGTTCAGGGCGCGGTAGTGGTCCTGGTAGCGGGCCAGGCCGCGCATGACCATGTCCACGCTGGCGGGGCTGCCCTCGTGGCCCAGGGTGCGGATGACCAGCTGTTCCACGCCCTTGCCGACGTAGGTGGCGATGATGTCCTCGGCGATCGGCGCCAGGCCCATGTCCTGGCGCATGGCGTTGGCGGCGTCCGCCAGATCGGGGATGGTGTCCAGCAGGGTGCCGTCCAGGTCGAACAGAATTCCGGAAAATTGCATGGTGTCGCGCGCCGGGGAAAGCGGCCGAACCGGATCGGCGGCCAGGTGAATCATGAGAGCGCCGGGGCGGATGGGCATGCCGGCGTCGGCGGGCGTCATCGTATCATCACCGGGGGAAATATGCCGCTCCGATCGGTGACCGGTTACGAACCCCGGGCGGCGGCCGCGCGGCGCCGGACGTCCCCTTGGGCGATGCCGTCGCGCAGGGCGGCGATCACGCGGGGATAGTCCGGCTGGCCGAACACGGCCGAGCCCGCCACGAAGGCGTCGGCCCCGGCGGCGCGGATGTCGGCGATGTTGTCGGCCTTGACCCCGCCGTCGACCTCCAGGTCGATGGCCTGGCCGCCCCCGTCCCGCCAGCGGTCGATGCGGGCGCGGGCCTGCGCGAGCTTGTCCAGGGTGTGCGGGATGAAGGACTGGCCCCCGAATCCCGGGTTGACCGACATCAGCAGGACCAGGTCGAGGCGTTCCATGACGTGGTCCAGCCATTCCAGCGGCGTGGCCGGGTTGAACACCAGGCCGGCGCGGCAGCCGTGGTCGCGGATCAGGGCCAGGGTGCGGTCGACGTGGCGCGAGGCTTCCGGGTGGAAGCTGATGATGTCCGCGCCGGCCTTGGCGAAGGTGGGCACGAGCGCGTCGACGGGCTCGACCATCAGGTGGACGTCGATGGGCGCGGTGGTGTGGGGGCGCAGGGCGGCGCACACCATGGGCCCCATGGTCAGGTTGGGGACGTAGTGGTTGTCCATGACGTCGAAGTGGATCCAGTCGGCGCCGGCGGCCACCACGTCGGCGACCTCTTCGCCCAGGCGGGCGAAGTCGGCGGACAGCAGGCTGGGGGCGATGCGGGCGGCGGGCAGTTCGGTCATGGCGAAGGAGGGTCCGGATATGTCATGATGACGGTTTTGCAGCCCTCATTTTAGTGCACCCCCGGGTGCCGCAATCAGGCATGAAGATCCATTGGTTGTCCGCGGCCATGCTGGCCGTCCTGAGCGCCTGTTCCACGGTGCCGCTCGAGGAAACCGTCCCGGGCGGCGAACCCGGCGGCGCCGTATCGGTCGAGCAGCCCCTGGCCGTGCCGCCGCTTTCGGCTCTGCCGGAAACCCCCGCCCGGCCCCTGCAGGGGCGCTATACGGCGGTTTCCTGGGACAGCGTGCCGGGTTGGGCGGGCGACGACCTGAACCATGCCTGGAAGGCGTTGCTGAACGATTGCCGGGGCCTGATGCGGCCCGTGTCGGGCTCGCTGGCGCTGCCGGCGCGCGCGGCGCCCCGGGCCTGGCAGCCGGTCTGCCAGGCGGCCGTGCAGTCGGGCCTGGGGGCCGAGGCCGGCGGTCCGGCCGTGCGCCGGTTCCTGCAGGAACAGTTGCGTCCCTGGCGGCTGGACGATGCCTCCGGGCAGGCCGCCGGCGGCACGGTGACGGGCTATTACGAACCGCTCATCCGGGCGTCGCGCACGCGCGAAGGGGCCTACCAGTGGCCGCTCTACGCCACGCCGGACGACCTGCTGACCATCGACTTGGGGTCGGTCTACCCGGAACTGGCCGGCAAGCGTGTGCGCGGCAAGCTCGAAGGCCGCCGGGTGGTGCCTTACGATACGCGGGCCCAGATCGTGTCCAACCCCGCCCGCCAGCCGGCCGTCATCGTCTGGGCGGACGATCCCGTCGAGGCCTTCTTCCTGCAGATCCAGGGTTCGGGGCGGGCCGTCCTGCCCGACGGCGGGGTGCTGCGGCTGGCCTACGCCGACCACAACGGCCGGCCGTACGCCTCCATCGGCCAGTGGCTGGCCAGGCAGGGCGAAATGCCGCTGGCCCGGACGTCCATGCAGAACATCAAGGCCTGGGCGCGCGCGCACCCCGACCGCGTGCCGGAACTGCTGAACGTGAACCCGGCCATGGTGTTCTTCCGCGAGGAACCCATTGTCGATCCCGAACTCGGCCCCCGGGGCGCCTACGGGGTGCCGCTGCTGCCGCGGCGGTCGATCGCGGTCGATCCGGCCTTCGTGCCGCTGGGCACGCCGGTCTTCCTGGAAACCGGCCCCCAGGGCGGCGCGGAGCCGCTGCGGCGGCTGGTGTTCGCCCAGGACACGGGCGCGGCGATCAAGGGCGCCGCGCGGGCCGATTTCTATTGGGGCACGGGCGACGAGGCCGGCGCGCGCGCCGGCCGCATGAAGCAGTCCGGCCGGATGTGGCTGTTGTGGCCCGCGCGGGCGGGGGCGCCGTCGGCGCGTTGATGCGCCTGGACGGATGGCCGGGGACCCCATTTCCTTGGCCTGGAACAATTCGCGCGGCCGTGCCGCGCGGTAAGATGACCGGATGAAGAATCAGGAATCCATACTCGTCTGCGGCACCGGCATCGCCGGCCTGGCCTGCGCCCTGGGCCTGGCCCGGGCGGGGCTGCCCGCCGCCCTGCTGGGGCCGCACCAGGTCCCGGCCGCGCGGGCGGCGGACGACTACCACCCGCGCGTCTACGCGATTTCGCCGGCCAGCCGCGATCTGCTCGATCGCCTGGGCGCCTGGCGGCTGATGGACGCGCGCCGCGTTACCGCCGTCGAGGCCATGGAGATCCAGGGCGACGCCGACGGCCGCCTGGATCTGTCCGCCTGGCAGGACGCGCGCGACACCCTGGCCTGGATCGTCGAATCCGGTGAAATCGAGCGCGCGCTCCAGCAGGCCGTCCAGGTCATGGGCATCGCCTGGCACGAGGACCGCTTCGAGCGCCTGGAAAACCGAGCCATGGGCGTGCGGGTGACGACCGGACAGGGCCGCGCGCTGGACGCGGCGCTGCTGGTGGGCGCGGACGGCGCGCGGTCCCCGGTGCGGCTGGCGGCCGGCATCGAGCATCACTACACGCCTTATGGCGACATGGGCGTGGTCGCGCACCTGGACATCGGCCGGCCCCACCAGAACCGCGCCTGCCAGTGGTTCACGGGCGACAGCGTGTTCGCCCTGCTGCCCATGCCGGATACGGCGGACGGCCCGCAGGCATCCCTGGTGTGGTCGATGCACGAGGGCCGGGCGCGTGAATGGCTGGCGATGGACGCCGACGCCCAGCAGGCTTTCCTGTCCGCGCATGCGCGGGCCATCACGGGCGACCGCCTGGGGGCGTTGCGCCTGCGCACGCGCCCCCAGGGCTTTCCCCTGACGCTGGAACGCAGCGCGATGATCGCCCCGGGCGTCGCCCTGGTGGGGGACGCCGCGCACCGGGTCCATCCGCTCGCCGGACAGGGCCTGAATCTGGGGCTGGGCGACGTGCGGGATCTGCTGGACGTCCTGCGGACGCGCGAATCCCATCGCGCGCCGGGCGATCCGCGTGTCCTGGCGCGCTACCGCCGCCGCCGGGCCGAGCCCGTCTGGGCCATGGGCCTGGTCACCGACGGCCTGCACCGGCTGTTCGGCGCTTCCAATGCCCCGACGGCCTGGGCCCGCAACCAGGGCATGCGTCTCGTCGATGGCCTGCCTTTCCTGAAACGCCGCCTGATCCGGGCGGCCGCCGGCGACTGATCGCCAATCCGTTTCCCGAGGTTTTTCCATGAAATCCCCCTTGATTCTGGCCGCGCTGCTGCTGTGCGGCAGCCTGTCCGCCCTGGCGCAACCGTCCGGCGACCAGGTCCTGAGCACCCGGCCGTCCGGCCAGGCCGTGCCGGCCGAGTCCACACCGCCCGCGCGCGACGGCGCGGCCGACCGCGTGCTGTCCACCGCGCCCGCCCAGTCCGATTCGGCACAGGCCGTCACCCGGACTTTCGAGCAGCGCTTTCCCGGGATCCACGTGGACGCCGTCCGGGTGACGCCCATGACCGGGATCTTCGAAGTCCAGGTCGGCATGGACCTGCTGTACACCGACGCCCGGGTGGACTACGTGTTGCAGGGCTCGATGATCGACGCCCATGCGCGCCGCGACCTGACGGCCGAACGGCTCGAGGCCCTGCAACAGGTGGCCTTCGGCAGCCTGCCGCTGGACCACGCGATCAAGCAGGTCAAGGGCACCGGCGCGCGCAAGGTCGCCGTGTTCGAGGATCCCAACTGCGGCTATTGCAAGCAATTGCACCGGACGCTGGAAGACGTGGACGACGTCACGGTCTATACCTTCCTGTTCCCGATCCTGACGCCGGATTCCGCCACCCGCTCGCGCGACATCTGGTGCGCGGCCGACCCGGCCAAGGCCTGGAAGGCCTGGATGCTGGACGGCCAGGATCCGGCCAAGGCCGAATGCGACACGCCGATCCAGGCCAACCTGGCCCTGGGACGCAAGCTGAACGTGCAGGGTACGCCGGCCCTGTTCTTCGCCGATGGCACCCGCGTCAACGGCGCGCTGCCGCTGGACGCCCTGAAGAAGAAGCTGGACGCGCAGGGTTAAAAGCCCCCACGCTGCGCCTTCGGCTTGCTGTCCACCTCGCGGCCTGCATGCCGCTTGGATTCGTCAGGCACAGGCCAGTCCGCAGGGACTGCCCCGAGTCCGGCCTCATCCCCCGAGGGGGCGCTTTTTGCCTTGGGGCGGCCCGGCGGCAAAAAGAGCCCCCACGCTGTGCCTTCGGCTTGCTGCCCGCCTCCTGATCACCTCGACAGCAGGTCGCGCATCGCGGCGCCGACGCCGCTGGCCGATTGGGGATTCTGCCCGGTGACCAGGCGGCCGTCGGTCACCACCTGCGGTGTCCAGTCGGGGGCCGGATGGTGGCGGGCGCCGCGCCGCCGCAGCGTGTCGGCCAGCAGGAACGGCACCGTCCCGTCCAGCCCCACCGCGCGCTCCTCGTCGTCGGTGAAGGCGCTGACGTCGCGGCCGTCGACCAGGTGGCGGCCGTCGCTCAGGGTGACGTTCACCAGGGCGGCGGGGCCGTGGCAGACCGCGCCGATGACGCCGCCCGCCTCGAATATCGCTCGCGTCACGCGCTGGACGGCCGGGCTGTCGGGGAAGTCCCACATCGCGCCGTGTCCGCCGGCGAAGAAGACGGCCGAATACCGCGTGGCATCCGCCTCGTCGAGCCGCCGGGTATGGCCGACCGCCGCGCGAAAGCGCGGATCGTTCCAGTAGCGCGCGTTGACCGGGTCATCGAGGTCCAGCCCGTCCACCGGCGGTTCGCCGCCCCGGATCGAGGCGAATTCGACCGGAATGCCGGCGTCGTCGAGCTGTGCCAGCGGATGCGTGACCTCGCCCAGGTAATAGCCGGTGGGCTGGCCGGTGTCGCCCTTGGTGCCGTGGCTGGTCAGGACGAACAGGACGGGTTTGATGGGAGCGCTGGTGGTGTCATGCATGGTGTGCGATGTCCTTGAAGTGAAAAGAGGCCGGGCTGGCATGCCTCCACTGTATTGCGCCCCATTCAGGAGATAAACTGGCTTGAAAGAAATTCATTTGTTCTTGAAAGGATAAGATGGGCCGAAAATTCGATCATCTGGCGGATGTGGAAGCCCTGATCGCGGTGGTCGAGCAGGGTTCGTTCACCGCGGGTGCCGCCGCGCTGGGGACGACCCCCTCGGTATTGAGCCGTGCGATCACCCGCCTGGAGGTCCGGCTGGGCAGCCAGCTGCTGCGGCGGACGACCCGGCACATCGGGCTGACCGATGCCGGGCGGCTCTACGTGGAACAGGCGCGCGCCGCGTTCCTGCTGATCGGCGATGCCGAACGCCAGATCCAGGGGCGGGACGGGGAACTGTCGGGCCGGGTGCGGCTGAGTGTGCCGACGACATACGGCCATCATCGCCTGCCGCCGTTGTTGCGGCGTTTCACGGTGAAATACCCGCAGGTGCGCATCGAACTGAACATCACCAACCGCAACGTCGATCTGGTCGCCGAGGGTTTCGATCTGGCCATCCGCCTGGGGCACCTGCCCGACAGCGGGTTGGTCGCGCGCAAGCTGGAGGACGCGGCGCTCGTGCTGGTGGCCTCTCCGGACTATGTGGCGCGCGCCGGCCGGCCAGAGGCGCTGGAGGATCTGCGGCGGCATGGCTGCCTGCCTTTCGTGATGCCGAGCACCGGCCGCTTCGCTCCGTGGCTGTTCCTGGACGAGGGCCGGGAAGTGGACTGGGTGCCCGATGCCGTCATCGAGGTTTCCGACGACGTCCTGGGCGTGGTGTCGCTGGCCGAGCAGGGGATGGGCATTTGCCAGAGCTATGACTTCATCGTGCGCGAGCGGATCGAGCGCGGCGGCCTGGTGGAGTTGCTGCCGCGCCTGCGCGGGCGGTCGCGGCCTTTTTCCCTGGTCTATGCGCCGCATCGGCGCCAGCCCGCGCCCGTGCGCGCGTTGATCGACTGGCTGGCGGCGCCCTGAGCAGGACTTCGGCCAGGGGCCGGAGTCCCCGCGCGGTGATCAGCGCAGCAGCGTCCAGGCGCCGTCCTTGACGGTGATGAGCTCGCGGCCACGCTGGTCGAAGCCGCTGTGGTCCTCGGGCGTCATGGTGTAGACCCCCTGGGTGGCGACCAGTTCGTGCGTCTGTTCCAGGGCGTCGCGCAGGGCGCGGCGGAATTCCGGCGTGCCCGGCTTGGCGGATTTCAGGGCGACGGGGATGGCGTGCTGCAGCAGCAGGCCGGCGTCGTAGACGTTGGCCCCGAAAGTCGCCGGCTTTTCGCCGTACATCGCCTGGTAGCGCTGGATGTAGTCCTGGACGATGGGCTTGGACGGGTTGCTGTCGGGGATCTCGGGCAGCACGAGCATCAGGCTGGCGGCCAGGATGGTGCCTTCGGCCGACTTGCCGGCGAACTTCAGGAAGGCGGGCAGGGCGGCGCCATGGGTCTGGTAGAAGCGGCCCTTGTAGCCTTGCTGCGCCAGCGTGGCTTGCGGCAGCGCGGCGGCGCCGCCCGTGCCGGCGATCAGGATGGCGTCGGGCCTGGCGGCCAGCAGCTTCAGGGCCTGGCCGGTGACGGAACTGTCGGTGCGCTGGTAGCGTTCGGCCACGGTCAGGTCCAGACCCTTGTCCTTGGCCATGCGGCTGAAGACCTGGTACCAGTCGTCGCCGTAGGCGTCGGCGAAGCCGATGAATCCGACGGTCTTGATGCCGCGGCCGACCATGTCCTGGACCAGGGCCTGGGCGATGATGTCGGTGTTCTGGGTGGTCTTGAAGGCCCATTTCTTCTGTTCGGTCATGGGCAGCACCACCGAGGCCGCGCCCACGGGGGCCAGCATCGGCGTGCCGGACTCGGCGGCGAACTGCAGCACGCTCATGGCGTTGGGCGATCCGGTGGGGCCGATCAGGGCGTCGACGTGCGCTTCGCTGATCAGCTTCTTGAAGGCCGTGACCGTCTGCGTCGGGTCGCTGGCGTCGTCCAGCGTGATGTATTCGATGTCCTGGTCGCCCGCCTTGGTTGGCAGCAGCGGCACCGTGTTCTTCTGGGGAATGCCGACCAGGGCCGTCGGGCCGGTGGCGGACACCACCACGCCGACTTTCACCTGGGCATGGGCGTGGAACGGAATGGCCAGGGCCAGGGCGGCCGCCAGGGCGGCGCCGCAGACCGCCCGAATCCGCAGGTGCGCGCGACGCGAGGACTGGTTCAGGGGTTCCCTGGGGATGCGGATGTTCACGGCGGATGTCTCCTGGATCAAGCACGGCCCGCGATCGCGGGGATGAGACAGGACATAATACAGTCCTCTGCGGACTGTATTATGCCGGACGAATCGGAGCGGCCTGCAGGCCGCGAGGTGGGTGCGGGCCGTGGGGGTGGTTGCTAGAACTCGGTCCACTCCTCGGTGTCGGCGGAGGCCGGGGCGGGCTTGCCGGGCGCGCGCAGGGCGGGCTTGGCGGCGGCGCGGGCGGCCGGGGCATCGGCCTGGGCGCCCTGGCGGGGCCGCTGCGGCGCGGGGCTGACGACCTTCTCGGGCGCCGAGG
>JACDJC010000330.1_pt1 | contig 59341 bp, 49 predicted proteins | sample 7454191 | NCBI WGS metagenome assembly JACDJC01 (sample SAMN14253291, study PRJNA609438) | sludge metagenome | isolation source: sludge after 25d culture with pyrite and EDTA | collected 2018-12-20 | reverse complement strand
TCTTGATCGCAAGACTTTACAACGGTGCTCTGTGGGGATTTTTTGCAGCACTGCTAGGCTCAATAGCATGGAGTTACTACAACAGGACGATGACAGGGTATTATGATACAGATATGTTCTCTGCTATGGCACCTATGTTCATTCTTTATTTTTTGATGAAAAGTACGATCGATTTTAATCTTAAATCTGCACTTTACGCAGCACTTGCCATTGCCGTTTATCCGTTTCTTTATGATGCGGGTAATTCTATTGTGTATGCTATGGGAGTACTGTATGCTTTGTATATGATCTTTTATCACCGACATGAAGATACCACGTATCATTCTATTGTCTTGATATTTTTGGCTCTGCTTCCTTTCCCTTTTTCTGATCCTTATTCGTATATTGCCAAGATTCTTGTACTTCTTGTGCTTTATGTTGTACTGCAAAAGTCTATGATAGAGCAAAAGATATCGATGCTCATCAGCGCAATACTTTTGTTTCTTTTTATGTATTATGGAAATGTCTTTGGGCTGATTCTTTCTAAAATATCTTTTTATACTTCGACGGGTACAGCCACGCAGGGGCTTCGTTTTTTCGGTGTAACCCAAACCATTAGAGAAGCAGGGCAAATTCCTTTTTCTACTTTTGCAGACCGCATCTCCGGCTCTCAAATAGGCGTCATCCTCTCGTTGCTAGGATACATTGTTCTGGTACTCCGGCACAGAGCATTTCTTTTGGCTTTGCCCTTGGTTGGCATAGGGGTATTTGCTTTATCCGGAGGGCTTAGATTTACAGTTTATGCAGTGCCTATAGCGGCCATATCTGCGATTTATCTTTTTCATGTCATTATGCAAAGAATTTCAGATAAAAAGAGTATCTATATCGTGGGGATGACTGTTTTGACTGCAGGCATGTTGTACCCCAATATCACGCATATCATTGAGTATAAAGTACCTACGGTTATGAATAAAATAGAAGTACAGGATATGGAAAAGCTAAGAGAGATTTCGACATCCAAAGATTATACTCTGGCATGGTGGGATTACGGGTATCCTATCTGGTTTTACTCCAATACCAATACCATTATAGACGGAGGAAAACATAATAATGACAACTTCATCATTTCAAAGATTATGCAAACGTCATCTTCTGAATTTGCAGCCAATTTAAGTCGTTTGGCAGTTGAAACCTATGTAGATTCCAACTATGCTATTATTGCAAACACTCTGTTTAAAAATGGAAAAGAAGATCAGCTTGATCCAAATGTACTTCTTTTGGCATTGAAAAGTAACGCATATAAGCTTCCTAAAAAAACGAGAGATATCTATATGTATCTTCCTTTTAGAATGTTAACGATTTTTCCTACAGTAGCAGTCTTTGGCAATTTGGATTTAAATACAGGAGAAGCAGAGAGGAAGATGGCATTTTATCCTACCCATGCAATAAGTAATAAAGGCGGAGTGATTGTTTTTAGTAATGGCATCTCTTTTGATGCAAAAAAAGGTGAAATCACCCTTGGTCAGCAGATAAAACAAGTGAAAAATTTCATTGTCACACAAAATACAGCACAAGGTAAAGTACAACTCCAATCTCAACCTTATTATGCCAACGGAGAGTATGCCATTGTCTATATGAAGAGTTATGACCAGTTTATTGTGATGGATTCTGAAACGTTTAATTCTATATACGTGCAAATGTTCATACTGGAGAAGTATGATAAAAACCTTTTTGAACTGGTAATCTCTTCACCTTACAGTAAAATTTATAAACTTAAAATATAAAGTAGAGGAAGCTCTCATAGAGTAAACTCTTTTCTGTAGAGGCAACGATAAAGAAGCGTGTAGCAAATGACAAAAAGAAGTACAGTAAGAAAATTTGCTCCTGAATTGTTGGCATAGAGTGTGGGAACAAGTATAAACGGAGCAACACTGACCAAAATGAAGGCTGCAGTTAAAGGATTGTTGTGTGTTATATGTTTAAAGATGAGCATATGCAGGTGGTAGGCATCGGGCTCCATGGGTGAACGTCCGGCTTTTCTTTTTCTGACAATAGAAAAAAGAACTTCCCAAACAGGATAAATCAAAACCGCCAATATATACCACGGGCTGACTTCAGTGTAGTTACATGCTAAAAATATACCTATAAGGGCTGAAATAAACCCCAGCAAGTAGGCCCCACCATCCCCCAAAAAGATCTTTCCTTTGGGGAAATTTACCAAAAAGAAAGCAAGAACAGCAGAAGCAACGAGCATAGACATGTGCAAGATTTCATCATTTCCTACTTGCTGGGCTACCATACCAAATGAGAGAAGCACAAGCAGCACGGTACCTGATGCAAGCCCGTTAAATCCATCAATGATGTTGACTGCATTCATTAATCCTACGATACCAAAAATGCTAAATATCACTCCCGCCCAATAAGGAAGGTGTAGGCCAAGACCCAAATAAGTGACAACAGAACCTGTCAATACCACGGCAACCCCAGCAGCAATAAATTGTAAGAATAGGCGAGTCTTTGCATCTAATGATCGGTGAAAGTCTTCAAAAATACCACTTAAAAATGCAAGCAGGATGGAGAGTAGAAGTTTCCAGCCCAAAGGAGTTAGAAGAAGAAAAGCCATACCAATCAATATACCGACACCCCCTGCTCTTGATGTGGCAAAATGATGAAATCTCTGAGGTTTCTTTTCCGTATGGCTATCAATAAAGAAGTTGTATTTTCGGGAAAAGTGAATCATTAGAAATTGTAAAAGAAACGAAACAATAAATGCCCCAAGTACAGGCCATTCCAATTGACTCATAGGTGTCCTTTTTGAGGAAATTCTATCACAATAGACTTTATGTATCTCTATTATTAATATGTTATAATTTTTTGTATTACATTTGAGGTGCCTCATTTAAGGTTTGATTAATAATTGAAAGGAAGAAGAATGTTCAAAAAAATAATTGTAGGGTTTTTAGTATGTGCAACAACAATGCTGTTTGGTATGAGTTTAAACCAACTCAACAGCGCGTCTAAAGCAGAGCTTATGGAGATAAGCGGTATTGGTGAAGTGAAAGCGGATGCAATCATTAAAGAGAGAAAAAAAGGAAACTTCACATCATTTGAAGATTTTCAAAGAGTTGAAGGCATAGGTGAGCAAACAGCAGAAAATGTAAAAAATGATGTGAAGAGTGCTTCTGATGTTAAAAAAGTGAAAAAAAGTACAAAAAAAGAAACAGTTAAGAAAGACGCGAAAGCGAAAAAGTCTACGACTGAAAATAAAAAATAATAACTATAAGAGCCGTAACTTTGCGGCTCTTTGATCGTACAATCTGAAAATAATCCTCTTTAATCACATTTTTGATACAATTGCGCTACTAAACATGAAGGTATTACTATGACAGTTACACGTTTTGCACCGAGCCCAACAGGGTATTTGCATATAGGCGGTTTAAGGACTGCACTTTTTTCCTGGCTTACAGCAAAACATAAAAATGGGAAATTTCTTTTACGCATAGAAGACACAGATATGGCTAGAAACTCCGAAGAAGCAAAAGATGCCATTTTGAAAGCCTTTGAATGGGTTGGTATAAGTCATGATGGTGATGTAGTGTATCAGTCTAAGCGTTTTGACCTTTACAAAAAATATATTGACCGACTTCTTGATGAGGGTAAAGCTTATAAATGTTATATGAGTAAAGATGAACTTGCAGCTTTGCGTGAAGAACAGATGGCCAGAAAAGAACGTACGCGTTATGATGGACGTTATCGTGACTTTACCGGTACCCCTCCTGAGGGAGTTGAGCCGGTAATTCGGATTAAGGCACCACAAGAGGGGACTATCTTTTTTGTGGATGGCGTTAAAGGTGAAATGGATATCGCAGCATCTGAAGTAGATGATTTTGTCATTGCAAGAGCGGATGGTACACCAACATATAATTTTGTTGTTGCCATAGATGATGCACTTATGGGACTGACAGATGTCATTCGTGGAGATGACCACCTCTACAATACCCCAAAGCAGATAGTAGTCTATGAAGCCCTCGGGTTTGAATTTCCAAACTTTTACCATGTTGCAATGATCAATAATGAAGAGGGCAGAAAACTTTCGAAAAGAGATGGGGCTACAGATGTCATGGATTATAAAACTATGGGATATCTGCCAGAAGCATTGCTTAATTTTCTTGTACGTTTAGGCTGGAGCCATGGTAATCAGGAAATATTCAGCATAGAAGAGATGATAGCATTTTTTGACCCTAAAGATATTAATAAATCTTCATCAAACTATAATCTGGATAAATTGCTATGGCTCAATGCACACTACATTAAAAATATGCCAAATAAAAAATTGGCAACCCTGCTTAAAGAGTATGGCGTTTCCATAGAAGGGCATGATAAACTGGAATTGCTTCTTGATGCGACAAAAGAGAGAGGAAAGACACTCGTCGAGTTGGCAGAGCAGATCAATCTTATCCTCACTGCACCAAGCGAATATGATGAAAAAGCATCAAAAAAAGCTTTTAAAGATGAAGCAAAACTTATTTTGGGTGATTTTGCCAAAATGTTGCAAAACTGGGATAAAACATTGCACCTTCCTTGTGATTACCATGAAGTGATGGAAAAAATTGTGGAGATAAAAGAGATAGGTTTCGGAAAGATAGGTATGCCACTTCGTGTGAGCCTTTTGGGTTCCATGACAGGTTCAGGTCTTGATGAAATTATGGCTATTTTGGGTGTAGATGAAACGGTTTCACGCATAGAAAAGGCAATAGCAATGATAGAATAATTAAATAATGTCATGGCGAACGCCCTTGCACACCAGTTACGCGTTAGCGACGGATTGCATCGGCGTTTGGTGCCAGAAAACCTAGCGATTCGAGAGCCATGACGATTTTTTGCTTCGTCTTTTTAAAAAAATAAAGAGAGAACAACGCCTCAGATAAGAGGATACTAAATATTTTTACTCTTCTTCAAAAACAGCTTCAAAGACTTTTTAGCCTTATCATCCATTTTATAATAAATGTGCTCCAAATACCATGTAAGCTGTTTGGGCTCGATCCCCCGTTTTTTTGCCTCTTTTTTTAAAATATATTGAGGAATTTTCACTTTGGTACGGGAAAAAGATTTTGCCAGTTTTTCAATACCTTTGTCATGTTCGTTGTAGCATAATCGTGCAAAAACAAAAGGAAGACCAGTTTTTTTATACCAGGCTTCAGCCAAGTCAATCCCCTCTCCTCCGTTAAGATAATATTGAAGTGCTGCATCGCCTATAAGTACTTTTCCCTCAAGGCCTAAAACGCGTGCGAGCTGATTGGACGTGGCTGATGCGGGGTCAATTTGACTCTCTCCTTCTAAAAGTAAAACACTATAAACTTTTTTATATGCAATGATACCAAGGTTTGTACATTTATATTTTTGCGAAGTCACCGAAGAGATGAATGCAGCATTGACTTCTCTTCTTTTAAGGGCCCTATTGATCTGTGAGGGGACGGCACGTTTGTATCGAAAACTCATTTTGGATGCGTTACTTTTGAGATAACGTTTTAAAAAGAGTTGAAAGGGAAGCAGGTTGAGGTACGAGATAGATCCAAATAACATGTTGAGTATACTCCTCAAAACCAGTTTAAGCGTAATTATAGCAAACAACTTTTATAATCGAGGTATTATGAAGGGTGTTTCTATCCTGTTTTGAAAGAGTTACGTATGATAAAAGTAGAATTTTTAGGTCCTATCGGCAAAGCACCTATTGAGATGGAAGCAGCGACACTTGCAGATGTGGCTGTCAGACTTAAAGAAGAGCACGAGCTTAGCTCTTGGCTGGAGAAATGTGCTGTTGCATTGAATGATACGATGGTAAATGATTTAAGCACAGTACTCAAAAGTGGCGACAGGGTTTCTATCTTGCCACCTGTGTGTGGTGGCTGAAGTATGGAGCTTCACCATGGCCCTTTGGACACCAAAGAAATCTTTGGTCGTTGGCTTGATGAACAGACCAAATCTAACTATGGTGCATATATTCCCTTTATAGGTATTATTCGTGCAGAAGAGGGTATAGAAGCGTTAAGTTTTGACATCTATGAGCCTGTGCTTCAAAAATGGTTTGATGAGTGGCAAGCCAAAGCTAAAGCACTAGGCGCGGTAGTAAAAATGGCTCACGCCATAGGAGATGTACCTGTGCATACCTCCTCGTATATTTCAGCAGTTTTCTCACCTAGGCGAAGGGTAGCCTTGGAACTTATAGATGTATTTGTTGAAGATTTTAAAGCCAATGCTCCTATTTGGAAGTATGATGTGAAAAATGGAAAACGGATTTATGCAGAAGACAGAAGCACACCTATGTATGGTGCAGGACTTTTACAATCATAAAAGTATGTTTCCTAAAGCAACAGCTGAAGCTTTAGTAAGACACACCCCAAGAGAATCTTCTTAGTTCAATTGTAACTGAACTTCGTTCACGTGAAAAAAAGGATAAACAGTATGGCATTTATGCATTTTGATAAATCAATAGAGATGATACAAAATCTTCAGATACATCACTATAAGACAAAAAAACTCTATTTGGTAGATGCTTTAGGGTATGTGCTGGCTGAAGATATCGTTGCAGACCATAACTCTCCAGAATTCCCTACATCTGCAATGGATGGCTACGCGATCATCCACGAAGATATGGCTTTGGGTACATTAAAAGTGGGGAGCATAAATCCTGCGGGGTCAGCCCTAAAAGAAGAAGTGATAGGGGGCACATGTATCAAAACATTTACCGGTTCTCTTATGCCCCATGGAGCCGATACGCTCATCCCCATAGAAAATGTAGAAGTAGACGGTGATGATATTGTCATAAAAGAAGAAGTGCCACAGGGGTTTTCAGTACGTGAAGTAGGGGAGAATTATGCCAAAGGGCAACTTCTCATTCCTAAAGGTACGAAAATAGATTTTCCCCAAATAGGAGTCATGGCAAGTTTAAATATAGCAAATGTACTAGTGTATGAAAAACCTACAGTTGCCATACTCTCAACGGGCTCTGAGTTGCTTGAATTGGGTGAAGAGCAAACCAATGATGCCCAGATACGAAGCTCAAATAACTATACTTTAGAAGCGATTGTCAAAAAATATGACGGTGTACCTATGCAATTGGGCTGCATCAAAGATGATAAAGCCAGCATCACTCAAGCGGTCCTCGATGCGCTGGGAAAAAGTGATATTGTTGTGACTACGGGTGGTGTAAGTGTAGGTGATTTTGATTTTGTCAAAGATGTCATCGCTGAACTTGGCTGTGATGTAGTGTTTAAGGGTGTACGTGTGAAACCAGGACAGCATATTATGGTGGCGCGCAAAGGTGATAAGTTTATCGTCGGGTTGCCTGGGTTTGCTTACTCTTCTACTGTGACGGCACTACTTTATGTTGTTCCGATTATTGAAAAATTACAACAAGGAAAAAGTTCACTTCGTAAAATAAAAGCAATACTCAAAGAAGCTTTTGTCAAACGTGCAAAAAAAGCTGAATTTACAGCATGCAATGTTAGTCTTATACAAGGAAAATACTACATTGACTTTAAAGATAAAAAAGTCGGCTCAAGTGCTATTCTTACCAATATGCTCGGAAATGTAGCACTTCTTGCCACTTCTGAAGAGGGTAAGTCTAAAAAAGTAGGTGATGAAGCAGATGTCCTGCTCTTGGAGTAGGTATAAAACCTATTAACCCAATTGAGGGTGCATCCTCAAAAAGAGGGCGAATTGTGCTGCTGTTTTATATCCCAAATTCATTGCAATGTTGAGTAGGTTTCCATTTCTCTTAAAATCCATTTTAAATCCTCCATTCATTAAATGTATTTCAAATTGTATATAAAATTATAAAAATAGTTAAAAAGTATGTCAAATTGCCATACTTTTAAGAAAACTAGTATATAATTACCTATATATAAAAGTTGTTTTGGCTTTTTTTTCATCAAAGGGTAAGCTTTAGTGAGATGATGCCAATTTTAAAGAAGACATAATAAAAAAAGGAGCAAAAATGTTAATTTTAGGCGAAGTGATAGAAAAACTTAAAGATGTACTCTCTGAAAGTAAAATAGGCACCAAGGTCTTCGATAAAGATGTAGCAAACGCATTGAATATTCCGCAAGCAACATTTGCAACGATGAAGAAAAGAAATTCCATCCCTTATGAAGAGATTCTGGAGTTTTGCGCATTAAAGAAGATTTCTGTGAACTGGCTTTTTTTTGATCAGGCAGTAGATATGCTTAAAGAAGAGACAGATAAGTTTTTTCAGGTACGTTATTTTGCTGATATACGTGCTAGTGCAGGAGGTGGTGCTTATGGTTTTGATGAAGACTTTGAAACCATTACGCTTGATGAGAAAATCATGCGCAATATGGTAGGGTTGGGAAATACACAACTCGAAGCTATCCATGTGGATGGTGAGTCGATGGAACCTACTTTGCGAGATGGCTCTATCGTATTCTTAGATAGAAACCAGACCAATATCAATAAAGAGGGTATCTTCATTGCTTCTACTGTAGGAGGCCTCTTTATCAAACGAGTTCGTCAAAGAGCAGATGGGATGGTGGAGTTGATTTCGGACAATAAGACCTATTCCCCGGAAGTACTGGCTTCTGAGGAGGTGAGTATAGTGGGGAAGGTTGTGGGGAATATAGAGAGATTATAAGAAGAGGTACGTAGTCATAGAGTGCCTAGCGCAGGTAGTAGAGCTTTGCTTTAATACCGTCCTTTGTAAAGCAACTAGTTGCGTGAGCCTACTGCTGAAGTAAACATAGCGTTAGCGCAGGTAGTAGAGCTTTGCTTTAATACCGTTATTTATAATAGATCTGCACACTTGACACATCTCACACTTTCAGGGCGTATACGCATGCGCTCTATGTCTATCTCTTCCTCGCACTCTATGCATATACCAAACATAGGTTTGTCTACACGTAAAAGAGCATTTTTTAGTCTTGTATGACGTGTTTGGGATTCATTCAGAATTTTGTTGTCCACATGTTGTTCCCCCATCATTTCTAGGCGGGTGAGTCTTCCTAATGAGCAGTCTGGGGTTATGGGTTTTACTTTTTCTTTGAGTATTCTGATCTGTTCCTCCAGTCCTACAAGGTCATGTTCTATTTTTTCTTTAATACTGTTTTGTTCTTTTGGTGTCATTATGTACTGCTTTACTGTATGTTGGAATTATTGTAGCTAAATTTATAGGACTCCTTTAAAGTATTTTTTTTGTTTTAAGTAAAACTGAAGAGATTGACATGTATCTTGCTTATAGAAACAACAGTTGTTTGCACATGAGACAAGCCTAATAAAACGATTGGATAAAATAAAAAAACAGTATATAGGAAATAGATGTTAAAAGAAAATCATGACCTGGAAGGGGCACTACGTGAGTATTTGTCACTGCTTGAACAAGAAGCATACTTTGATGCCCATGAAGTCCTGGAAGAGGCGTGGCATCCTTTGCGTAAAGCCAAACATCCTTTGAGAAATTTGATTAAAGGACTTATTAACGGGGCTATCGCTTTTGAGCATATTAAACGAAACAGAGAAAAAGCGGCAAAGAGAGCGCGTAGAGTCATTTCTTCTTTTGAAAGATACAAAGGTTTGTGTACAGATCACATAGAATATGCACTGTTGTTTAAACAATCTCGTCAAATGATAGAAAACTTAAAATCTAAACATAGTGAGGTCTTTGATGTTCTGGTACCACAGCACGACAAAACATTCATATAACTCTGTACGTATGTACCCCAATCAACTCTCCTGGGAAAATCAGCCAAGTACTTATAAGAACTACCCTGAAACATACAAGAAACGTAAACTAAACCTGGATAATGAAGAAGATAATTTTTTGTATCATATTGCAGGTTTAACTGCAAAGAAAACCTATCCTAGTGGTGAGTATTATCTGCGTATCAACCCTTCTGCGGGTGCTTTATATCCCAATGAACTCTATTTCCAGGCAAGAGAAGTAAAGGGAGTTGAAGATGGCATCTATCACTATGAAGTAAGTTCCCAGTCTATCAGTTTACTTTATAAGATTACAAAGGATGAAGGCATAGAGCCTTATTTGGGATATAAAACTGCAATGAAAGGGTATCTTTTTTTAGTTTCTGCTATTTATTACCGTTCCAGCTGGAAATATAAAAACAGAGCTTTTCGCTACTGTCTTTTGGATGCGGGCCATTTGTTAGGAAGCATAGAAGCCAGTGCCTTACTAAACCCCCATGCAGTTCAAGTTAACTATAACATAGACAAAGAAAAACTAAATCGTATGTTTGGTTTTGAAAATCAGGAGTGGTTCCTTTCTGCAGCAGTCGTGGCAGTACTTCTAAAAAATCAAGAAGTGCAGGCTGTAGAGTTTTCTCTTCCTTTTGTCAATGGAAGCCGTACGTTTGAACAAAATGAAATGGTAGAGCAAGCCTACAAAGAGAGTATAAACCTGCAAGGGTGTAAAAAAGGAATAAGCGCTCCCAAATTTAGCTATAACGATATAAAATTAAAAGAGGCTATTTATTCTAGAAGATCACAAAGAGGATTTGTGGGAGAAGCCATTACAAAAGGGCAGTTTAATTACATTGTAGAAGCTATACATCAACCCATACTCAGTGATTGCGATGAAGAGGTATCTGTGTATATGGTACTCAACCGTGTACTAGATATGCCATTAGGACTCTATAAAAATGGGGAGTATCTTAAATATGGAGATTTTGGAAACCATGCTGGATATCTCTCTTTGGAGCAGTACAGTCTCTCTGCACAGGGTGCTGTAGCTTTTTTTCTCACATCAAAATCTAAAAACTATCAGGCATTGTATCAAAAGGCCGGGATCATAGGACATCGGCTTTATATTGCTTCTGTCTATCTTGGCATAGGGTGTTCTGGCATAGGCGCGTATTACGATGATGAGGTCAATGCATTTGTGGAAAATGATGAAATGGTATTGTATACTTTAGCGATAGGCAAATAGAGTGCACTGTTGTTTCATTATTTTTTAAACCTGTACCCCAACGCGTCTAAATGCTTGCGTAATAATTCCGGGATATCCCCTTGAAACTCCAAACTGTCATCTTTGACTGTTCCGCCTGTCTCCAACTTATTTTTAAGTATTTTAAGTAAATTCTGTAGTGTGGTTTTGTCTAAATGAAAAGGTTTTACTATGGTGACTACTTTCCCTCTGCGTTTCTCTTTGGCAAAATAGAGTTGATGTTTTTGGGCTGTTTTAGTCTCAGTAGAAACTTTATTATCAGGTTTGTCTTTATTGTCAGAAGTCCAATCCTCTCCAAAATCTGCGCCCATTTCAAATAGATTCTTTTTCACTGTATTTTCCTAATGGTAATTTGTATCAAAAAGTATACCAAGTAATACCATAAGCACAAGGAGGAAAATAAATATTTTGTAAAGAGTCTTATCGCTTGGAAGTCTCATGTTTTAGCCTATCTCATAAATGATTTCAGTTTTATTTTTCTTTGTTTGTATCTCTTGAATGCTCAGTCCTTCTATGGGAAGCTTCATAAAATCTTCTAGAGTTTCCACTCCAGCTTGGGCTATATGGCGCAAGACGATGCCTCTGTAAGCTTTTGCCCAATGAGAGATGACTTTACCATCTTTGATGAATTTTAGTGTAGTATAGCTCTTTTGAGGCTTGTAGAATTTATCATAAAAGCCTGCACGCAAGTCAAGTATCTCATCGTCTGCCAGGTATGTCTCCAGAAGCACTGCAGCATGCTCATGATAGAACTTTTCAGTTTTAATATCCCCTACAGATTCACCTTGTTTAAGTTTGTATTCAGGTATTTTATCTGAAGCGCGGAGGGGACCAAAGAGGTTTGAGAAGAGTATGACATGTCTGTCTATATAGTCTTGTGCGTTCGTATCTAATGTCTCATATCCTAAATAGTCAAATGCCACACCTGTATATCGTTCAATCGCTTTCATGGTAAGTTCATGAATGATATCTTTTTTATGGTTTAGGATATCAGACTCTTTTTTAAGTCCAAACATTTTAGAGAGTACTTGCATATCTCCTTTTTGTAGAATATTGATATACGTATGTAAAAGCTTGGAGCGATGAGACAGAAGAGATTCAAACAATAATGTATTTAATAAAAAAGGTTCCGTCCCTCCCGATATCTTTGTTTCACTGGGTGCCAATAGTATTTTCATATGTTTTTCCTTATATTATAGATGTATTTTAGTAAAAAATACTAAAATAAAAAGAATTTTAAAGAATTTAACTATAATCCTTGACTTTTAAAATGTTTTTGTCTATAATTCCCGTCCATTTTAAGTGCAATGCCTTTTAATGATGGTGCTGGTGTAGCTCAGTTGGCTAGAGCAGCTGATTTGTAATCAGCAGGTCGGGGGTTCGAGTCCCTTCACCAGCTCCATAGAAATATAATTATCAGTGTTTGTACCAGTTATTATGACAATATTATGACAAACAATTTAAGTGGTGAGTTACTCAAGTGGCCAACGAGGGCAGACTGTAAATCTGCTGACTATGTCTTCGAAGGTTCGAATCCTTCACTCACCACCATATATGTTAAGTCACATAAAATGACGCGGGCGTAGCTCAGTGGCTAGAGTTCCTGCCTTCCAAGCAGGCTGTCGAGAGTTCGAATCTCTTCGCCCGCTCCATAAACTGGGAGCTGTGTGAATTATGTACTTAACAGAAATTACTTCACATATCAAAAGCTTTCCTAATTTATTCATTTATGATTTTAATAAAACATTTATTATAGAGTATATATTTTTATATGTACAACGCCCATATGGCTCAGAGGTAGAGCACTTCCTTGGTAAGGAAGAGGTCGTGAGTTCGATTCTCACTATGGGCTCCAGAACCAAGTATGGACAAAAGTATTACAAGGGTTGTAATAGTTCTGTCCATATAGGTTAAGAAAATTTGGGTATAATACTACCCATAAAACATTTTACGCTAGGAGAAAAGCATGGCAAAAGCAAAATTTGAACGAAACAAACCGCATGTTAACATCGGTACTATTGGTCACGTTGACCACGGAAAAACAACATTGACAGCTGCAATCACAATGTGTTTAGGACTTAAAAATGGTCAAGCATCAATGGATTATGATCAAATTGATAATGCACCAGAAGAGAGAGAAAGAGGAATTACCATTGCAACTTCTCACGTAGAGTATGAAACTGATAATAGACACTATGCTCACGTTGACTGCCCAGGTCACGCTGACTATGTTAAAAATATGATTACTGGTGCTGCTCAAATGGATGGTGCTATTCTTGTTATTGCTGCGACTGATGGACCAATGGCACAAACTAGAGAGCACATCCTTCTTTCTAAGCAAGTAGGTGTTCCATATATCGTTGTTTTCTTGAACAAAGAAGACCAACTTGATGATGAAGATAAAGATGAGATGTTAGAGCTTGTAGAGATGGAAGTACGTGAACTTCTTTCAGAATATGACTTCCCGGGTGACGATACTCCAATTATCGCTGGTTCTGCATTCCAGGCACTTCAAGAAGCTAAAGCTGGTACAGCTGGAGAGTGGACAGCTAAGATTATGGAACTTATGGACGCAGTAGATACATATATTCCTGAGCCAGTAAGAGAGACTGAAAAAGATTTCCTAATGGCAATCGAAGATATCTTTACTATCCAAGGTCGTGGTACTGTTGTAACTGGAAAAGTTGACCAAGGTAAAGTATGTATAGGTGATGAAGTTGAAATCGTTGGTCTTAAAGATACACAAAAAACAACTGTTACTGGTGTTGAAATGTTCCGTAAAGAGATGACTTGTGGAGAAGCTGGTGATAACTGTGGTGTTCTTATCCGTGGTATTGATAAGGATGCTGTACAAAGAGGTATGGTTCTTTGTAAACCAAAATCAATCAACCCACACACAGAATTTGAAGCTGAAATCTATGTTCTTACTAAAGAAGAGGGTGGTAGACACACGCCATTCTTTAACAACTACAGACCACAGTTTTATGTACGTACAACAGACGTAACTGGTTCAGTTCAACTTCAAGAAGGTACTGAAATGGTTATGCCAGGTGATAACGTTAAAGTAAATATTGCACTTATCGCTCCTGTTGCTCTTGAGCAAGGTACTAAGTTTGCTATCCGTGAAGGTGGTAGAACAGTTGGTGCTGGTGTTGTTTCTAAGATTATTGCTTAAAACATACCATTGTAAGAGGTTTGACCTCTTACAAACTTATCATAGGAGATAACAATGAGAGAAACAGTTCATTTAGGTTGTGAGAAATGTACAAGACGTAACTATCACACTAATAAAAATAAAAAAACGACAACAGAAAAACTTGCACTTAAAAAATATTGCAAATGGTGTAAAGAACATACTGTTCATAAAGAGATGAAACTGTAATTTGGTTTTGTCTTAAATAGAGACTATTTACTAGTCTCATTTTAGGCCAATAGCTCAGTTGGTAGAGCACTGGTCTCCAAAACCAGGTGCCGGGGGTTCGAGTCCCTCTTGGCCTGCCATAATAAAAGGTAAAACAATGGAAAAAATCTCAACATTTATCGCACATGCAAGAAGCGAAATTCATAAAGTAATATTTCCAACAAAAGTACAAGTAAGACAAGCATTTTTAGCAGTTGTTCTCGTAGTAACTGTCATATCAATATTTTTAGCGTTGGTTGACCTTTTAATGTCATCCGTCGTATCATCAGTTTTATAGGATTAAAGATGGCTTATCAGTGGTATGCAATTCAAACATATGCAGGGAGTGAACGATCTGTCAAAAAAGCAATTGAACAACTTGTGGTTGATTATGGTCTTGAAGAGAAACTTGAGAGCGTTGTAGTTCCGACAGAAGAAGTCATCGAAGTAAAAAACGGTGTAAAAAAGATCACAGAAAGATCTTTATATTCAGGGTATGCTTTTGCACATATAGATCTGGATACTGACCTTTGGCACAAAATACAAAGTTTGCCAAAAGTATCTAGATTTATTGGTGAACAAAAAACGCCAACTGCCCTTAGCGAGGCAGATATCAAACTTATCTTAGAGAAAATGGAGAAAAAAGGCGCTCCTAGACCTAAGGTAGATTTTGAAACGGGAGAAATGGTTCGTATTGTCGATGGTCCATTTTCCAACTTTACAGGTATGGTTGAAGAGTATGATCTTGACCATGGCAAGTTAAGATTGAATGTTTCAATTTTTGGTAGAAATACACCAGTAGAAATTCTCTATACACAGGTAGAAAAAATAATCTAGTGATGCTTTAGTCTTTTATCAGAAAAGATTTAAGTTCATTTTGAAAAGAAAATATAAATACTCACACTAGGCATCCGCCGAAACTTTAGTGAGAGAACTTGAAGAGGAGATTTGCTTCTCTTCAAGGAGTTCAATTTAACAAAAAGGAAGAACAGATGGCAAAAAAGATAACTGGAAAGTTCAAAATGACAATCCCCGCTGGGGCGGCAAATCCATCACCACCAGTAGGTCCTGCACTAGGGCAACGTGGTATTAACATTATGGAATTTTGTAAAGCATTTAATGAAAAAACAAAAGAGATGTCAGGTTTTAAAATACCTGTTATAGTAACTGTTTATGCAGACAAAAGTTTTACATTTGAAACAAAGCAACCACCAGCGTCAGAGCTTATTATGAAGGCTGCTGGTATTAAAAAAGGTACAGATAACCCTATCACAACCAAAGTAGGATCTATCACTAAAGCGAAACTTGATGAAATCGTTGAGAGAAAAATTGCTGATATGAATACAAACGACAAAGAGATGGCAATAAATATTATTGCGGGAACTTGTAGAAGTATGGGTGTAGCAATCGTAGACTAAGAGTATGAAAGAAGGTTATTTAAGCAAAGCTTAAATAACTACGTTGACACTGTGTTAGCTTTGTCAACTGGCTCATGCGATTACTCGTAGTAAGGTGTAAATAATCATAACCACATAGATTTTAAAAATGTGGGAGCATATAAAGCGGAGAAGATAATGGCAAAAAAAATAAGTAAAAGAAGAGAAGCACTACTTAAAAAAGTAGACGCTACTAAAAATTATAGTATTGATGAAGCAATGGCTACACTTAAAGAGCTTAAATCAGCAAATTTTGATGAAACAGTTGAAGTTGCACTTAATTTAAATGTTGACCCAAGACACGCAGATCAAATGGTTAGAGGATCAGTTGTTCTTCCTAATGGAACTGGTAAAACAGTAAGAGTAGCAGTATTTGCTAAAGATGCTAAAGCGGATGAAGCTAAAGCAGCAGGTGCAGATATCGTTGGCGCTGCAGATCTTATTGAAGATATCATGGCCGGTAAAATTGATTTTGATATCGTTATTTCTACACCAGATATGATGGGTGTTCTTGGTAAAGTAGCAAGAATTCTTGGGCCAAAAGGTCTTATGCCTAACCCTAAAACAGGTACAGTCACTATGGATGTTGCTAAAGCAGTTGAAAATGCAAAAGGCGGGCAAGTTAACTTCAAAGTAGACAAAAAAGGAAATATCCACGCGGGTATAGGTAAAGTCTCATTTGATACAGATAAAATCAAAGAAAACTTTGTAACACTTCTTCAAAGTGTTAACAGAGCAAAGCCAGCATCTGCAAAAGGCAGATATATTACTAACGGTGCGATTTCACTCACAATGAGCCCTTCAATCACACTAAATACTACTGAATTAATGGAGTTGAGATAACCATTCTTTTATGCGGCCTTGCCGCATGAATTGTCTTCAATCAAGTATTATGTTTAATATTTGATTGAGGGTAATTTTTACTTCTCGTAATCTTAGATTAAAGATAATAGGGGCGAAAGCTTAATGAATATATTTGAAAGAATATATGTACTAGGACCGTTGTTAGGTTTCTAGACCCTTTTAGAAATCGGAAGGAGAATATATGACTAGAACTAGAAAAGAAGAGTTAGTTGCGCAGATGACAGCGGCGTTTAAAGACGCTGGTGCCATTATCATTTGTGATTACAAAGGTATGACTGTTGAAAATCTTGAAAAAGTAAGAAATCTTGCTAAAGATGAAGATACAAAAGTGCAAGTTGTTAAAAATAAACTAGCAATGATTGCATTGAAAAATGCAGGTTGTGAAGCAGTTGATTTTGCAGAAACAAACCTTGTAATTTGGGGCGATACACAAGTTTTACCTTGTAAGATTGCTGACAAAGCTGCAACTGATTTTAAAGATAAGTTTGTAATCAAAGCTGGTTTGATCCAGGGTGAAGTTGCCAGTTTGGAAACCATTAATGCAATGGCTAAACTTCCTACTAGAGATGAGCTTATTGGTATGCTACTTAACGTTTGGAATGCACCGGTTCAAAACTTTACAATCGGTATGAATGCATTGGCTGCAAAGTTAGAAGAAGAAGCATAAGTGGTGGGAGTCACAAGGTATGTGGCTTCTTTATAATTAGAGCTTTTGAGGCGTAAGCCGAAGCTTTAGTGAGAGGAATTGGAGAGAGGCTTTGCCTTTCTTCAAGGAGATTATTAATAGTAAATTAAGGAAAATAATATGGCAACAACTAAAGAAGATGTTCTTGAGTTTATCTCAAACATGTCAGTACTTGAGCTTTCTGAGCTTGTAAAAGAATTTGAAGAAAAATTCGGTGTATCTGCGCAAGCTACTGTAGTAGCTGGCGGACCTGCCGTTGCTGGTGAAGCTGCTGAAGAGCAGACAGAATTTGATGTAATTCTTACAGATGCAGGTGCTAAGAAAATCAATGCTATTAAAGTAGTAAGAGCAATCACTGGTCTTGGACTTAAAGAGGCAAAAACTGCTGTTGAAGAGACTCCAACAGTACTTAAAGAAGGTGTTTCTAAAGAGGAAGCAGAAGATATCAAAAAACAAATTGAAGAAGCTGGCGCTTCTTGCGAACTTAAATAATCATTATTTAAGAGAACATAGGCAATGCGCCTATGTTCATCCAAACTACATTGAATACAGTGATAAGCTATTCGGAGACATTTCATACCCTCCTCTAATAGTTTCTTTGTGTATCTAATACATTAACAAACACTATAACCACAAACCAAACTAACTAACCATATTAAGGATAGCCCATGTTAAATTCTTTACATTCAGGTAACAGACTTCGTGTTGATTTTTCAGAAATGCCAAGAGAAATAGAAATTCCAAATTTGCTCCAACTTCAACAAAAAAGTTTTGAAGACTTTTTAATGTTAGGTGAAAAAGATAGAAGAAACTCTACTTTAGAAAAAGTTTTCAGATCGGGTTTTCCTATCCATGATCAGCAAAACAGAGTGACATTAACGTATAAAAATTCTGAAATTATTAAACCTAAATACACAGTGAGAGAGTGTATGGAAAGAGGATTGACATATTCAGTTTCTCTTAAAATGAACATTGCACTTACTGTCTGGAACAGAGATGAGAAAACAGGTGAGAAACTTGATCCAAAAGAGATCAAAGAGCAGGCCGTTTTTGTACGTGATATCCCTTTAATGACAGAGAGAACATCTTTTATTGTCAATGGTGTTGAGAGAGTTATCGTAAATCAACTTCACAGATCTCCAGGGGTTATCTTCAAAGAAGAAGAGGGAACAACAGTTTCAAATAAATTACTTTATTCTGCACAAATCATCCCTGATCGTGGATCTTGGCTCTATTTCGAATACGACTCCAAAGATATTCTTTATGCACGTATTAACAAAAGAAGAAAAATTCCAGTAACGATTCTTTTTAGAGCACTAGATTACTCTAAAGATGACATTGTAAAACTATTTTACTCTACAAAAGAAATTTCAATTAAAGATAACAGATTCCTAGTGAAGTTTGATGCTGAAGATTTTGGCGGTAGAGCAGAGTATGATGTGAAAGATATGGATGGCAATACTGTTGTGAATGCTGGTAAAAGATTGACTAAGAAAAAAGCACAAAAAATGATCGAAGATGGACTTGAATGGATAGAATACCCACTTGAACTCCTCATGGAAAGACATTTGGCCACGGCAATTATTGATCAAGAAAGCGGAGAAGTGCTTTATGATGTAGTTACGCCTCTAGATGAAACGAAACTCAAAAAAATGATCGAGCAGGGTATCGAAAGGATCGAAATCATTAATGACCTTGCAGAAGGTGCTGACATGTCTATCATTAATGCCTTTATTGCTGATCAGGAAAGTTTAAGACTCTTAAAACAAACAGAGGGGATAGAGGATGAAAATGTACTTTCAGCTATTCGTATCTATAAAGTAATGAGACCAGGGGAACCAGTTACCCCTGAAGCAGCAAAATCATTTTTAAGACAACTTTTCTTTGATCCTGAAAGATATGATCTTACAAAAGTAGGTCGTATGAAGATGAATCATAAACTCGGATTAGATATTCCTGAATATGCTACGGTACTTACAGCAGAAGATCTTATCAACACAGTGAAGTATCTTATTAAAGTAAAGAATGGACAAGGTCACATCGACGATAGAGATCACCTTGGAAATAGAAGAATCAGGGCTATTGGCGAGTTGCTTGGAAATGAGCTTCATAATGGTCTTGTGAAAATGCAAAAAGCAATCAGAGACAAAATGACAACTGTTTCTGGTACATTGGATGAGTTAATGCCACATGATTTGGTAAACTCTAAAATGATCACAAATACCATTTTAGAATTTTTCTCATCAGGGCAACTTTCACAGTTTATGGATCAAACCAATCCTCTTTCAGAAATTACACACAAAAGAAGACTCTCAGCGCTTGGTGAAGGTGGTCTTGTTAAAGAGAGAGCCGGGTTTGAAGTAAGGGATGTACACCCTACGCATTATGGTCGTATTTGTCCTATTGAAACCCCAGAGGGCCAAAATATTGGTCTTATCAATACATTGGCTACCTACTCAAAAGTAAATGAGCATGGGTTTATTGAAGCACCATATAAAGTGGTAAAAGACCGTCAAGTCACCAATGAAATCGTTTATATCACTGCCACGCAGGAAGAGGATAAATGTATCGCGCCTGCATCAACTGTGGTGAGTGATGATGGACATATAGTTGAAGAGCTTATCGAGACTAGACTCAATGGTAACATCGAACTCAATGATGCCAAAAGAGTTGATTTGATTGATATTTCTCCATTGATGATTTCGGGAAGTGCCGCGGCATTGATCCCATTCTTGGAGCACGATGATGCGAACCGTGCGCTTATGGGTTCAAACATGCAGCGTCAGGCAGTACCACTTTTAAAACCTGATGCCCCAATAGTTGGTACAGGTATGGAAGCTATCGTGAGCCGTGATGCATGGGAGTGTGTGAAAGCCAAGAGAGCTGGAACAGTTGAAAAAGTAGATGGTAAAAATGTTTATGTAATGGGGGAAGACAAGAGTGGTGTATTTATAGACCACTATCCGCTTGAAAAAAATATGAGAACCAACCAGAATACTACTTTCACGCAAACACCGATTGTAAAACTCGGAGAGAAGGTTGAGGCAAAGCAAGTGATTGCTGATGGTGCAAATATGGATCAAGGGGAACTTGCAATTGGTAAAAATATTATGGTCGCATTTATGCCTTGGTATGGATATAACTATGAAGATGCGATCATTATCTCTGAGAAGCTGATTCGCGAAGATACATTTACTTCAGTGCATACGTATGAAAAAGAGGTAGAAGCAAGAGAGCTTAAACATGGTACAGAAGAGATTACACGTGATATACCAAATATCCGTGAGGACGAACTGCTTCACCTTGATGAGAGCGGTATTGTTCAACTAGGTACGTATGTGAAGCCAGGAATGATTCTTGTAGGTAAGGTAAGTCCAAAAGGTGAGATTAAACCTACACCTGAGGAGAGACTGCTTAGAGCTATCTTTGGAGAAAAAGCAGGGCATGTGGTAAATAAATCACTTTACTGTCCAGCTTCTATGGAAGGTGTTGTAGTAGATATCAAAGTCTTTACGAAAAAAGGCTATGAAAAAGATGCAAGGGCTATCCAAGCTTACGAAGAGGAAAAATCTATTTTGGATGGTGATCACCATGATCAACTTCTTATGATAGACAGAGAAGAGAACTTGCGTATTTCGAACTATCTTTCAAAGCATGAGTTGGCAAAAGATGTCACTATAGGTGAAGTTGAGTTTAAAAAAGGCACAAAAATTCCTGAAGCGACGATTAAAGAGGTGAACAGGTTTGCGCTTAGAGGTGCAGTCCAATCTTACTCTGATGATGTACAAAATGAGTATGAGTCACTTAAAAATTACTTCTTGAAACAGAAAAAAAGACTGAAATATGAGCATGAAGAGAAGTTGGCCGTACTTGAAAAAGATGATATTCTTCCTTCTGGTGTAACGAAGTTGGTTAAAATTTATATTGCTACAAAAAGAAAGCTCAAAGTGGGCGATAAGATGGCAGGCCGTCACGGAAACAAAGGTATTGTTTCTATTATTGTTCCAGAGATAGATATGCCGTATATGGAAGATGGAAGACCAGTTGAGATTATTCTTAACCCACTAGGAGTTCCTTCTCGTATGAACATCGGACAAATTCTTGAAGTTCACCTTGGTTTGGTAGGAAAGAAGCTTGGCGAGCAGATTCAGGATATGTTTGATGCTAAAAAAGAAAATTTGGTACAAGAGCTTAGAGCTAAAATGATTGAAATTTCAGATGTAACAAAACTTATGAACGCTAAGGAACTTCTCGGGAATATGAGTGATGAAGAGTTGCTTACATATGCTAGAGACTGGTCTAAGGGAGTTAAGTTTTCTGCACCGGTATTTGAGGGCACAATCCAAGCGGAATTCGATCAGCTTTTCAAGATGGCAAAAATTGACACTGATGGTAAAATGAAACTTTTTGATGGTAAGACGGGTGAACAGATGATAGAAAGAGTGAATGTGGGATATATGTATATGCTCAAACTTCACCACTTGGTTGATGAGAAAGTGCATGCACGATCAACCGGACCATACTCACTTGTTACACAGCAGCCAGTAGGTGGTAAAGCACTCTTTGGCGGACAAAGATTTGGAGAGATGGAAGTGTGGGCACTTGAAGCGTATGGTGCGTCACATATCCTTAAAGAGATGTTGACGATCAAGTCAGATGATGTTGAGGGTAGGGCAAGAGCATACAGAGCCATCACTAAAGGTGAATCTGTACCAGAATCAGGTGTACCAGAAACGATGTTTGTATTGACCAAAGAGCTTCAGGCTCTTGGACTAGATACAGAGTTATATGAGAGTAAAAAAGAAGTGGAGGGTGAAAATGAGTAAGTTTTTAGAGAATTTAACACCAATAGATCTTAACAGTGAAGAGAGACCAAAGGATATAGCAGCACTGCAGCTTAGAGTTGCAAGTCCTGAGAAAATACTTTCTTGGAGTTATGGTGAAGTAAAAAAACCAGAAACAATCAATTATAGAACCCTTAAGCCTGAACGTGACGGTCTTTTTTGTGCAAAAATATTTGGACCGATCAGAGACTACGAGTGTCTTTGCGGTAAGTATAAAAAGATGCGTTATAAAGGTGTTGTGTGTGAAAAATGTGGCGTTGAAGTAACCTCTTCAAAAGTAAGAAGAAACCGCATGGGACACATTGACCTTATTGCACCTGTTGCACATATTTGGTATGTCTCTTCACTTCCATCACGTATTGGTACACTTTTGGGTGTAAAGATGAAAGATTTGGAGCGTGTACTTTATTATGAAGCATATATTGTTAAAACACCAGGTGAAGCTTCTTACGATAGCCTAGGTGAAGCTCCATTGGTAAAATATGATGTGCTTAATGAAGAGCAGTATCAGCAAATCGTGCAGCGTTTTGGCGATACAGGACTAGATGCAAGAATGGGAGGAGAAATCATTCAAGAACTTCTTGCTGATCTTGATCTTGTAGATATGTTCGCACAATTAAAAGAAGATATTGAAGCTACAAAATCTGAAGCAAAAAGAAAGACAATTGTGAAGAGACTTAAAGTCATTGAAGCATTCTTGCATTCTGGAAACAGACCAGAGTGGATGATGTTGACACAACTTCCAGTACTCCCACCGGATTTAAGACCGCTAGTAAGTCTTGATGGCGGTAAATTTGCAGTTTCTGATGTAAACGACCTTTATAGAAGAGTGATCAACAGGAACCAAAGACTTAAAAGACTTGTAGAGCTTGACGCACCTGAAATCATTGTTAGAAACGAAAAACGTATGCTTCAAGAAGCAGTCGATGCGCTCTTTGATAATGGGAGAAGAGGAAATGCGGTTAAGGGTGCAAATAAAAGACCACTTAAGTCACTTTCCGAAGTCATCAAAGGAAAACAAGGGCGATTTAGACAAAACCTTTTGGGTAAAAGGGTTGACTTCTCTGGACGTTCTGTTATTGTTGTAGGTCCGGATTTGCGTATGGATCAGTGTGGATTACCTAAGAAAATGGCAATTGAACTCTTTAAACCACACTTGATGGCCAAACTTGAAGAAAAAGGGTATGCAACAACACTTAAGCAAGCCAAAAAGATGATTGAAAAGCAAGAGAATGAAGTATGGGAGTGTCTAGAAGAGGTAGTTGAGAATTATCCTATCTTGCTCAACCGTGCGCCAACACTTCACAAACTTTCAATCCAGGCGTTCCATCCAAGGCTCATTGAGGGTAAAGCGATCCAGTTACACCCGCTTGTATGTTCTGCGTTCAACGCTGACTTCGATGGGGATCAGATGGCGGTACACGTACCACTTTCAGATGAAGCTATTGCTGAAGCAAAAGTATTGATGCTTGCATCTATGAACATTTTGCTTCCTGCATCTGGTAAAGCAATCGCAGTACCTTCACAGGATATGATTTTAGGTCTTTACTACCTTACTCTTGAGAAGAAAGATGTAAAAGGTCAGCATAAACTGTTTGCAAACGTAGAAGAAGTTGAAATTGCATTTGAACAAGATGCACTTGACCTGAATGCGCGTATCAGAACTGTTATTGACGGGAAAATTGCTACTTCAACAGCTGGTAGATTGATCTTAAAATCAATCATTCCTGATTATGTGCCGGAAAAATACTGGAACAAAATCTTGAAGAAAAAAGATATTGGTACACTGGTTGACTATATTTACAAAATTGGTGGCGTGTCAGAGACTGCCGGTTTCCTTGATGATCTTAAGGATATGGGTTTCAAGTATGCAACTAAAGTAGGTGTTTCTATCTCTATTGATGATATTAAAATCCCTGAAATGAAAGTAGAGCGTGTTATCGAAGCTAAAGAGAGCGTAAAAGAGATTCAAAAACAATTTGCTGCAGGTCTTTTGACTAACCAAGAGCGTTACAACAAAATTATTGATATCTGGACAGATGCAAACAACGGTATTGCAGAGGCGCTGATGGCACTTATTAGAGCAGATAAAGACGGATTTAACTCAGTTCACATGATGGCAGACTCCGGGGCGAGAGGTTCGGCGGCCCAAATTAGACAGCTTTCAGGTATGAGAGGTCTTATGGCGAAATCAGACGGGTCTATTATTGAAACACCGATTACATCAAACTTCCGTGAAGGACTTAATGTGCTTGAGTACTTTATTTCAACCCACGGTGCGAGAAAAGGCCTTGCCGATACAGCGCTTAAGACGGCCAATGCGGGTTACTTGACAAGAAAACTTATAGATGTTGCACAAAACGTAAAGATTACTATGCAAGATTGTGGTACACATGAAGGTGTTGAAGTTTCAGATATCGTGGTAGGGAATGAAATGATCGAGCCATTGGCAGATCGTATCTACGGCAGAGTATTGGCCGAAGATATTATCGACCCTATCACATCAGAAGTGCTTGTAAGTGAAGGTACGATGATAGACGAAGAGACTGCTTCAAGAGTAGTAGATGCAGGTGTACGTGCAGTAATCATGAGAGCACCTTCCTCATGTAAGGCACCTAAAGGTCTTTGTGCAAAATGTTATGGCTTGAATATGGCTGATAATAGAATAGTTAAAAGCGGAGAGGCTGTAGGTGTTATTGCTGCGCAATCTATTGGTGAGCCAGGTACACAGCTCACCCTTCGTACCTTCCACACAGGTGGAACTGCAACCGCTGGAAAAGAAGAGAGATCTGTTGTTGCAACTAAAGAAGGTTTTGTAAGATATTACAACCTTTCAGTCTATCGTAACAGAGAGGGTAACCTTATCGTTGCAAACAGAAGAAATGCGGGTGTGCTTTTAGTGGAACCAAAGATAAAAGCAGTGACTTCTGGTACTGTTTCTGTAGTCGTTACGCATGATGAAATTGTCATTTCTGTGCAAGCAAAAGGTCAAGATGAAGTTAAATATAACCTTAGAAAATCTGATGTTGCCAAATCAAATGAGCTTGCAGGAGTTGCAGGTAAACTTGAAGGCAAACTCTATTTGCCGTTAAAAGATGGTGATAAGGTAGAAATGGGTGATTCTATTGTTGAAGTGATCAACGAAGGCTGGTCAGTGCCAAGCCGCATACCTTTCGCCTCTGAACTTAAAGTGGAAGATGGTGCACCCGTGACACAAGAAGTGATTGCTGATTCAAAAGGTAGAGTGAAGTTCTTTTTGCTTAAGGGGGATTACCTTGAAGCACATGATGGTGCAAAAGTAGATGAAAAAGTAAAAGAGAAAGGTCTCTTTGCTGTTATTGTAGATGGAAATAACAGAGAAGCGGCAAGACACTATATTTCAAGAGGATCTATTGTTAAAGTTGACAACAATGCAGTCATAAACAGAGGAGATCTGCTCTCAGCTCCAGAAGTTTCTACGCAAGTGGTTATCGCAGAGTGGGATCCATACTCTGAGCCTATTATTGCTGAGCAAAAAGGTACATTGAAATTTGAAGATATCATTCCTGGTGTGACTGTAGTTGAGCAGTTTGATGAAGTTACAGGTGACGTAAGACTGGAACTCAACGAATATATACCTGCGGCATATAAGCCGACTATCATTCTTGCAACCGAAAATGGAGAGTTGATCCGATATCAACTTGATCCCAAGTCAATCTTGTTTGTTAAAGATGGCGATGAAGTAAGTATTGCAGATATTTTGGCGAAAAAACCAAAAGCAGCAATCAAGTCAAAAGATATTACCGGAGGTCTTCCAAGAGTTACTGAACTCTTTGAAGCAAGACGCCCTAAAGATATTGCACTTATTGCTCAAATTAATGGTGTGGTAAGTTTTGGTAAACCGTTAAGAGGTAAAGAGAGAGTAATTGTTTCTGGTGATAATAATCAGGTAACTGAACAATTTATCGATAAAAACAAAGTGGCGCTTGTACACGCTGGAGAATATGTGCATGCCGGTGAAAAATTGACTGACGGTGTTGTTTCAAGTCATGATATCCTTGCCGCACTTGGTGAAAAGGCATTGTATGAGTATATTGTGTCTGAAGTACAAATGGTGTATCGTAGACAAGGGGTTAATATCTCAGACAAACATATCGAAATAGTTACTTCTCAAATGATGAGACAGGTAAAAGTGGTTGAAAGTGGTGACAGTAAATTCATAGCTGGAGACATAGTATCCCGTCGTAAATTCCAAGAAGAGAACCAAAGTGTTATTGCTCTTGGTGGTGAACCGTCTATTGCTGAGCCTATGCTTGTAGGTATTACGCGTTCAGCGGTTGGTGCAGACAGTATCATCTCTGCGGCATCATTCCAGGATACAACGAAGGTACTTACCTCTGCTTCTATCGCAGGGACAATAGATACACTTGAAGACCTTAAAGAAAATGTTGTTATCGGTCGTCTTATCCCTGTGGGTACAGGTATGATAGACAATGATGATATCAAACTTACTGTAGAATAAAATTTTTGTTGTCACTGAGACCTCTTTTGTAGAGGGCTCATGTGGCTTATCAGATTGTCCTGTTTTTAGCCTAAAATAAAAAAACTCAAATATTTTGCTGTTATATTTCATAAGATAAAACAAAGAATATTTCGATATAATATGCCTCCAAAATTATGCACAGAGTGCCTTTGAATAAAGCCTTAAAAGCTGAGTTAACTGCAGCAGTAGGCTCAAATGCTTGTCATTTTTTGTAGTTACACCACATAAAAATACTTTATTTGAGTATTTTTATGTGGTGTAAGAACCCAGATTCAAGAGACAATGATCTCAATTCAAACTAACCAGAAAGGAAACGATTTGCCTACAATTAATCAATTGATTCGTAAAGAACGCAAGAAGCTAGTGAAAAAATCTAAATCACCTGCACTCTTAAAATGTCCTCAAAGAAGAGGCGTATGTACCAGAGTATATACTACAACACCAAAGAAACCTAACTCAGCACTTAGAAAAGTAGCTAAAGTAAGATTGACAAGTGGTTTTGAAGTTATCTCATACATCGGTGGTGAGGGTCACAACCTTCAAGAACACTCTATCGTACTAGTGCGTGGAGGAAGAATTAAAGATTTACCTGGTGTTAGATATCACATTGTTCGTGGTGCGCTAGATGCTTCAGGTGTAACAGGAAGAACTGTTGCAAGATCTAAATACGGTACTAAAAAACCTAAATAGACCATTCAAGGACGTTTTTTGAGCTAAGCCCAAAAAACTACGCTAACGCTAAGCTAATTTCAGCAGTTGGCTCATCTGACTAGTCAGATAAACGAGGATATAGACCAAGGGTGTCTATTTAAACAGGTGTTGTCATTTATCCTTAGGGGACAAGACTTGAGTAAATCAACAATTAAGATTGAAGAGGAAACAGTATGAGAAGAAGAAAAGCTCCCGTTAGACCGGTATTGCCAGATCCAGTACACGGTTCTAAAGTATTAACAAAATTCATCAACGCAATTATGCTTGGTGGTAAAAAAAGTGTAGCACAAAAAGTAATGTATGCTGCGTTAGAAAGAATTGAATCAAAATCTGGTGAAAAAGGTATTGAAGTATTCAACAAAGCGATGGATAACGTCAAGCCTGTAATGGAAGTAAAAAGTAGAAGAGTAGGTGGTGCGACGTACCAGGTGCCTATCGAAGTAAGACCTGTAAGACAACAATCTTTAGGTATCAGATGGATCGTTGATGCAGCTAGAAAAAGAAACGAAAGAACTATGATGGAGCGCTTAAGTAACGAACTTATGGATGCTGCAACTGAAAAGGGTTCTGCTTTCAAAAAGAAAGAAGATACCTATAGAATGGCTGAAGCGAACAAAGCGTTCGCTCACTATAGATGGTAAGGAACTAAGTTATGGCAAGAGCGCACAAACTTGAAGACGTAAGAAACATTGGTATCGCTGCACACATTGATGCAGGTAAAACAACAACAACTGAAAGAATTCTGTTTTACACAGGTATTGAACACAAAATCGGTGAGACCCATAATGGTACTGCAACGATGGACTGGATGGAACAAGAGCAAGAAAGAGGTATCACTATTACTTCTGCTGCTACAACTTGTGAGTGGTTAGGTAAACAAATCAACATCATTGACACTCCGGGACACGTTGATTTTACCATTGAAGTTGAACGTTCAATGAGAGTACTTGATGGCGCTGTATCTGTATTTTGTGCGGTTGGTGGAGTTCAGCCACAATCTGAGACAGTATGGAGACAAAGAAACCGTTATGGCGTGCCATCACTTGTATTTGTAAACAAGATGGACAGAACGGGTGCTGACTTCCTTGAAGTTGAAAGACAAATCCGTGACAGACTTAAAGGAAACCCGCTGATCATCCAGCTTCCTATCGGTGCTGAAGAGAACTTTGAAGGTGTTATTGACCTTGTAAAGATGAAAGAAGCTGTATGGGATAAAGATGCTGAAATAGGGTCAAGCTACCGTGAACAAGATATCCGTGAAGAACTTCGTGCTCAAGCTGAAGAATTTAGAGAAAAACTCATTGAAGGTATCTCTGAAGTTGATGGTAATGAAGCACTTATGGAAAAATATATGGAAGGCGAGGAGCTTACCGAGGCTGAAATTGTTGCGGGTATTAAAAAAGCAACAATTGGTATGCACGTAGTTCCAATGCTTCCAGGTACTGCATTTAAAAACAAAGGTGTTCAAACTCTGCTTGACGCTGTTGTTGCTTATCTTCCGTCTCCGGTTGAAGCACCTGCAATCAGAGGTACAATGATGGATGATGAAGAGAAAGAAGTCATCGTTGAATCTTCAGATAATGGTGAGTTTGCATCACTTGCATTTAAGATCATGACTGACCCGTTTGTGGGGCAGTTGACATTTGTTCGTGTATACCGCGGTTCTTTGCAATCAGGTTCATATGCGCTTAACTCAACTAAAGATAAAAAAGAGCGTATTGGTCGAATCATGAAAATGCATGCGGTTAAACGTGAAGAAGTATCTGAGATTTATGCAGGTGAGATCGGCGCGGTTGTTGGACTTAAATATACAACAACCGGAGATACACTGTGTTCAGATAAAGATAAAGTAGTTCTTGAAAGAATGGATTTCCCAGAGCCGGTTATCTCTGTTGCAGTTGAGCCTAAAACAAAAGCGGATCAGGAAAAAATGGGCATTGCATTAGGCAAACTGGCTGCTGAAGATCCATCTTTCCGTGTTACAACAGATGAAGAATCTGGTCAAACTATTATTTCAGGGATGGGTGAACTTCACCTTGAAATTCTTGTAGATAGAATGAAAAGAGAATTCAAAGTTGAAGCTGAAGTTGGTGCTCCTCAAGTTGCATACCGTGAGACGATTAGAAAAGCGGTAGACAAAGAGTACAAATACGCTAAACAATCGGGTGGTCGTGGACAATTTGGTCACGTTTACCTTAGAATCGAACCGCAAGAAGCAGGTCTTGGTTATGAGTTTGTGGACGCTGTTAAAGGTGGGGTGATTCCAAAAGAGTTTATCCAGCCAATTAACAAAGGTGTACAAGAAGCAATGCAAAGAGGTATCCAGGCAGGATACCCTGTTGAAGATGTTAAAGTAACAGTATATGATGGTTCTTACCATGATGTCGATTCATCTGAAATGGCATTTAAACTTGCTGGTTCAATGGGATTCAGAGAGGGTTGTAGAGAAGCCAATCCGGTTATCTTGGAACCACTGATGAAAGTTGAAGTTGAAGTACCTGAAGACTACATGGGCGATGTTATTGGTGATATTGCTAAAAGACGTGGTCAAGTATCAGGTATGGATGACAGAGCAGGAAACAAAATCATTAATGGATTTGTTCCACTTTCTGAAATGTTTGGATATTCAACAGACCTACGTTCAATGACACAAGGTCGTGCAACGTATGCTATGGAATTTGATCACTATGATGAAGTTCCACAAAACGTAGCAAAAGAAATAATCGAAAAGCGTAACAGCTAAGAGAGGTTTCTTTGCCACATATTGGACCAAACGAAGCTTGCTTTGTTTGGCCACTTACTTTATTACTACGCAATCCTTCTCAATAAAATCTACTGCTAATGAACTCTGAAATTCACTATTAGACAAATTTATTTACTTTTTGTATTTAAATTGAAAATAAAATTTTACTATATCTGTAAACAATACTTAGGCTAAATACCGAGGTTTTTGTGCCAGAAGTATCCAGTTCATACTGATGTTGTGTTTTTTGCAAAAATGGGCTAACGATTCGTAGGGAATTTTTTTACGTCTTTTAATGACTGCAAAGTATTGGGGATCAAGTTCAAGAGAGTCTGCTATATCTCTGTCTAGTACCTTTTCTTTGTTGGTTTGTGTTACGAGGATTTCTTTGACTCTTCGCATCACTTCATGAAAATCTATCATGGATATCCTTGGAATTAATATAAGGGTATCATAATAGATTTTTAGAGAAAAGTGTAAATGTATGTCAAATTGTAATATTTTAAATTTGATTTCCCCGTGTAGGTTGCTTTACTTAAGCTCTCTTCTTTCGAAACTTCAAACAACAACTGTTGTTGTTTGATTAAGACTGCTGGCTATCTATCTCTATGATAGTATGCACATTTCCTCTGGGGTTAAAATCTGCTATAAGTTTCATTGATTTAGGTGCTAGTTTGCTATAGAGGGCATCATAAATTTCATTTGCTGAATTTTCATGAGAAATATGCCTATGCATAAATGAATTGATGTAGAGTTTGAGAGCTTTAAGTTCTATGACCTTTTGATCTGGTACATAAGAGAGTTTGAGTGTGGCAAAGTCAGGGTACCCAGAACGTGGGCACATGCACATAAATTCTGGAAGTTCTATGTTAATGGTATAGTTCTTTTTATGTTCATTGGGCCAATAGTTTTCTGCACTGTTAATGTCAAATTCCTGTATCTCTTTTTCGCCGTATTTCATCGTGTTCCTTCTTCGAGTTCTGATGAGAGCATTAAACATCCAAGTGTTTTACATCTTTAGCATGGCTCTCGATATAGTTTCTTCTAGGTTCAACTTCATCACCCATAAAGAGTGTAAAGGTATCACTGGCTTCTTCAATGTCGTCAATTTTTACTTGAAGCAGCCTTCTGTTTTCAGGAGTCATTGTTGTTTCCCAAAGTTGTTCAGGGTTCATCTCTCCAAGACCTTTGTAGCGTTGGATATAGGCACCTTTTTTAGCTGAATCTTCCACCTGGGCAAAAAGTTCCAAGAGGTCTTGATCTTTAAACTCATCTGTAATGTATTCTTGAATTTTTTGATGGATAAGAATCGCTTCATTGTAGTGAGGGTTGGTAAAGAGTACTTCATCAATGATAAGTTCCTCAAGACCACCTTTTGTTTGAACGAAATAGTGCAGCTTATCTTCCGTAACAGATTTATTGAGAATATTGTACCCAAGTGTATCAATATACTTTTCAATTGTTTTGGCTAATTCTACATTTGAAGTGCCGACTATATCAGGGTTTTCTATCATATAACGTAGTGCTTGAGGAAGTGCAAAACGTTTTTCTATTTCTCTTAAAGTCATTTTATAATAGGCTACAAGTTTGAAAAGGTCAACAAGATCGTTTTCTCCCATTGTGGTGCTTTCTATTGCGGAAATACCATTTTCAATGAGAAAATCGTTGAGTGCTTTATCATCTTTCAGATAGGTTTCATTTTTCCCTTTTTTATAGCGGTAAAGCGGCGGTTGTGCAAGGTAGAGGTAGCCTTTATCAACGACAGGCTGTAGAAATCTAAAGAAGAATGTCATCAAAAGTGTTTGGATGTGAGATCCGTCAACATCGGCATCGGTCATGATGATGATTTTATGGTATCTAAGCTTCTCTTCATCGAACTCTTCACCGATCCCACACCCAAGTGCAGTGATCATATTTTTGATCTCCTCGGACTTGAGAATCTTTTCAAGCCTTGCCTTTTCAACATTGAGTATTTTACCTTTAAGTGGAAGGATCGCTTGGAATACTCTATCGCGGCCTTGTTTGGCAGAACCCCCAGCGGAGTCCCCTTCCACCAGGTAAAGCTCTGAAATTTCAGGATCTTTACTTTGGCAGTCTGCAAGTTTACCAGGCAGAGTACCGATGCTCATAGAGTCTTTTCTCTTTACTAAGTCTTTAGCACGTTTTGCTGCATCTCTACCTCTTGCAGCCAGAAGCACTTGTGCCATAATGGCTTTGGCTTCCAATGGAGTCTCTTCCATATATTTATTAAAGTTTTCAGAAAAGAATCTTTGTACCAATGGACGGACATAAGACGAGCCCAATTTCCCTTTTGTCTGACCTTCAAACTGCGGTTCTGGTACACGTACGGAAACGATGGAAACAAGGCCTTCTTTGCAGTCATCTCCTGTAATTTTGGTACCCTTCTCTTTGGCATTTGCATTTTTTGCGATATAGCTTGCCATAGAACGCGTAAGACCTGCTCTAAAACCTGCTTCATGTGTACCACCTTCAGCAGTCTTGATGTTGTTTACAAAAGAGAGTGATTTATCGTAGTCTGCATCACAATACATGATAGCGATATCGATTTCGATATCATCCATTTTGCCTTGAAAAAACTGTGCAGAAGAGATAGGTGTCTCTGTGTTCATATCTTCAACGAATTGTTTGATACCACCTTCGAAATGATAGAGCTCTTTTGTGCCATCGCGCTCGTCTTTAAAGTCAATAGTGATTTTTGGGTTCAGGTAGCAAAGTTCTTTGAACCGCTTCATCAAAATCTCTTTTTGGAAAGTGACACCTTCAACAAATATACTGTCATCTGGCCAGAATTCGATCTTCGTACCCTTCTTGCGAGAAGGACCTGTTACTGCCAGCGCTTCTTGAGGGATACCTGCTTTAAAGGCTTGTTCGTGTGTATTGCCCTCACGATTGATAGTCAAGTGTAAATCTTTGGAGAGAGCATTTACAACAGAAACACCAACCCCATGTAGTCCACCGGAAACTTTATAGGTGTCTTTATCAAATTTACCGCCGGCATGCAGAACTGTCATTACAACAGTTGCAGCTGAAATTTTTTCAGTAGGGTGCTCAGTAACAGGAATACCACGGCCATTATCTTCAACAATAGCTGAACCTGATTTGGTAAGAGTTACTTTGATAGTGTCACAAAACCCTGCCATCGCTTCATCAATAGAGTTATCTACAACTTCATAAACAAGGTGATGAAGACCTCTTGAAGAGGTATCACCAATATACATACCCGGTCTTTTTCTTACCGCTTCAAGCCCTTTGAGGACTTTAATATTACTAGCACCATATTCTGCCATGTTCAGACTCCATATTTTTATTGATAACAAAAATGGACAAAGTCCATTTTTCGTCTTTTTTAACAATGAGCCATTTTGGCTCTTTGCATTTTAAAAGATCGCTGACGGATGCTTTTTATTAGCAAAAAACCATGCGTCAGCCGCTTTTAAATACTTGATAAGTATATATATTTTAGCTAAATATAGCTTAGAGGCGGGGTTGGTATCAAGAGTCTTACAGTAGCATTCCGCTTTGTTGTTTTTTGGTGCTTGTAATGTCTATTTGGTTTGGGTCAATAAACTGTTTTCTTTCATACGCTTCTATTGCATATCTTCCTATCATAGCAGCATTGTCCGAACAGTATTCCAGTGGTGCTACATGCAGGGTTTTATCAAACGTATTACAAAGGTTTTGGTAAGCATTGCGGATGTATCTGTTAGCAGAAGCACCGCCTACAATGGCGAAGTCTTTGATATCTTCTTTTGCAAAGATCTTTTTGCTCTTTTGAATCAAGTGCCGTTTGACTGCTTTTTGAAAAGATGCAGAAAGGTCAGCTCTGTCTTGTTCACTCATGTTTTCACTCCCTCCTAATGCTTCGACTTTCAGCCGTACGGCATTTTTTAAGCCAGAGAGTGAAAAAGCAATGAGCGGTGAATGTTGCAGGGGTACGGGAAGATCGAAACGATCTTCATCCCCTTTAAGCGCAAGCTCCTCTATGAGTGGACCTCCCGGGTACCCTAAGCCCATCATTTTGGCACACTTATCAAAGCTTTCACCTACGGAATCATCCATACTGGTTGCCAGAATTTCCATATGTTCAAAACTTTCAACTCTTATGACTTGCGTATGCCCTCCTGAGATGAGAAGTACAAGCAAGGGAAGGGTAGACTCCTTTTCTATGAAAAGTGAGTAGATATGCCCTTTAAGATGATGTACGGCTATAAGAGGGATATCGTTGAGGGTAGCCAGAGTTTTTGCCATAGCGATGCCTTCAAGGAGCGTGACACCTAATCCCGGCTGATTGGTTACTGCAACGGCTTTGAGTTTGTCAAAGTAGGGTTTAGTCTCTTTGAGTATCTCCGGAAGTGCAACGGCGTGAAGTCTTGATGCAAGTTCTGGTACCACTCCGCCATAACAGGAGTGTTTTTCTTCCTGGGAAATCTTTTGATGAAAGAGTACTTTTTTTGTGGCTATTTCAGTGATGGCTATGGCGCTGTCATCACAGCTTGATTCGATACTTAAAATCATTTTTTCTCCAAAACCAAATCTTCTATACGTTTCCATTTCCCATAACCACTATCCGTATTGATATGTCCTGCATCTTTGAGTATAGTCAAAGGGATATCATAATGCTTTGCCATTGTTTGAGCTTCTGAGATTTCAATGTAAGGGTCATTGTTTGAAACTATCATGTGTATCTCTTTGGCATAGAGGTTTTCTGGCATTGTGCAAGGGAAAAAGGTTTTGATCGTATCTAATTGGGTCGTAAGGCTTGGAGGAGAGACCATAAACAGTCTTTTTATGTGAGAGTTTTTCTCCATAAAATCTTTTTCCTCACAGAGCCAAAACCAAAGCGTATTGGCAAGAGAGTGACAGACTATGGTATCTGGATTAAAATCTGCAAGTATCTGCTTGAGCTGTTTTACCCATCTGTTTTTATTGGGAAAATGGCAGTTGTCTAACAGAGGAAAAGAGACAGTGCCGTAATTTTTGGCTATTTGCGCCGCAAGTTCTGCTTGCCAATGGGGTTCATCACTTCCTCCCCAACCGTGTAAAATCAGTATTTTATTGTTGTGTGACATAGGCTCTTACTTCTTTATCTATTTGGATGATTTCATCAGTATTGCTCGCTTTGAAATTTTCAAATTTTTTATAGGCATTTAAAACCATTTCACTCATACCGAAAAAAGAACACTGCTGCGCTTGAAACGCTTTAATAGCCTCTTCGTTAGCAGCGTTAACCACAACCCCTAAATGAGGATTGTTTAAGATGTGTTCTTTGATGTTCCAAATGGGGTAGCGTTCTGTTGTGATGGGCAGAAATTCTACTCCTCCCATAGCAAGCAGATCTGTAGGCGGCAAGATGGCTTCTTCCACTTCGCCTCTTAGGGCAAAAGCAATAGGGAGTTTCATATCAGTACCTGCAAAATGTGCAGTCGTAGAGCCGTCTTTAAACTCCACAAGAGCATGAATGATAGACTTTTTTTCTATGAGTGCATCGATGTTGGTTGTGTCAAAAAGCCATTTAGCTTCCAGGAGCTCAAAGAGTTTGTTGGTCATAGTGGCCGAATCTATGGTGATCTTGTTTCCCATAGACCAGTTGGGGTGCTTGAGTGCATCACTGAAAGTGGCATCTTTCATTTTGTCCAGTTGCCAGTCCCTAAAGGCACCGCCACTCGCAGTGATGTATAATTTTGAGACAGGACGCTCACCCATGAGATACCAGAGTCCAAAATGTTCAGAGTCTATAGGAGTAATAAGAGAGATATCTATGAACTCTCCGGCAACGACTAAAGACTCTTTATTTGCCAATGCCACTCTTTTACCAAGGCTTGTCGCTTTAAGAGTAGGAGCAAGGCCTGCGTAGCCTACAAGCGCATTGACAACAGTGTTACTTTCCGATGTCTCTATAAGGTGCAAAATACCATCAGCACCGCAGAGCACATGGGGGTGGTTTACTTTTGCCCTGTCAGCTTCATGGGCAATAGCTACAACTTTAGGTTGGTATTCTTTGATCTGCATATTGAGCAGGTCAATATTGTTACCCGCGACAAGCGCTTCTATGGTGATGTTGTAACGTTTGGCGATGAGGAGGGTATTGACCCCTATGGAACCTGTAGAACCTAGTAAAACGATGCTTGACATAGGCTTTTTATATGAGTGATCTAAGTGCAATGACCATCATGACCGCTGCAAAAAGATACCCGTCTATTCTGTCAAGTATTCCACCGTGTCCAGGAAGAAGATCCCCTGAATCTTTTACACCTGCTTCACGCTTTAGATAAGACTCAAAAAGATCTCCAAAGACTGAAGCGATAGCCGTTAGAAATGTTACGATAAATGCGATCCAAAAATTAACCACATAGAGCCCCGTAATGGTTCCTGCAACAGTAGCAAGGATGACCCCGCCAAAAACACCTTCAAGGGTTTTGTTTGGTGAAGTGTCGGAGAATTTGGTTTTGCCTATGGCTTTACCTGTAAAAAATGCACCGACATCCGTGAGTGCTACAGTCACAAGCAGCCAGAACATGGACATGATACCAAAATCCTGGTAGAGGATGAGAAAAAAGAGTATACCGCTTACCGGGTAGAGAAAAGGAAGCAGAAGTCTCTTGTCAAAATTATGAAAATAAGCAAGTGATGATGCAAAGATGATAGCCATAAAGAAGAAGAGGTCATCAGGATTGGGGTAAAAATAAGCTACGATCCATAGCAGTGCAGCCCAGACATACATCGATGGAGCGGCGAGTTTAAAGAGCCTCATTGCTTCATAAAAAGCAAACATATAAATGACGCCTAAAAACAGCCACATTACAAAGAAGTTGTCAATCCAGCCGATGAACCCGACTAATGCAAGTAATGCAACCCCCGTAAGCCATCGCTCTTGATGGTCTGTAAATATTTTTGTCATAGTTTTTCCCTCATAGTTGTGCCGTTGCCGAGGTAAGCTCGGGAAGGACGAGTGTTTAATTAGATACGATTATACCATTCCTTATATAAGAATATTCTATATCCGAATTTCAACACCCTCCTTGGTCACCCGGATAGTGTCATATTTGGTATAAAGTACGTTAGACCCCTCCTGTACTTTGACAAATTTACGTTTGGTATAGTCCACATCGTACTCCCCTGGATTTTTGACTGAAAAGTCCACACAGAGTTTTGCTGCTGATTGTATGACAGAATCGGGGAGATTTTGTTTATCTGTTTTGATGATAACATGGCTTGAGGGAATGTCACGTATGTGCATCCAAAGATCATTGGCTTTGGCAATTTCAAGAAGTTTTTGATTTTCGTTGCTATTGCGTCCTACGAGTACTTTATAATCTTCTATCCAAAAAAGTTCACCCTCTTTGAGTTTCTCTTTTTTCCGTTTTGATTTGGCACGTTTGGGAACAAGGAGTTCAAGCTCATAAGGTTCTTTTGCCTGCTCCAATGCATAGTAAATATTATCATAAAAGTCTTTTTTGCTTTGGAGATTTTCTTTTTCTATATGCACATTTTTAGCTTTATTTTTAGCGCGTTTTGCCAGGTTGAAAAAGTAGTCGCTTATGCGGTTGACTTTAATGTTTTTGGGCAAATTGATGGTGATTTCATTACCTTCAAAATCGTAAGTATTTAATTTCGTATCATAAGGTTTGATTTGATAAAGATTTGCCAGAACAATGTTTCCATGTTTTTTGTACTCTTGGGCTTGTTGTGCAAGATCTTCTTCGTTGGGTAACTTTTCTAAAAGTTGGGCAAGTTTTTTACTTTTCTTGGCTGTGACAGAGAGTTTCTGCTTTTTCATCTCGAGAAGTCTTTTAGCCTGTATCTGTGCATGTTTCTCTTCGAGATTCATGTCTATATCTGCTATCTCTTTGCTCTCTTCTTTTCGTTCATGCGCAGGAATGTTCAGCAGTTCTGTCCCGGGGCGTATGACACGAAAAGAACTGTCAGCATCAATGTGCCTGAGTGCTTCAATGGTGACTTCATTCTCATCGATGAGAATAGCATTGGTGTTTTTACCCGTAAATTCAAGCTGTAGATAAATGATCTTGTTTTTATAACTGCTTTTAGGAGCAATGGCAAAACGCAAAATACGATCATCATTTGGTACGTCAACCGATATGAGCCTGCTTCCACTCATTAAAGAGTGCAGCAGCGTATCAAAAGGGGCATTGTACCCTTGAAGAGGCCTTTGTGACGGGGCTTTGTAAATGAAGCTGTGCCCTCTGGTCATGTTGAAGAAATAGCTTTGGGCTTTGTCAAACATAATTTCTAAAGTGTTGTCCTCTATGCGCCTTGCACGACTGATGAAAGTAAAGGTGTTTAACCGTTTTGCGATGGCTTTTAGTTCGTAGAGTTTCATTGTGGTCCTGAGTTTATCAGTGTTGTGAGGACACAACACCTTTGAATATTAAAGTATGCAATTCTATCATAAATATTTTTCGCTATAATTCGCATAATATAAAATACATAGATGGACAATAAAGTAGTTTAAAATGCGACAAGTCGCATGAGCCAACTGCTGAAGTTAACCCAGTGTTAGCGTAGTTTTTTGGACTTTGTTCAAAAAGCGTCCATCCGGAGGATAGTAAAATGGCACAAACCATGACAGAAAAGATTTTCTCAGAACATGCAGGCAAAGAAGTCCATGCAGGAGAGATCGTAAGAGTAGATATCGATATGATCATCGGTAATGACATTACCACACCTATTTCCATTAGAGCATTTGAGGAAAGTGGTGCAGAGAAATTGGCCAGACCGGATAACTTTAGTATCGTGATGGATCACTACATCCCTGCGAAAGACATCGCGTCTGCAAACCAGGCTAAGATAAGCAGAGAATTTGCCTATAAACACGACTTGAAGTATTTCTTTGATGAGAAAGATATGGGTATTGAACATGCTTTGCTTCCGGAAAAAGGACTTGTTCTCCCCGGTGATGTCATCATCGGGGCAGACTCACACACATGTACGCATGGGGCACTTGGTGCATTCTCAACAGGTATGGGAAGTACAGACCTTGCTTTTGGAATGGTCACGGGTGGAAACTGGTTTAAAGTACCCGAAACCATTAAAGTGGAGTTGACTGGCAAGCCTGGCAAACACATTTATGGTAAAGACATTATTTTGGAACTTATCCGCCAGATTGGCGTGGATGGTGCATTGTATAAAGCCATAGAATTCACAGGAGATGCCATCAAACATCTTTGCATGGCAGACAGGTTTTCTATTGCAAATATGGTGATTGAAGCAGGGGCTAAAAATGGTATTTTTGCAGTAGATGATGTAACACTTACCTTCCTTGAAGAGCGTAAAGTTGCCAATAACGGATTAAGAGCAGAGCCTAAGATTCATGTTTCAGATGCAGACGCGGCGTATTGCCAAACTATTAGCATAGATACATCTACACTTTCACCGGTCATCGCTTATCCGTTCTTGCCGTCCAACGGTAAGCCTGTGGAACAAGCAGTGGCTGATGATTTAAAAATAGACCAAGTCATGATAGGTTCTTGTACCAATGGGCGTATCGAAGATTTGCGTATCGCTGCGGAGATTATGAAGGGTAAAAGAGTGGCAAAACATACACGTATGATTGTTACTCCGGCCACACAACAGATTTTGTTACAAGCACAGCATGAAGGTTTAATGGACATCCTTATCGGAGCGGGCGCTGTGGTTTCCAACCCTACTTGTGGTGCATGTTTGGGTGGATATATGGGCATACTTGGTGATGGTGAACGTTGTGTAGCCACAACCAACCGTAACTTCGTAGGACGTATGGGTGCCAGGACATCTGAAATCTATTTGGCTAACTCAGCAGTGGCAGCTGCGTCAGCAATCGCCGGGAAGATCGTGGATCCTAGATAGTTTTTAAGATTTTATACTTTAAACGTTTCAAGAATTTTTAAGACCTCAGTAACTCATTTTGAGGTCTTAAAAGATAACATAAAACTTTATTCTCCTCAAATATTTACACTTTCCCACAACTTATATTTACCATTAAGGAATAAAAAAAGTATTTATTATATTATATGATATGATAAGGATAGGAATATGAAGAATATTACATTCGTAGTTTTTATGTGGATGCTTTTAGGCACGACCTGCATTTTAGCTAAAGGTGTTTTAGCCGGTACCGAAATTATGAATACTTCTACACTTGAGTATGAAATTGACGGTAGCCACTATAGCACAACAAGTAATGCCACTCTTGATAAAGTCGATCAAATTATAGATGTAAGCGTAGTATGGAACGATGCAGCTGCGGTATTGGTCTCCAGCGGGGAAAGCAACCAAGTACTTACCTTTAAAATCACCAATTTAGGTAATGGGAGAGACACATTTAACCTCACTCATGAAACAAATGCTACAAATGATTTTACAGTAAATAATCCACGGATTTACATAGATACAAACAATAATGGCGTATTTGATATATCATCCGATCAGCAAGCAAGCAGTATCACTTTGGATGCAGACGCTTTTGCTATACTTTTTTTGGTTTCAGATATACCTACAGACTCTTATCCGTCCGGGAGCACTTCAAACAATGCCATCGTAGCAAGGTCTACCACCGGAGGTTCCGGAGTGCAAGGAACCATCTACGAGGGAGCTGGCATAGGCGGTGTCTTTGCAGTAGATGGCATGAGTGGCGGGGTAGATAAAGGGTGGGGCATATACCTGATGGGTAGCGATGTCGCAGTGAAGCTCACTAAGAGTGCTACCCTTGATGGCAAGCAAGCAGTAAGCGGCGCAACTGTCAGATACTATATTTTAGTAGAACTTCAAGGGTATGGAAGCGCAAAAGATCTCATCATCACTGACGCAGTACCAAGTGGTACCAGTTATGTGGCAGGTTCTTTGACACTAGACGGAGTAAGTCTTAGTGATGCTGGCGATAGCGACAGCGGCAGGTTTACAGGCAGCGCCATAGAGGTAAGCCTGGGTACTGCTACGCAAACGTCATCGGATGCATACAGTAAAACCATCTCATTTGAAGTAGTGATAAGCTAGACAGCCTTTGGGAGTCTTGTACGCAAGATTGTCAAAGGTTGTCTAAAACAATCTTGCTGGATATTTGTAAAGTAGCCAGCATTTTAAACAAGGAGTAAATATGAAAAAAGGTTTTTTATCTGTTTTATTGATTGTTGCCTTCTCTTCTATGGTGTATGCTGAGGTTGTTATCAAATCAGAATCATTCCAAGAGAAAATCATCAAGAAACAGACCAAGTGGGTAAAAGCCACCAAGGTCATACCCGGAACGAAGATCCGCTATGTTAACACCATAAGCAACAAAGGGACCGATACGGCCAAAAACCTGGTTGTCACCAACGCGGTACCAAAGCATATGCGTTTTGTAGGGGGAAGTGCCAAGTGTTTAGAAAAATGCAGTATCACTTACTCAGTAGACGGGAAGACTTTTGATGTACCTGCGAAGCTTTTTGTAGTAGAAAAAGGTAAAAAAAGAGTGGCCCAAGCTACAGAGTACAAAGCTATAAGATGGATAGTACAATCACTGGGTGCAAAAAAAAGCAGCAACGTACAGTTTGAGGCTATCTTAGAATAAAACAAGTGTATGACCCTTGAAGAGAGGTTTTGCAGAAATCTCTTCTCAAGGGTTAATGACTAAAAAACAAGGAGAAAATATGAAAAAGATTTTAGTTGCAGCATCTATGGTGCTGTTTGGATTTAGTGGGGCATATGCTGCAGGGACAGCTTCTGGAACAACAGTAAAAAATAGTGTTTCACTATCCTATACAGTAGGTACTATAAGTCAAACTGCTATACCTCAAGATGATGGTGCAGGGTTTGTAGTGGATACAAAAATAGACTTTACCGTCACAAACGATGATACTGCTCAAATACCTGTTAACCCTGGTGCTACAGCGCAGGTTACGCAGTGGACCGTTTCAAACACAAGTAATGCCGCCACATACTTCACGCTTGCATCATCAAATTTAGCTGCAGGCAAAACAGTTTATTCTAAGGCTGACACAGCTGATACAGGAACGCAGACTGTATTTGTCAGTACAGACGGCGGATCAACATACAACGCATACTCCGGCGCTATTTCTATAGCAGCAGATGCAAATATTAAAGTGCAAGTAAAAAGTGATATACCCCTAACTGTAGTGAATGCAGATATCATGAATATCCAACTTCTGGCAACTGCTACAGACTCTGGAGGTACAGCTTTAGTCGCAACGGCCGGTGCAGATACCATAGGCACAGTGGATATAGTACTTGCAGATGGAACCGGAGATGCTGGTTTTGAGGGTACTGCATATGATGGTAAATATCAGGCATGGGGCGGATATGAAGTAACATCAGCAGCTATTGCTCTGACTAAAGGGTCTTGCGTCATTTGGGATCCGGTAAATACTACTACAAATCCTAAACGCATCCCAGGTGCAGTCGTAAGATATACCCTGCAAGTAGCCAATACAGGTAGTCAGGATGCAACAGGCGTAAGTGCGTCAGATGCCTTAGATGCTGCGCTTGCATATGGCACAACTTCACCGGCGCCAGCTGCAGTGGCACTGATTGCAACTGAAACGTGTAACTGTGCAAGCCCTGGAACTTCAAACACTGACACTGTTTCTGCGGCTAGTAATGTAGTGACTGCTAATTATGGTACGGTGGTTAAAAGTACAACCGAGTGCGCATACTTTGATGTGACGATTAACTAGAACAAAACATTGGAAAATAAAACAGTTTTCACCCTTCTCTTGCCTTCTTCCAAGGCAAGAGGGTTAGGGACTACTATAACCACTTATGTTGATTACAAAAAGATTGTAATGACCATGCGTGGTTTGCTGTTTGTACTGTTGTTTGGTTCGCTCTCCTGGGGAGCAACTCCTGGAGATGTCATCCGTAACATTGCCAATGCATCGTTTTCTATAAACGGAGCAGATAAAAGTGCAGTTTCAAACGAAGTGGGCATTACGATAGAAGGGCAGGAAAAAAGCCATATCTGGGTGGAAAAAAGCGTCGATAAACCCGTAGTGGGCATAGGCGAAAGAGTCGAATATACCATCAATGTACACAATGACGGTACCAATGAAGCCAACAATGTCACAGTGCATGATCTTTTGCCCGGAGGTGTGAAGTACCAAGAGGGCACATTGAGGGTTGACAATATAAGCACCACTCCGGCTTTATCTGCTGACGGGGCAGAGCTATCGGTTACTCTACCTCTCATACCGACAAACGGTGAAGCGGAGATCACATTTATAGCTGTCATAGGGGCCAGCAAAGGGGAGATAACAAACCAGGTTTGGGCAGTCTCAGCATCATCGGCCAGATCTAACATAGCCACTGCAACACTGATGATAACAGAAGAGCTGTTTCGCTCCACAGGGATCATAGTAGGTCAAGTGTATGACGCACTGTACAAGGAAGACAAAACCGGCCACGGCATAGAGGGCGTGAAAATCTATTTGGAAGATGGTACCTTCGTAGTCACAGATATGAACGGTAAGTACCATTTTGAAGGAGTCAAAGCAGGTACACATGTCGTGCAGGTAGATGAAGATTTGCTCCCACCCGGGTACGAAATGGCGCAGTGCCAGCAAAATGCAAGATTTGGAAACCGTGCATTTTCACAATTTGTAGACTTGGGGCAAGGGGCATTAAAAAGGGCAGATTTTTGTTTGAAGCAAACAGGTGAAAATGTTATTATCAAAGAAAGCAAAAAGACTGTTACCCTATCACAAATCGCTCCAGAAGAAGAGAAAATGCCTTTTTATGGTGAAAATGATTTACAAAACAACAAAACCGAAATACTATGGCCCGCGAAGGATTATGTACCGTCTATACCCGCTACCAAAATAGCAGTAAGATACCCCAAAACCAACAGAGCCGAGGTTTGGCTAAATGGTACCAAGGTAAGCATGCTCAACTTCGATGGCAAAAAATCTACCCCAGATGACGCGATGGCGATAGATATCTATAGAGGTGTGGACCTGTTAACCGGTGAAAACACAATAGAGATCAAGCTATATGATGCATCGGGCAAGATTTATGATACTTTAAAAAGAGAGATATTCGTAGCTAACAGCCCTGCTAAGGTAGTATACATGCCTGAACTTTCAAGCCCGGTAGCCGACGGCATAAACCCGCCTGTCATCGCAGTCAAACTTTTAGATGCCTCCAATAAACCCTTGCGTAAGGGCATGATGGGAAGTTTTGGAGTGAGCGAACCGCATCGTTCCATGAGCAGTGTAGAGCAGCTCAAAAACAATCCACTGGCTCAGACTGCCCCAACCAACTCGTATACCGTGGGACCTGATGGCATAGCGTATATCGCACTGCAGCCTACTACCCAAACGGGTGAAGCGACCTTGAGTTTCAAGCTGGAGTACAAAGAAGACATTGTAAAGGTGTGGCTCAAACCAAGTGCGCGCAAGTGGATCATGGTGGGGTTTGCAGAGGGAACACTGGGGTATAACACACTCAAAAAAAACCAGGAATCTTTAAGCGACACAAAAAAGGGGACACTACACGAAGGGCAAGTGTCATTTTTTGCCAGAGGCAGCATAAAAGCCGACTGGCTTCTTAGTATGGCATACGATAGCGGCAAAGATACCAAAGATACAAGGTATTTTGGTCAAATCGACCCCAACACTTACTATACTATCTACAATGATGATACGGTACAAGCCTATGATGCCCCAAGCCGTAAAAAACTTTACATCAAGCTGGAAAATGATGAATTCAATATTCTTTTTGGAGATTTAAACACAGACCTTGGTACTACACAACTCACCGAGTATTCCCGTACATTTACAGGAGCTAAAAGCGAATACCACGGTAAGTATGCTGAGGGTAAAGCGTTTGCGGCATATTCAGATCAGGCTTTTCAAAGAGATGAATTAAGAGGCGACGGAACGTCGGGATATTACCACCTTAAAAGCAAACCCGCCATAGAAAATTCAGAAAAAATATCTATAGAAGTAAGAGACAGATATAGAAATGAAATCATCATAAGTACAAAAGAGTTGCAAAGATACAGAGACTATGAGATAGATTATAATTTAGGCAGATTGTATTTTAAAGAGCCCATATACAGCGTGGATGCTAATTTCAACCCCATATACATCGTAGCGCAGTATGAGATAAAAGGCGACGGCTCAAAACATTTAACTTACGGCGGTAGAGGAGCAGTGAAACTCAAAGACGGAGATGTGGAAGTGGGCAGCACATACGTTTCTGAAGATATGGGAACCCAGCAAAATGAGATGATGGGTGTAGATACTACAGTCAAACTCGGAGCAAATACAACGATCAAAGCCGAATATGCCAAAAGTAAAACCACAGCAGGCGCAGAAGTCATAAGAGGTGATGCCAAACTAGCAGAGATAGAACACCTCTCAAACGGACTGTATACCAGAGGGTATTACCGAGAGCAAGATAACTCTTTTGGGCTGGGACAACTCTCACAAGACCTTAGTGCCACCCGTAAAATAGGCATGGATGCTACCAAGACATTTGCCAACCGCATGAGCCTAAAAGCCACCGCATATAGAGACACTGAACTGCGTACAAATAGAAACCATGATGTAGTTGAGACAAGACTGCAAAGAGATGAAACACTATGGAGTGCCTTTTTAGGATACAGATATGCAGATGCCACCGATACTGAAGCTGCCAACCAGATACTGATTGGCGGGTCTTATGCATTGTTTAACCAAAGGCTCAAGCTGTCTGCTTCTCATGATAGAACATTGGGGGTAGATGAAGATGACCTGTTTCCTACCAAGACGATGGTGGGAGCTGATTATGCGCTGAGTTCAATGGCAGATATCTTTGGATCTTACGAATGGATGAAAAGCGATACCAAAAATGATGAAATAGGTCGCGTGGGTACAAGGGTTAGACCATGGAGCGGCATGACAGTCGAAAATGCCACATTGAGCGAACAGCAAAACGATACAGTCAGACTCTACAACACTACAGGCTTGCTTCAAAGCTATCAGGTCACTTCAAATATTTGGCTAAGCGGCGGATATGAAAAAGGAGTGCTTCTTGATGGCAATGCCACTTTGGAAAATGACAAGTTTGATGCGTACAGAGTAGGCGGTGCGTACCGTACTGACCTGTTGTCTGTAGTACTTAACGGCGAATACAGAAACGGTACATTTGAAAACAAAGAAAATATCACATTTGGAGCATACACGCAGCCAAACGATAAACTAGGGTTGGCTATGAGCAGTTTGTACCATAATCTCTATGATGAGGTAAACAGTACAAGAAACATAGAAACCAGACTTGCTCTGGCGTATAGACCTGAGCAGACAGACTGGATAGTGTTCAATAAGTTAGAATATATCTATACAGATGAGAATTTAGAGGCAAAGAGCAAGACGCAAAAACTCATCAACAACACCCAAGCCAACTATAACCCCAATGATACATTTGAAATCTCTTTGCAGTATGGGGCAAAGTATGTTTTTGACGCACTGGGTGACTACGATAGTAATAGCTGGGTACATCTAGGAGGCATAGATGCCAGATATGACATCAGCAAAAAGATTGATATTGGTGTGCAAACCAGTACTCTGTATACGCAAGGTGCCGATAACTTAGACTATGGAGTAGGAGCATACATAGGGTATAATCTTATAGATACGATGTGGCTGTCTCTAGGCTACAATTGGGAAGGTTTTACTGATGGTGATTTTGATTTGCAAACGTACCGCCAAGAGGGGCCTTACGTGAAGTTTCGTATGAGGTTTGACCAGAAAACACCCGGAGAAATGGCAAAGGCGCTTTCATGGTAAGAAGACTGTTTTTATTTTGGATACTTTTTTTTGCCACTTATGCTTGGAGTGCGCCTTCTACTTTACAGTATCTGACTCGCTCCACTCCTGCTGCAACCGCGCTTGATGCGCATGTTTCTCCGACAACATGGAGCAGCCCTAGAGACGATGAAACATTGTTAATCGCTGACATAGGATTTGATTTTCCTTTCAATGGTACTACCTATCGATATAATCAACTGAGGATTAGTACCAACGGTAAGCTTAATTTCGGAGTAGCACAGCCTTCAGGAGGAGACGTTCATATTCCAAGTTGGTTGGCAGGGGACTATCAAAGTATTCATCCGTATTGGGACGACTTGAATCCAAATGCAATATTGCTTTTTGGCGGAAACGGGTCCATTAAATATGAAACTCTGGGCAGTGGCGACAGTCAGAGATTTGTACTCACATACGATGATATTCCTAAGTGCGTGCTTGATCTGCTAGGTATATGTATAGGAAGTACGGGTCACTATACGATTCAAGTAGTGCTGTACAGAAATGGTGATATCAGATTTCGCTATCCTGTCACTTCACCAACAAATAGTGCAAATGGCTCAAGTGCAACTATAGGAGTGCAGGAAAACACCACAAACTTTGACGAATTTTCATATAATACAGCTTCTATAGATTTTACAAAAGATATATTATATTCGTACATACCAAGTATATCTGTAACCAAAACATCTTGCGTGATCTCCGATCCGGTGAACGGTACGACAAACCCCAAACGCATTCCAGGAAGCACCATACGATACGCGATACAAGTAACTAATGCCACCTACGGCTCAGCATCAAATGCATTTGCTACCGATACGGTAGATAGCACTCATTTAGATACCAGCACTATCAAATATTTGCAAATACAAAGCGGAGCGTGTAACTGCGCAGGGGTAAGCAGCGCAAACAATAACGGCAGCGGTGGTTCGGCTAATGGCGTAAACCCGGTGATTTTGGATTACGGAAGCGTAACGGGCGTGGTAAACGGTATCCCTTCGCATAAGTGCGGGTATTTCGAAGTGAATGTAAAGTAACGGCCAAGTGGGTAGTTAAACTATTTTTGAGAAAATCATAGTATTAATTTAAATTTAAAACTCACTATTGGGGTCAAACCCAAATCCGCCACCGCCAAAGTCAGGTGTGCCAAAACTCTGCGTAGCAAAAGAAGGATCGGAGTGTCCAAACTGGATGGAACTGCCCCTTAGCATGGTAATGTCCATCTTGGGGTCTATGCCTTTAGGACAAACAGCCGTACACTCTCCACATAAAGTACAATCCCACACACCATTAACCTGTATGTTGTCTATGATCTCTTTTGCCTCTCCTTCACGTTTGTCAACACTGTAACGGTAAGCACGTGTCAGTGCAAAGGGGCCAAGAAAGTTTGGGTTGACAGCGTAAACAGGGCAGGCAGAGTAGCATGCGTTACACAAGATGCAGTCTGTTTGTTTTTCGGTTAGTTTTTCATCACTATGTGTCAGTGATGCTTCTTGTACTTTATGCAGCCATGCCGTACTTTTTGTCAGAGTTTCTTTGGCTTTGTGTTTATCTACTTTAAGGTCACGCAAAACCGGATGGTACTGTAAAGGTTCTACGAGGTCACCCTCTTTGATCTTATAGGCACAGGAGAGCTCCTCTCTTCCATTGACACGCACAGCGCAGGTGCCGCACACTGAAGCACGACATCCTGCTGAGAATGTAAGCGTTGCATCTTGGTTTTGTTTGATTTCATAAAGAGCAGCAAGAAGGGTGATGTCGCTGGAAACTTCAAAGGATTCTACACTTTGCTCTCTTTGGATGTTTATTTTCATAAAATAACCTTTATACAATCTTTTTCATTTTGCATATTTTCGATTGATCTCATACTGTAGCGTTGTTTCTCTCTTCCTTTTTTAAAAAAAGGAAGCAAAAATTGTCTCTGTTCTCGAATCGCTTCGCTTTTAAGGCCGTTCACAGAGACAGGCACGCTTTGCGTGATGAATGAAAAAGGAGCAGTGATCATACAGTCTCCTTGTTCCACTGCAACACCATATGTGTGGCAAAGTGCTCATTATCTTCTTCTTCAAAACCCAGCTTATAGTGTGCACCACGGCTCTCATTTCTTGTGATGGCTGAGGAGATGATAGTGGGAGCAAGTAAAAGGGCGTTAGCAAACTCTAAAAACTCTACCAGGTTTTGGTTGTTTTCTTTGGCCTTGTCTGCAATGCCCATTTGAGGAAGAGCCACTTGCATGGTGATGACTTTTTCAAGTGCTTGGTGCAGTTGAGTGTTTTCTCTCACGATGCCTACATGAGTGTAGAAAAGTTTTCCCAAAGCTTCTCTTTGTTCATAGAAGTTGAGTGTTACTTCTCTTTGAAACAATGCTTCTATATGTGCTGTATCTGTTTTAAGTTGTTTGTCATCAGCTGGCTTGCTACTTGCATAAATAGAATGTTTATAGGCATTTTCTCCTGCAAATCTTCCAAATGCCGTGATTTCAAGTAGAGAATTTCCTCCAAGGCGGTTAGCTCCATGTACTTTTGCATTGGAGCATTCACCCACAGCGAAACACCCTTGGATGCCATTGACTTCCAGAGCATAATCAACATCTATGCCACCCATAGTGTAGTGGGCAACGGGTTTAATGGGGATAAGCTCTTTTGCCGGATCAACCTGTTCATGCAGTTTACACAGTGCTACTTCTTGAGGAAGAATTTCCATGAGTTTTTTTTCACCTAAATGTCTAAGATCTAAAAAAACTTCTTTATTGTTTTGTAATTGCGCAAAGATGGCACGGGCTACTTCATCTCTTGGTTTGAGTTCACCTATAAATCGTTCACCCTCAGAGTTCAGTAAGTATCCGCCTTCCCCTCTTGCACTCTCGCTTATAAGAATGGATGAGTGTTTGAGTGCAGTAGGGTGAAACTGTATGAACTCCATATCGCAAACCGCTCCGCCTGCGCGCAGAGCGGCGGCAATTCCGTCACCCGTAGATCCGTAAGCATTGGTTGTAAACCCATGATAAAGCGAACCGTATCCGCCTGTTGCCATAACAACCGATTTTGCATTGATTTGTTTAACTTCACCTGTACGGATATCTAAAAAAGTAGCCCCCTTGGATACCCCATCTTTAATGATGAGATTCAGAAGAAAATGCTCATCTAGAAAGTCTATTTTTTCTTTTAAACAAGTATCATAAAGGGTGTGGAGTATTTTAAGACCTGTGTAGTCCTGGGCATAGCAGGCACGTTTGGCTGACGCTCCACCCATTTGATGTTGGGCTATGGTGTCTTTACCGCTTTTAGTGTTGTCCAGACGTGAAAAAGGAACACCTAAACGCTCCAGCCACTCTATGGTTTGTGGTGCGTCTGCACACATTTTGCGTACCATATCTTCATCGCACAAACCATGCGCAGACTTGATGGTATCTGCGATGTGAGAACTCACATGGTCTTCACCCACGTTGCCAAGGGCTGCGTTTATGCCGCCTTGCGCCATGGAAGTTTGTGAATTGGTGGGGTAAGCTTTACCCGCTACAAGCACAGAAGCTCCCATTTTTTTTGCTGCAAGTGCGGCGCTGAGCCCCGCACCGCCTGAACCGATGATCAGTACATCTACCATTATTTCTCCATAAATACGCGAATATTTTCTACAATACCCTCAAGAAGCTTTTTTCTAGCTTCAATGCTTGACCAAGCGATGTGCGGAGTGATGAGAAGTCTCTCTTTATGTTTGACTTCATTGAGTTTATGGTTTAGTGCGATTGGTTCTTGTTCAAGCACGTCTAAACCGGCATACAGTGTTCGTCTGTCAAGTTCAAAAGCTAGGTCAGTTTCATTGATGATGCCACCTCTTCCCAGGTTTAAAAGAATCGCACCATCTTTCATGTAAGGCAAATTGTTTTCATTGATGAGGTTATAGGTATCATCATTGAGTGGGGCATGTATGGAAACGATGTCACACTCTTTTAGGATGCATTCTAAGCTTTGATGCGGGTAGGGCTGATGAAGATTTTTCCCGCTGGTTGAATGGTAACTGACCTCTGCACCAAAGGCAGTAGCGATCCTGGCAACCTCCATTCCTATGGTTCCCAAACCGATGATGCCCCATTTTTTTCCAGATATCTCATAAAATGGATGACTTACATCTGTAAACAGCCCTGATTTGCTCCATGAACCATCTTTCACCACTGCATCATAATAAGCCATTTTTTCAAGCAGATACAAAGTCATGGCAAAGGTGTGCTGTACAACACTTTTTGTGGAGTATCCCGCAACGTTTTTGACTTCTACTCCTTTCGTTTTAGCAGCATTTAAATCTACATTATTCATACCCGTTGCGGCGATACAGATGAGTTTGAGTGTAAGTGCTTCTTCCATCATGCTTGCGGTAATGAGCACTTTATTGGTAATGACGATATCGGCTGTTTGTATGCGCTGCAGGGTCTCTTCTTTAGAGGTAGTCGGGTATACGCTTAGAGTTCCAAAAGACTCAAATGCAGTGATATCCAAATCATCCCCAAGTGTCTTTGCGTCAAGTAGTACGATATGCATAGGTTCTCTCTTAATGATCTGTTATTGCTTCTACGATCTGTGTGGCTCTTTTTTTTGCAGCTTCCACTTCGTCAAGCACAAGACTCACAGCCATACGGCGGCCTACATGTGACTCTGGTTTTCCAAAGATTCTTACAAAACTGTTTTTGCTAAAGGCACTCTCAGGCACTTCTAGTGTAGGGTTATGTGTCTGGTTTTTGGCTTTGTACGCGCCACAGGCACCAGAACCGTAGAAAGTAAAGTCAAGAGGCAAGCCAAGTACCGCTCTTACATGCAGAGCAAACTGGCTTTGGCTTTGTGTGATAAGTGTGACCATGCCTGTGTCGTGTGGGCGTGGGCTTAGTTCTGAGAAATAAACTTCATCATCTTTGACAAAGAACTCTACACCGAAAATACCGCGGCCTCCAAGACCATCTGTCACAGCTTTGGCGATGTCTTTCGCTTTTTTTAGAGCTTCAGGAGCCATCTGCATCGGTTGCCATGAAAGGATGAAGTCTCCCTCTTTTTGTACATGTCCGATGGTTTCACAAAAAGTGGTACCTGTTTCATTGCGTACAGTTAAAAGAGTGATCTCATAATCAAAAGGAACAAACGCTTCAACGATGAGTTCAGATGCATCCCCTCTGGCCTCTTTGGCGATCTCCCATGATTTTTCTATGTCTTGTGCTGTTTTGGCGATGCTTTGTCCGTGACCAGAAGAACTCATCACCGGTTTGATGACACAGGGGAAACCTATGCGCGCACCTGCCGCCTTGAGTCCGTCTAAAGTAGTTACAAATTCATATGCACTTGTTTTAAGTCCCAGTTTTTCAGCCGCAAAAACACGGATGTTTTTGCGGTTCATGGTTTTGTTTACCGCTTCAGCGTTTGGGATAACATGAAAACCTCTTTTTTCTGCTTCAAAAAGTGCAGAGATCGAGATGGCTTCAACTTCAGGCAAAATGTAAGTAGGCTGTTCTTTTTCTATGAGTGCCAGTACCGCTGCCTCATCTTGCATGTCTATAGCATACGAACGGTTGGCCACAAGATGTGCAGGGGCATTTTCGTATTTGTCAACAGCAATAACTTCAACACCAAGTCTTTGCGCTTCAATGGCAACTTCTTTACCAAGTTCACCAGAACCAAGCAGCATAATTTTGATAGCGTTTTTTTGTAAAGGGGTAGTAAATGTCATGGGAAAACCTTCGAAAATATAATGGTATTATTTTAGCGAAAAGTTAGATAATGTGTAATGAGTTTTGGTCAAACTTCTATTATAAGCTTATTAACTATCTCAATTATTGTGAAATAGTTGAAAGTTAAGAGATAAGATAAAGAAGATATAAATCGTTATGAATACCACCTAATATATTTTAGGTGCTTTCTTCCAAGATAAGGTTGAAAGACCTCTAATCTTTTTAAATTTGTGTTAAAATAAACAAGAAATCTACAATAAGCAGCATGAATGAAAAAACTAACCTTAAAAGACGAACTCACAGAATTTTTACTCTATACAACGCCCAACAATGACATCAAAATAGAAACCTACTTACACAATGAATCTCTATGGCTTCCACAGAAACGTATGGCAGAGCTTTTTAATGTGAATGTACCAGCTATCTCTAAACATTTAAATAATATTTATGAAGATGGAGAATTGGAAAAAGAGTCAACTGTTTCCATTATGGAAATAGTTCAAAAAGAGGGTTCGCGTGATGTTAAAAGAGAAGTTGAATTTTATAATCTTGATGCCATTCTCTCTGTAGGCTATAGAGTCAACTCCTCCCAAGCCACACAGTTTCGCATCTGGGCTACTAAGATCTTAAAAGAGTACATTATCAAAGGTTTTGCTATGGATGATGATAGACTCAAAAATGGTAGGTACTTTGGCAAAGACTACTTTAAAGAGCTGCTTGAACGTGTACGTTCCATACGGGCAAGCGAGAGGCGTATATATCAGCAAATTACTGACATCTTTGCAGAGTGCAGTTTTGACTATGATGAAAATGCGCAGATTACAAAAGCGTTTTATGCCACGGTGCAAAACAAGTTCCATTATGCCATCACAGGAAAGACCGCGGCGGAGATAGTCTATGCCAATGCAGACATTTCAAAACCAAATATGGGGCTGAGTACTTGGAAAAATGCACCTGATGGACGCGTACTCAAATCAGACACAAACATTGCCAAAAATTATCTTCATGAAGATGACATTAAGAAGTTGGAGAGAACAGTAGGATCTTACTTTGATTACATAGAAAGAATTATAGAAAACAGACAAGAACTAACCATGCAAGATGTAAGTGAGTCGGTCAATAAATTTTTAGAGTTCAATGAATTTAAAATACTAGAGGGAAAGGGTAAGATCTCTCATAACCAAGCCAAAGAAAAAGCTTCTAAAATATATGATGATTTTAATAAAGTACAAAAAATAGAGTCAGATTTTGATAAAGAGATGAAAAAGATATTGAATAAAAAGGTGTGAGTGTGTATTGAGCGGCAGAGCCGAAGCTCTGCCATGGACCTATTACAGTCTAGACTCGTATCTTCTAAGCATGAAGAGTTTTTTAAGGATTTTCTTGCGAGTTGCAATCTTTTCTTTTTTTCTCTTTTCAGTCTCAGTTTCGTGGTATTCTCTAGCTCTAGCTTCAGTTACGATAAGGTTTCTGTCACATTGTCTTTTGAATTTTCTATACGCGTCATCAAATGAATCACGTGAAGTTAAAATAATTCCTGGCATCGAAAAGCACCCCCTTCCTTATCAAAATTTTTTACCATGATTAGGGGTAAAAGAGATAAATATGAAGCGAATTATATCTAAAGTTTTTTAATTTGTGATAAAATAGTCGATTGAAGGAGCCCTTATGCAAAAAGTATTTAAATCTTGTGATGCGTTAGACAAAAAGTGTTATGAAGAGTATGGACTCACTGAAGAGATTCTTATGGAACATGCAGCTTTGGGTATGGCAAACTATATACGCGAGCACTTTGTGCAAGGTACTTCGGTACTCATCGCCGCGGGCATGGGAAACAACGGTGCAGACGGCATGGTACTTGCCCGCCAGCTTTATGGAGAGTATGATATACGATTGTATGTACCTTTTGAACTGCGTTCGTCTATGGCAAAAATTCAGTTTAAGCGTGCCGCATTGTTAGGACTGAAAGTTGTAGATAGTATACAAGAAGCCAAAGTCGTTGTAGATGCTCTGTTTGGAGCAGGGCTCAACAAACCTTTAAATGAAGAAGCACAACACATCATCCACCGACTCAATACACTCAAAGGGCACAAAATCGCGTGTGATGTACCTACGGGTGTGGGTACTCAAGGGCTTTTGATGCCGTTGGCTTTTCATGCAGATGTAACACTGACCATGGGCGCGCATAAGGAAGCACTCTATCTGGATGTTTGCAAAGATGCAGTCGGAGAAGTGATAGGTGTCAATTTAGGTATCAGTCCACTTTTTTATGAAACACAAAGCCAAACCTGTCTGCTTGAAAAATCTGATTTAAGATTGCCTAGCAGAACAGAACAGTCCACCCACAAAGGAGACTTCGGACATGCCGCTGTGTTTTGTGGAGACAAAGAGGGTGCAGGTATCATCGCCGGGATGGCTTCGGCTACTTTTGGAGCAGGGCTTACCACACTGGTGGTTCGTGAAAAGGTTTCACCGCCTGCATATCTGATGCATGCCACAGTCGTACCGGGCAATGCTTCAGCCCTTGCCATAGGCATGGGGATGGGATGCCGTTTCGATAGTGAATTCCTGCAAAAATATGTGGTAAAGAGTCATTTGCCCATAGTCCTCGATGCTGACAGCTTTCACAGTGAAGAGATTTTGTCTGTTTTAGAACAAAAAGACAGAGAGATCGTCATTACCCCACACCCTAAAGAGTTTGTGGCACTTTGGAAAATACTCACAGGTGAACAACTCACAGTAACAGAAGTACAGGCAAAACGTTTTGAAATGGTACGCAAGTTTAATGCCAGGTATCCACATGTCACACTATTGCTTAAGGGTGCCAACACACTCATTATGCAAGAAGAAAGACTCTACATTAACCCTCTGGGATGTTCGAAGTTAAGTAAAGGCGGAAGCGGCGATGTCCTCTCTGGGCTCATCGTCTCACTGCTCGCACAAGGCTACACGGCTATAGATGCGGCCATCCAGGGTTCTTTGGCTTTGGTGATGGCTGCTAGTCATTACAAGGGAGCTTCCTATGCGATGTTGCCTACGAATCTCATAGATGAGGTGGGTAAATTGGAGTCACATCATTCCAAAACTTGACCGGGAATCTATACGTTTGCGTCTGATCAGAACCAATAAATCTTTAGAGGCTCTCAAAAATGCCCTCGGGGTTGGTGTAAGCGCGAAGATGGCAAAAGTATCAACATAAATAGTGTACAATGCACTCATGATAAGTATTCAAATACAATGCAGTGAGCCCCTCAATGTCCAAGCGTAAACAAATAGCAGTTCTTTTCAGCGGCAAAGGAAGCAACTTTGCCCATATTGTCAAAACTTTACATAAACGAGAGTTTGATGTTGTCGTTGCTTTGACAAACAACTCAAATGCGGAGGGCATAAAGATTGCACATGCAGCGTCCATCCCCCTTGAAATCATAGACTCAAAAATATATGAGAGCAGAGAAGCCTTTGACGCTGTAGTGGTAGAACGGTTGCAACAGTACAACCCCGACTTAACAGTGCTCGCAGGGTTCATGCGTATCTTGACACCGGTATTTACGCAGCAGATAAAAAGCATTAACCTCCACCCCTCTTTACTCCCCAGACACAAAGGTCTTCATGCCATAGAGAAGAGTTATGCAGATGAATTTCCCCAGGGTGGCGTAAGTGTACATTATGTCACTTCCGAACTTGACGGCGGAGAGATTATTTTGCAAAACGAAATATCTAAAGAGGGTTTAAATTTTGAAGCCTATGATGAAATCATACGACGCATCGAAAAAGATGCTTTAATAGAAGCCATAAAAAAAGTCTTACGTTAAATTTTCTTAAAATAATAAGTTCAGATATAGCCAATGGTTATTTCTTTTAAAGAAGCTTTTATACAAGTGCAAAAACAGCATTCTACATTCTTCCATCATATAAATAACATAACATAATATAATATAATATAATATAATATCGTGATTATTAATTTTTAAGCCTTTTTATGTTTTTAAAGTGATATTATTGATTTTAATTAAAATAACTCTGAGGAGAAAACCATGAGATTAAAATTTACACAATGCGTTTTGGGATTTTTTGTAATACTGGCATCAGTTGCTACAAACAGTATGGCGGGGGAACTTTTACACGGACCTGTTAAAGGACCGGCGAATGTTACATCCAATAAAGTATCGATTATTATTTACAGAGAAAACGGTGGGGATACAAAAAATGTTCCTGCGGTATTTCTTAATGGTAGTGTAGTAGTAGCTTCACTCTTGCCAGGAGAATATGCCCAAACAAGAATATGCAGCAGTAATACAAAATTACGTATAGCAACAAGAGGCAGTATAGTCAGCAAAGGTCGATCAACAAAGATCAACATCTCAAAAGATTCAATCGTTTATGTCAAAGTTGCACAGACTCAAAATAAAACATTTGCTCCATATATTGTTGATGCAGTTCAAGCACAAAAAGAGCTTGAAAACATCAAATCAACAAGCAATGTTCTTAACCGTCATACTCCTCAAATAGTATTGGGTACTGATAGTCTATTTGCATTTAATAGTGCAGAATTATTGTCTTCTTCTCGCAAAACAATGAACAAACTGGCCCATGATATCAATATGTGCCCCGGTCAAGTCAATGAAATTAAAATCACAGGACATACAGACAGAATAGGAAGTGATGCTTACAATAACACCCTTTCTCTAAAGCGCGCCCAGGCAGTAGCTGATTATCTTGCAAAGAATGGTATTACAATGCCTATGAAAGTTGAAGGGCATGGTTCAAGAGAACCGGTAACAACACATTGCAGAGGTAAACACTCTCCACAGCTGATTCAGTGTTTGCAGCCTGACCGTAGAGTAGTGGTTGAATATTAAGCGGCACTGCCAAATAGTAATCACACAATAAAGAAAAATATTAATAATCTTAGGAGAAAAAAATGGCAAAATTAATTCAATTTATCACAAAAGGCACTACAGATCATGTCTCTACTATTACAACAGGTGCTGGCAAAATGGGCGACCCATTGGTCATTCAAGCACAGAGTGGAGTACAGTATGAACTAAGAGATGTCGCTACCAATGTCGCACCCCAGCAGGTGCTGCTCAAAAGAAAAGGGAAAGATCTACTCATCAAAATTGATGCAGCAGAAGATGGATCAGATGCTAATGCTCCTGCTGATATCATTATAGAAAATTATTATGATGGATCTGCAGGGAAACTGGTAGGTTTAGCTGAAGACGGACAGTATTACAGCCTTGTTCCACAAGAAGGTAATACTGATATGGCTGTCTCAAATTTGGGAGATGGCGCATCATCGTATCAGAGTTTGGGGTACGCAGATAGTGCTACTGGAGCTGGTTGGCTTCCGTATGTACTTGGTGCACTTCTAGTAGGCGGCATTGCCGCAGCAGCAGGAGGCAGTAGCAGTAACGATGGAGGAGATGTCCCACCACCGCCGCCACCGCCGCCACCACCGCCACCGCCACCGCCACCTGAAACTTCTATCGACACGGTAGAACCAGGTCTTCCGGGACCAGATGATAATGCAGTGGTCGAAGGTAATAACCTCGTTTACACGGTAACACTTTCTAATGTAGGTACCACTGACACTACTTTCGACTTCGTATTGGGTGGAGGGACTGCTACCCCAGGGGATGACTATAAGACTACCCCGGTTTTCAGTGATGGTGTAATCAATAATGGTGACGGCACTATAACTGTTCCAGCCGGAGTAACCAGCTTTACTGTGACTGTAAAAACTATAGATGATAACGTGTATGAACCAGGCGCAAATGAAACTGTGCCTCTTACTATAGGCGGCGTGACGGGGACGGGTGAAATCATAGATAATGATTCTGCTCCGACACCGCCACCACCGCCACCACCACCACCGCCTAAACCTACACCTTTGGCGCCTACAGTTGAAATTACTGAAGATGCCAACAATGACGGTTATATTAACAGCAGTGAACTAAACGGAGATGTAGATGTAAGGGTTACTCTTCCTACCGGTACAGTTTCGGGTAATACAATCCATATAACAGATGGTTCAACCACTCAAAATATTGTGCTCACTCCTGGTAATATCTCTGATGGATATGTAGATACCACATTCCCCCCTCCGGCAGAAGGCGGCACGATTACTGTCACTGCAAATGTGACTAATCAATATGGAAAGACAGGACCAAACGGAAGTGACAGTGCGATCCTTGATACTCAAATAGACCAAGACGGTGACCTTCATACCGTTACAATCAACAGTATCGAGGATGATACAGGTATTAATAATACTGACTTCATCACGAATGATCAAACTCTATTCATATATGGTACCGTAGATGGAGATGATGACACTACTCTTAGTGTAACGTTTAACGGCGTTACTTATGTACAAGGTGTTGATGCAGCATTAACCGTTGCCGCAGGTGCTGGGAGTCAAAATTGGACACTGGATGTACAAGGCACAACCTTGACTGATAACACTTATCCAATCGTTGCAACAGTGACTGACCTTGCAGGTAACACTGCTAGTGCCAACCAAAATGTAATCATAGATACTCAAATAGACCAAGACGGTGACCTTCATACCGTTACAATCAACAGTATCGAGGATGATACAGGTATTAATAATACTGACTTCATCACGAATGATCAAACTCTATTCATATATGGTACAGAACATTATAAAGAACAAAAT
>JACDJC010000328.1_pt1 | contig 59426 bp, 46 predicted proteins | sample 7454191 | NCBI WGS metagenome assembly JACDJC01 (sample SAMN14253291, study PRJNA609438) | sludge metagenome | isolation source: sludge after 25d culture with pyrite and EDTA | collected 2018-12-20 | reverse complement strand
ATTTAAGTATAGCACCTATAATAATATAATGCAAGGGTTTTTTTCATATTTCTAAACTTTTATTTAATTATTGCTTACTTTATGTTTAGGTATGTGATATAATGGCTATACTAGAGGAGGTGAAAATATGGAATTTAATGAAAGATTAAAGATGGCAATGGATATTAAGGGCATGAAACAAGTTGAGTTAGTTGAAAGAACAGGGATAAGTAAGTCTGGAATAAGTCAGTATTTATCCGGAGAGTTTGAACCTAAACAAGACAATATATACTTATTATCTAAAGCTTTAAGTGTGGACCCTGCATGGCTAATGGGGAAAAATGTTCCTATGGATGGAGTTGATTTCAAGAAAAGAGAATCTCTATCTAATCCTATCCCCCTACTCGGGACAATAGCAGCTGGAACTCCTGTCTTAGCGGAAGAAAATATTGAGGACTACTTTAACATAGACACTAAAATCAAAGCTGATTTTGCTTTAAGGGTAAAAGGGGACTCAATGGAAGACGCTAAAATCTTTCCAGGAGATTATGTATTCATTAAAAAACAAGACTGTTTGGACAATGGAGAAATAGGGGCCATACTTATAGATAATGAAGCCACCCTTAAAAAGTTCTACAGAGAAGAAGATACTATCATCTTACAGGCGGAGAATGATAAATATAAGCCAATGATCTTCACAGAAGGAAATATAATAATACTAGGAAAATTAGTAGCAGTATTAAATATAAGGGATTAACACTATCCCATTAAATTATATTGAGAGGTGCAACTGCAGAGTACCTCTCTCTTTTTTAAAGGAGGTAAATTCAATGAAGGGCCATATTTATAGAAGAGATGGCGGATATACTTATGTAATAGATTTAGGAAAAAACCCAATCACTAATAAAAGACAACAGAAAAGTAAAGGGGGTTTCAAAACTAAGCGTGAGGCTCAATCCTCTTTGGCTAAGGCCTTAACAGAGTATAATGAGGGCTATTACATCAATGAAACTGAAATCACCTTAAAACAGTTTGTAGAGCAATGGTTAAAACTATATGAAGAAACTGGAAACGTAAAGATAAGTACAGTTAGAGTTAGAAAACATGAGTCAAATAATATGATAAAATATTTTAAAGATATTAAATTGAAAGATATTAATAGTAAGATGTACCAGGGTTTCTTATTAGATCTAAATAATCATTTTTCCTATAATACTTTATCTGGGATACATGGAACCGCTAGAATGGTATTTAGAAAAGCTATTGAACTTAGATATATTAAAAGAGATCCAACTGAATTTGCAAAGCTGCCTAAAAAACAATTGACCGTTGAAGACTTAGAGAATGAAGAAGAAATCCCTATGTTTTTTGAAAAAGAAGAGCTATCAGATTTTTTAAATATATGTAAAGAGGATAACAATCCTCAGACTTATGTAATTTTTATGACTTTAGCTTATACTGGAATGAGGGTAGGAGAATTATGTGCTTTGAAGTGGAAGGATATAAGTTTTAAGAATAAAGAGATCAGTATATACAAGACTTACTATAACCCTACTAATAACGCCCCTAAATATACTCTACTCACTCCTAAGACCCAATCATCTAAAAGGAAAATATTTATTGATGATATATTAATTAAAGAATTAAAGAAACACAAGTCATACCAAAACTCTTTAATATTAAAGATTCCTTCCTGGTATAAGGAAGACTTTGTATTTACAAAGATATTAAAACATCAAGGCTATCCGGAGACTGTAAAGCAGATAGGTCTTAAAATGAAACAGCTCACCGATACTGGCCTTACCCCGCATAGTTTAAGGCATACTCATGCTAGTTTATTAGCACAAGCCGGAATAGGCTTAGAAGAGATTATGGATAGGCTGGGGCATAAGGATGATTATATAACTCGTAACATATATCTTCACATAACTAAAGATATGAAAAAAGAAGCCTCTCAAAAGTTCAGTGAACTTATGAAAAGCTTCTAGTATAATTCTAAATGTTAGCGAAATGTTAGCGAAACACTTTTACCCACTGCTACATGTGTTGGTTTCAATGGGTTTAGGTGCCTGTTACATCATGCCGCCCATTCCACCCATGCCGCCCATTGCAGCCATTGGGTCTTCTTTCTCTATGTCGACTACAGCACCTTCTGTCGTCAGTACCATTGAAGCGACACTTGATGCATTCTGAAGTGCTGATCTGGTAACTTTTGTCGGATCTACGATTCCCGCCTTAACCATATCTACATATTCTCCAGTCATTGCATCAAATCCAAATCCTATTTCAGCTTCTCTTACTTTTTCAACGATTATAGAACCTTCTAGACCAGCATTTATAGCTATTTGTCTCAACGGTTCTTCCAATGCTCTCAAAATGATTGATACTCCAGTCTTTTCGTCTCCCACTGTACTTTCAAGTAAGTGTTCAACCTTAGGAATTGTGTTAAGAAGAACTGTTCCGCCTCCAGGAACGATTCCCTCTTCTACAGCAGCTCTGGTTGCTGCAAGAGCATCTTCAATTCTCAATTTTCTTTCTTTAAGCTCTGTCTCTGTTGCAGCACCAACTTGAATTACAGCTACGCCGCCGGAAAGCTTAGCGAGTCTTTCTTGAAGTTTCTCTGAATCAAATTCTGATTCTGTGATTTCAAGTTGTGCCCTTATCTGCTTAATTCTATTCTGTATGTCTTCTTCGCTTCCTTCTCCGTTTACTACAACAGTATTTTCCTTATCAATTTTTACTTTCGCAGCTCTTCCTAGCATTTCTACTGTAGCTTCCTTAAGATCGTATCCCAACTCTTCGCTGATTACCTTTCCACCTGTAAGGATTGCTATATCCTGAAGCATCTCTTTTCTTCTGTCTCCAAAACCTGGCGCTTTAACAGCTACACAGTTGAAAGTGCCTCTAAGTTTGTTCACTACCAGAGTTGCCATAGCTTCGCCTTCAATATCTTCAGCGATTATTACAAGAGGTTTGCTCATTTGGACAATCTGCTCAAGTATTGGAAGTATTTCCTGTATATTTGAAATCTTTTTATCTGTAATAAGAATATAAGGATTTTCGTATTCAGCCACCATTTTCTCTGTATCAGTCACCATGTAAGCTGAAACATATCCTCTGTCGAACTGCATCCCCTCAACAACATCGAGAGTAGTTCCCATGGATTTTGATTCTTCAACTGTTATTACTCCATCGTTTCCTACTTTCTCCATTGCATCGGCAATCAGAGTTCCTATTTCTTCATCTCCTGCAGAAATTGAAGCAACCTGTGCTATTGCCTCTTTTGATGCTACTGGTACAGAAGCAGCTTTTATGCTTTCAACAGCTTCTTCTACAGCTTTTCTGATACCTTTTTGTAGAATCATAGGATTTGCTCCTGCTGCAACGTTTTTAAGTCCTTCTCTGATTATAGCTTGTGCCAGAAGTGTAGCAGTAGTAGTGCCGTCTCCAGCTACATCATTGGTCTTCGTGGCAACTTCTTTTACTAACTGAGCTCCCATATTTTCGTACTGATCTTCCAATTCTATTTCCCTTGCTATTGTAACACCGTCATTAGTTATTAAAGGTGAACCAAATTTCTTCTCTAAAACGACATTTCTTCCTTTTGGCCCTAAAGTTACTTTAACAGTATCAGCAAGGATGTTAATCCCTTTTTCCATTGAACGACGGGCATCTTCCCCAAATTTAATTTCTTTAGCCATTTATTACACTCTCCCTTTTGCTTTGTTGTTCTTAATTGATTTGTTATCCTTCTACTACAGCGAGGATATCCATAAGTTTAATTATTGTAAGTTCTTCGCCGTCTGCTTTAATTTCTGTTCCGGCATATTTTGAAAATATAACTTTGTCTCCAACTTTAACCTGTTCTTTCTTCTTCTCATCGTTAAGAATTTCATCACCTATTGCAACTATTTCTGCCATTACTGGCTGTTCTTTAGCTGTTGAGGGCAGTACTATGCCACTTTTTGTCTTTTCTTCAGCTTCAACCTTTTTAATTATTATTCTGTCTCCTAAAGGTCTGAGATTCATTGATATTCCTCCTTGTATATTATGCTTTAATATTGTTAGCACTCATTCCTCTTGAGTGCTAACATCTATTTAATATAATACTCTAAAATAAAAAGCTAATCAAGTATATTTTTGCAAAAACATACTTTGTTAGCTTTTTTGTGAAATGTTGGAATTTAAATAATCTAAGGATTAAAACAATCCTGCAACAAGATAATATATTATTGGAATGAACACTGCAGGCAACATATTAGCCAGCTTAATCTTCTTAAACCCAAGCACGTTAACACCTATTGCCATAATCATAATCCCACCTACTGCAGACATTTCATTTATCAGCTCGGGCGTCATCAAATCTTTCACTGTACTGGCCAATAGTGCGATTCCACCTTCGTATAAAAGCACTGGTACAGCAGCAAACGCCACACCTATCCCAAGGGTCGAAGCCAGAATTATGGAAACTATAAAGTCTAAAACTGATTTTGCAAAGAGTATTTCGTGGTTTCCTGTTAGACCTGATTCAAGTGCTCCCAGTATAGCCATTGCACCTACACAGTACATTAGCGACCCTGTGACAAAGCCCTTTGAAAAGGTAGAATCCTTTTGTCCAAACTTAGACTCTAAAGAGCTGCCTAGTTTTTCAAGGCCTGAATCGATATCCATCATTTCTCCAAGGAGCGTACCTATCGCTATGGATGCGAGCACGAGGATAATATTTTCCATTTTCAGAGCACTCATCAACCCTAATACCAAAACAGTTATTGCAATTCCATCCATTATCGTCTCAGTATATTTTTCTTTTATTCCCTTTTTAAGGATAATCCCTATGAGCGCACCTGCAAGTACACCTGCACTATTTGCTATAGCACCTAACATATTATCACCGACCATTCTATATAATAATACTATGATACATGAAGGTACTTGAAAATGAAAGTATTAGTTCTATCTTATAAAGCTATTTGTCCACTCTGGCATTGGTGGAGCAGTACCTTCTTTTAAGGCCTGTTGCCACATCTCATCGGTCAGCCTTACGTCACTCATAAATTCATGGAAGCTGAACACTGCACCTCTTGTAAGATAAAACTTACCTTCTATGGGTGCAACGACGTAAATCTTGTAGGCTGGGCCAACCCCCGCGTGCATTATTCCATCTCTTCCTACTGTATGAAAATCTGCAATTACAGCCATATTTTTATCGGTCTCCGATGTGATTTCAAACCACCTTAGCCCATTCTTCGCAAATGAACTGGTAAGATCTTCGAGAATACCACCATAAATTCTTATCCTGTAGTACTCTTCTTCCGTTAGGGCTTCTCCTCGTAGCTGTTTTTCAGAGGCAGTTATAAGAAATTCCAGCAGCCATTCGAATCTTTCCATCTTAATGTCAATATCCTCAATTTCAATGTCCATGTCTCTAAGCAGTTCTCTGGAAAACTCTGTAAGCCATAGTAACCTCTTGTATACTTCAGTATTTGGCTCCACGTATCCAACTATATGCTGTATCTCTTCTCCACCCATTTCAGCTCCCGACTGTTTTCCGTAAAGTACCGTATCATGCCTTAATTCTGACCAGGATCCAAGAGCTGTATTAAGACTTTTATCAACCCATGCATTATTTTTCATAAAATATGGATGCTCTTTTTTTGCAGGTTCTATTAGCTCTTTTAGAACCCACATCCAACCTGTGTACATATTACTCTTCCAGTCGGTTTCATCATAGTGAGAAAACTCCTCTCTAAGCCTGTCCATTTCAGCAGGATAATCTGACCATTCCTGATTTTTTATATCTGCAAGTTGTATTTCTTTAGCTCTTTCCGACCCCAAGACTGCCATTACATCAAGCCCTGACGGTATAGGTCTAAGTATTGGATACACCAGTTCCTGAATAATTTGAGAATCCATAATGTATCTCTGTCCCATAAACCTGAACTGCTTGCCGACTGGAGTATTTATATCTGCGTATCTGGCTTTAATCTTTGGCTCAGGCAGTTTATCTGCTTCCTTATAGAACTCGTTTAATTTTGTCTTGTCGTTGAGAAAAATCGGGTCAAAATTTCGTTCAAGTACTCTTTCAACTATTTCAGCGTAATCATGTATTCCTAAGTCGTCTGAATTTCCAACAAAGAAGGCAGTCGATTTGTATATTCTCTCCCAGGCACTAAGTATTTCATCGTTTTCAACTACCATTTTAGTTATGAGAAGAGCCTGTTTTGTCATTTCTTCATCTCTAAAATCCTTATCTTTGTACAATGGCATTGGAACCTGCCCATACCACATCATCGCTAGAAAATAGTCGCCCAGATTGTCAGACCTTGTGTAGTGACCTCTTATCTGGTACTGGCTATAGTCAATTTCAAACGGAAACACTGAAGACAGAGCAAAACCCTCTTTATCCATGATTTTTTGGTACTCGCTGTCTATTATCTGCTTTAAGTTCTCAGGGATACTATCTGGCAACGGTTGTTTAAACAATTTTTGAGCCACACCAAAAAATGCTACATTTCTCCCTTGAATTTTTAGAAGGACAGGATCAGAAATACTCTCGTAAAGTTGTATTGACCTTACAAGCATCCTGTCAGTCATTTCTTTGTTAAGGTCTGCAAGTACCTCCTCTTCCAGTGTCCTTAGTGTGTAATCATAAAATATATGGTAAACCTGGAGCACTGAATCCACAGTTATAAAAGATGGTACATTCTGGTATTCATTGTATTCATATATATAGAACAGCTGCTCGTCCTCTGAGGGGACCACAAAAAATCCATTTTCAAGTAACATCTCTCTCTGAACTTCTGTAAGATGCAAAAAATCATCAATATTTGCGATGCTTGAAAGATCTTTAAGTACCATCTGAACAGCATCTGTAGGCTCTTCGGGGATCACAGGAGAAGGATCAACCACTTCGGGTGGGATCTCTTCTTTAGCAGAATTGAAAGAACAACCAGAGACAGAGTAAGACAGCAACACCATAAGTGCGATAAATAAACAAATTTTACCAGATTTCATTGCAATTCCTCCCATTCGAGCATTTCAGAACCTGCATATACAAGAGCCCTAAAATCCTCCCCATTCAACACTCCTTCAATCATTACACTTCCATTGCTTTCCTTAATATCTTTAATCAGGTCAAGCTCTAATGACTCCATATACCCTTCAAAGCCAAATCCTTTCCATTTATAGCTATTAACCAGCATATTTCCATTACTTAGATACTCTGACGCGACAATCTCGGATATTCCATCATCATCAATATCGATTATCAGATAATCCTCAAAGGGACGTGAAAGCCTAGAGCCTCTCCACACCGGTAGTATATCTTTACCATTAAAGCCGTATATAAACGGCCTCTTTGCCATGACTGGGTGCAGTGGTGATTCTTTATATACCCCAATGGATATCTCATCCTGCCCATCTCCTGTTACATCTCCTGAGGTTAGTTTCCATGGGTTTATGGTAGAGATATTTCTTCTATACACTTCTTTTTTTGTACTCTCTACAGAATATACAACCAGCTCTCTACCATACTCCTCCCATCTCCAGCCCTTAAGTTCAAAAAGATAATCTCCTTTCCCAGTTACAGGTCTGGCAATGGTCGAGTCTTTAGTTTCATACAAAAAATTAAATGAAACAACTAAAATAAGGAGCCCTGTTATGAAAATCCCTATTTTTTTGTAATACGGTTTCATCAGGCTCCCCCCTTATTCAGTTCAATTATATCAATATCACATTAAATAGTGGTTACGATAAAGTAACAAATCACTTGCCTATGCCATTTTCTCGAGCGTAATAAAACAGGTACTGCTGGGCATAACCTGCTAAATCACCAAAGAGCTCATCTCCAGAGCCTTCTAAAGTTTTTTTCTTTGCATCTTTCCCAAGATAAAGGTGCTCCATTATTCTCTTTACCCATACATCCACAGGAAAAGCTCTACCCTTTGAATAAGCAAATAAGAGTATGCAGTCACTTACCTTTGGACCTACGCCAGGGAGTGTCATCAGCATTTGCCTCGCTTCGCCTAAATCCGCATCGTTCACTAAGTTTAGGTCAAACTCACCATAAGCAACCCTTCTGCTGACTTCTTTTAATCTTTCCGCCCTGAATCCAACTCGATAGACTTCTTTGATGTATTCAGGAGTTTTGTTGGCCAGCTTAACTGGTTCAGGAAAGCTGTGATATTCTCTCCCTTTATATGAACAGATATATTCTCCAAGGTCAGTGCTTATTGTTTCTACAGCTTTTTTTATCCTTGGAATCTGATTGTTTGCTGAGATAATAAAAGAAATAACTGTCTCGTAGGGATCTTGCCTTAAAAGTCTTATTCCTTCTCCATGTCTAATTGCTTCTTCCATTACGGGATCCTTAGATAGAATTCTCTTTATCTCCCCATAGTCTCTGTCCAGATCAAAGTAATTGTGCCAAAATTTTTCCCAATCCAGCTTATTTACTCTGTCTGCATATAACAGGTCATCTCTTTGTAGAAAATTGGCTACCTTTCCTCCAGCTACGACAGTATAGCTTCCATCTTCTTCCTTATACCATCTGAAGCTCTGTCCATTTTCAAATATATGTGTAGTATTAAAGTCTTTGAGTCCTTTTACAATTAACCCGCCGTCTTTTTCTATCAGCTTATACTCCATTGTGAATCTCCTTTAAGAGTTGTGTAAATTAATTTTGCTTAAAGCACAGGCCATTGGGGTTGCCCCCAATGGCCCTTATTATTAGTACCAGCCTCTTAGTTTCATTGCAGTTGCAACTTTTTTAACTGAATGCATGTAAGCAGCTTTTCTAAGTGTAACATTGTATTCTTCTCTAATCTTCCAAAGGTCGTTAAATGCATTGACCATTGCGATTTCTTCTTTTTCTTCAACTTCAGCTTCGCCCCAGTAGTATCCGTACAGGTTTTGTACCCACTCGAAGTATGATACAGTTACTCCACCTGCATTTGTAAGGATATCAGGAGTTACTAGAATTCCGTTCTTTTCAAGAATTTCGTCTGCTTCTGGAGTTATAGGTCCGTTAGCAGCTTCTGCTACCATCTTAGCTCTGATCTTGCCAGCGTTTTCAGCTGTGATTGCATTTTCAAGAGCTGCAGGTATCATTATGTCAACTTCCAATGCCCAGAATTCATCAAGTGAGATCATCTTTGCCTTTGGATAGTTAACAAGGTTTTTATGTTCTTTTACCCAAGCAGCCATATCAGCATAATCTAATCCGTCTGGGTTGTACAGAGCATAAGTTCCAACTTCTTTTGCCCACTCTCCAAGAGCTACGATCTTAGCACCTTGTCTTTGAACGTTTTTAACAGTGAATCCACCAACGTTTCCAAAGCCCTGAATAGCTACAGTTGCTTCTTTTAGATCGATTCCAATTTTCTTTGCAGCTTCTCTGGTTACTACAGCAACACCAAATCCAGTTGCTTCGTTTCTTCCCAGTGATCCGCCCCAATCTACAGGTTTCCCTGTTATAACTCCAGTGTTCATTGAACCTGTTAGTTTAATGTACTCGTCTACCATCCAGGCCATTATTTGACCATTTGTATTTACGTCTGGTGCAGGGATATCAATCTTTTCTCCCAAGTATTTATGAAGACCCTGGATGTAACCTCTTGATAGTCTTTCCAGTTCACCTTTTGACAGAGTTGAAGGATCAACGATAACTCCGCCTTTTCCTCCGCCGTAAGGAATGCCTGTTACACAGCATTTGAATGTCATCCAGATTGACAAAGCTTTTACTTCATCTGCGTTAACTCCTGGATGAAAACGTATTCCACCTTTGCCAGGTCCAACAGCGTCTGAGTGCATGGATCTAAAACCTTTAAAAACTTTTACAGTTCCATCATCCATTTTAACTGGAATTGATATTTCGATTACTCTCATGGGCTCTTTCAAAAGCTCATATACTGATGACTCTAATCCTAGCGCGTCACATGCAATTTTAACTTGCTTCTGCGCATTCTCCAATGGATTAAGACTTTCTTTTGACATAAATTAACCCCCTTTAATTTCACTGTGGGAAAACCCACAAAAGACTATTAATCTCGACAAAATTATATCACAGGAAAAATTGAATAGCAACCTCATAAATGAAGTTGCTAATGGGTAAAAACTCGTCTAAGCTCTTGATTCTTCAAGGTTCTTAAGAAAATATGAAAGTATAAAAAGGCTTTCGTTAAGTCTGACATTTTCTATTACAACATTGTCTGGAACTAGTAAATCAGTTGGAGCAAAATTCCATATGCCTTTTATACCAGATTTTACATAAGTATCCGCGATTTCCTGAGCATTTTCTTTTGGAGTAGTGATAATTCCTATCTCCACATTGTTTTCCTCTATGAAATCAACGAGGGTGTCCATATCTCTTATCTCAATATCTCTGATGCGAAGTCCTATTACTCTGGGATTTCTGTCAAATAGCGATAAGACTTTGAATCCTGCATCCTCAAAACCCTTGTAATTAGCTATGGCTTGTCCAAGATTACCTGCCCCAACTACTACAGCGTTATACTTAGCATCAAGCCCCAGTATCTTGCCCAGCTCTCGGTGAAGGTCTTCTACATTGTATCCGTAACCTTGCTGACCAAAACCACCGAAATTGTTAAGGTCCTGTCTGATTTGAGAAGCAGTAAAACCAGTAAGAGCGCTAAGCTCTTGAGAAGAAATTCTGCTTACTCCTTTCTCAATAAGTTCTGTCAGGTATCTGTGATATTTAGGAAGACGCCTAATAACAGTAATCGACACTTGACTATCTCTATTCAAATTATATTCACCACCTATCGCATTTGTTATCCAGATTATATCATTATGGTATATTCATGTCAATTTATTCACATTTTAATTGTCTCAATTTCAAGCTACCTGTGCTTTTACTACTCTTCTGTTTGAGCTTTTTATGTTAAAATAGTATTTAGAATTATGGAGGGATGTAAATGCCTGTATTAACTGTTCAGAATATTACTAAATCATATATCGTAGATACGGTCATAGAGGATATATCTTTTATTGTTGAACCAGGAGATAGAGTTGGCGTTGTAGGCCTAAATGGAACTGGGAAGACAACACTTTTTCAGATAATTTCTGGCAAGCTCAGTGCAGATGCGGGCCAGGTTATCTTTCAAAAAGACTTAAAACTGGGATATTTGGAACAGCACACCAAAGTTGACAGCAATCTTAGTCTTTATGACGAGTGTATGAGCGTTTTTAACTATTTAATTGAAATGGAAAATAATATTAGAAATCTGGAAATTTCAATATCTGAGAACAGTGATCCTGCTTCTGATAAATTGACATCTTTGATGTCAGAATATGGATATTTATTAGACGAATTTACAAAATTAAATGGTTATGGCTTTAAATCTGAGATTAGAGGTGTACTTAAAGGCCTTGGTTTTGCAGAAGAGGACTTCGATAAAACCGTATCTATTCTCAGTGGAGGTCAAAAATCCAGACTTGCACTCGCAAAACTACTATTGCAGAACCCTGATATTCTCCTGCTTGATGAGCCTACCAACCATCTTGATATCGATGCCATAAGCTGGCTTGAAAAGTTTCTAAGGGATTACAAAGGCTCCAGCCTGGTGATATCACACGATAGGTATTTTTTGGACAATGTTGTAAACCGCATATTTTTTATGGAAAGAAAAAAACTCTATCAATACAATACAAACTATTCAAAGTTTATCGTACAGCGTAAGAAAGACCTGGATATTTTAAAGAAACAATACGAAGACCAGCAAAAGGACATACAGCGTCAGGAGGAAATCATTCAGCGCTACATCAGGTATGGTGGGGAAAGGTATCTTAGACAGGCCAGAAGCAGGCAGAAAATGCTCGATAGGATTAAGCTCCTTCCAAAGCATCAGGAGCTTAAAAAAGCAAGCTTCAAGTTTGAGCCAAATTTGAAATCTGGAAGAGATGTGCTAAGTGTTTTGAACATCAACAAGAGCTTTGATACCAACCATCTTTTGAAAGATATTTCACTGACTATATATAACGGCGACAAAGCTGGATTAATCGGCCCAAATGGAATTGGAAAGACCACGCTTTTCAGGATACTTCTCGGGCAATTAAAAGCTGACAGCGGCGATATAAGTTTTGGACACAATGTAAGACCGGGATATTTTGACCAAGAGATGTCGGATCTTTCTCCTCATAAAACAGTCATTGATGAAGTCTGGGATACTTATCCAAAACTTACCTATTACGAGATTAGAACCTATCTCAGCCGCTTCCTCTTTATCGGAGATGACATCTTTAAAGATATCGAGGACTTAAGCGGTGGTGAGAAGGCGAGGGTTGCTCTTCTTAAGCTGATGCTCTCTGGAGCAAACCTATTGTTTCTCGATGAGCCTACAAACCATCTGGACATTGACTCTAAGGAAGTTTTAGAGGATGCCCTAAAGGATTACGGCGGTACTGTGGTAGTCATATCTCACGATAGGTACTTTTTAAATCAGGTTGCAAACAAGATATTCGAACTTTCTGAAGATGGACTAAGTGAATTCCTTGGTAACTATGATTATTATGCCGAAAAGAAATTTGAGCTGGAGATGCCTGAAGAAACCGAAGAAGACCTTAAGACAAAAACTCAACTGAGGTTAGAAAAGAAAAAAGAAAAAGAGATTCTTCAGAGAGAAAGAGACCTTAAAAAGGAAATACTTTCTCTGGAAAAAGAGATCTCAGATATTGAAACTCAAATTGAATTAGTTGACATAAAGCTCTCTGAGCCTGAAACTTACGAAGATCATGAAATGGCGCTCAAGCTTTCACAGGAAAGAGAAAATTTAAAATTAAAGCTTGATTCCACCTATGACAGGTGGCTGCATATCAATGAAGGCTAAATTGGGGTCTACTCTCAAATCAAGAGGAGACCTCTTTCCTTTTATATAGTTAAAATATCCAGCAGAGCCAATCATAGCCGCGTTGTCAGTACATAAGACAGGCGAGGGGTAATATACTTTTATACCCTCTTTTACTCCACGCTCCTTAAGAGCTTTTCTTAAGCCTGCATTCGCAGCAACCCCGCCTGCTATTGCAATTTTATCTCTGCCGTTCTGCTTAGCAAGTCTAAAGGTCTTTTCCACTAAAACTTCTAATACAGCCTCCTGAAAACCTGCAGCTACATCTGCAATCACAGGTTCTTCTCCTCTTTGCTTCGACTGATTCAGATAGTTTAATACTGCTGTTTTAAGCCCACTAAAGCTGAAGTCATAGCTGTCATCTTCTAAGAACACCCTTGGGAAATGTATTTTTGATCCATCACCCTCAACTGCAAGTGAATCTATGACAGGGCCTCCAGGATATGGCAGACCCATCGCTCTGGCGACCTTATCAAAAGCTTCGCCAGCAGCATCATCTCTAGTTCTTCCAAACAGCCTGTACTGGGCATAATCTTCCACATCCAGCAAATAGGTATGCCCACCGGATACTACAAGACAGGTAAACGGAGGTTCTAAATCTTTATGCTCAATAAAGTTTGCACAAATATGCCCTTCTATGTGATTCACTCCTACCAGTGGAATATCCAGACCATAAGCAATAGCCTTTGCTGAAGCCAGCCCTACAAGTAGAGCTCCGATAAGCCCTGGCCCCTGGGTTACACTGATAAAATCTAAGTCTTTAAAATCAGTACCAGCCTCGCTAAGCGCTTCTTCTATTATTATATTAATATTTTCGATATGTTTTCTGGATGCGATTTCAGGCACCACACCGCCATATTCTCTGTGTATATCAATTTGTGACGATATTATGTTTGAAAGAACCTCTCGACCATTCTTGATGACACCACAGGAAGTCTCGTCGCAGGAGGTCTCTATAGCCAATGTCAGCATTTTTTCACCTCAGTAAATTATCTTTCCACATTATTACAGCATCCTCATGATTGTCTGTGTAGTAACCAGGCCTAATCCCAGCTTCTGAAAAACCGTGCTTTTTATACAGACCTAGAGCTGTCTGATTAGACTCGCGAACTTCGAGAGTCATGTGAGGAATTTCGTTTTTAGTGCAATAGTCAATCATACCCATGAGAATAGCTTCTCCTATACCTTTACCTCTCATGGATGTTCCCACTGCTATATTCGTAATATGAGCTTCATCCAATATTCTCCAAAATCCTCCATACCCAACTACCTCATCATCCACCTCAGCGACGACGTAAACAGCGAGGATATTATCTTCTATCTCAGTTCTAAAGGCTTCTTCTGACCATGGTGTAGTAAAAGATTCCTTTTCTATTTCTAGAACTCTTTTAATATCTTTTGTCTCCATTTGTCTGACGCTTATTATCATCTGGTTTGCCTCTTTTCCTTAAGCGCTCTCTGAGCCTGCGAATCCCTTAGGTAGTCTGGAGCCATAGTAAAGAGGTCATCTGAACCCTCTTCTTTGTATTTTTTTACACCCAGTTTACATACGGCAGATCCACTGCTCAGGTTGAGATGCCCCGGTGCAAAAACAATCATATCTTTTAACTCTTCTTGAAGCTCTTTCCTATAAACTACCGAGCCATCGCCCACTACGATTACTTTTTTCCCTAATTCCTTAACGATTTTTATTAGTTCAGAGACTTCAATTGCATCTGGGTTCATTATAGTTTTAGGAAATTCACCCATCTCGTAAATCCCTGTAAACACTCTGTCGCGCCTGGCATCCATCATCGGTACAACCAAAGGTTGATATGGGAATCCCATAGCAAGCACCTCAAGGGAGGAAACTCCCACAATTGGTTTTTCAGTTACATGTGCAAGCGACTTAGCTGTTGCAAGACCGATTCTAAGACCTGTAAATGACCCAGGTCCGTCTGCAACTGAGAACAGGTCCATATCCCTAGGTTTAAGCTTTAAGTTCTCTAACAGCTCTTTAATCATGGGAACAAGCGCCTCAGAATGGCTCATATCGAGACTCAGTGAAAACTCTCCCAATAACTGCTCTCCATCCATTACAGCGCAGGTCGTCATCAATGTCGATGTATCTATTCCAAGTACTTTCATTGAACCAGCTCCTCAATAAGCAAATTGTATTTGTCCCCAAATGCTTTAATGTGTATAGTTCTTTCTTCAGGCAGACTGCCTGTCTCAATGTATAACTCAAGCCTTTTTCTAGGAAGGAATTCTTCAATTTTGTCCGCCCACTCTACTAGGCATACTCCATCACCATAAAAATAGTCTTCAGCTCCAATGTCTTCAAGCTGATGCCAGTCATCTAGTCTATAGACATCAAAGTGATACATAGGCAATCTGCCTTCATAACTATTCATAAGGGTAAATGTCGGACTAGTTATGTAATCTTCTACGCCCAGACCAACGCCTATAGCTTTGCTAAGTGTAGTTTTCCCAGCTCCCAGGTCACCATTTAGACAAACGAAATCACCCGGCTGTAATAGTTTGCCGAGGCGGATTCCAAATTCTATTGTTTCATCTATACTTTTAATTTCTTTCTTCATAGTTTTCTTCCCTAAATTTAGTGTAGTTCATCAGCTCTTAATTATACCAAAACATCATTATATTCACAAGTAAACGTACAATCAAAAAGAGAATGCTTTTCGCATTCTCTCTGAGTGAAAGCCAGACATTATCTATCTGTGCAATATTGGTGAAACTCTCTTGTACAGAAGTATTGTAATCGCTGACAGCAATACTCCTTTAAGTAGGTTGAATGGAGCTATTGAATACAGCATCAAAGTCCATAAATCAGTTATGTTTTTGTTAATAGCTGTTCCCATATCGACCAGTGCTTGCACCGGCATACCAAACAATTTTGCATAGAAAGGGAATATGAAGTAGTAGTTTGCCGCTGTAATAAAAACAGTCATAGCAATTGTTCCAACTACCAGTCCTATAATCGCGCCTCCAAATGTCTTCTTCTTGAAATAGATGGCTCCTGCAGTGTATGCAAATACACTTCCTACTGCAAAATTTGCAAATTCTCCTACCCCACCAGTTGTAGTTCCGTCAATTATCAGGTTGAGAAAGTTTTTGAGAAACTGGATTATTACGCCAACCATGGGTCCCATTGCAAATGCGCCTAATAGGGCAGGCAGGTCTGAGATGTCAATTTTGATAAACGGCGGTGCCATCCATAACAGCGGAAATTCGAAAAACATTAGAATAAACGCTATTACCCCCAAAATCGAAACCTTTACCATCGTCTTTGTCGTCCATAGTTCTCTGCTTAATGTGTACACGTGTATCCCTCCATAAAAATTTATTACTTCTGGGGATATAAAAAACCCCGAAGCAATCTTCGGGGCATAAAAAACAGATTATATCATCTTCTTTCATCCAGACTTTAACTGTCGGCCCTGGAGTTTCACCAGATCAACCTTTCGGTTCGCGGGCTTTACCGCCGGTGAGGAATTGCACCTCGCCCTGAAGATATATCCGTGTTAAGCATATACGATAGTCTATGTTTTGTCAAGAGGGAAAAACAGTGAATAAGTAACAGTGAATAGTGAATAGTATAAAGAAAGTGATATAAAATCTAAGATTCTTTGCTGACGCTCAGAATGACAGAATTCGCTAATTCACAGCGTTTGTCATCCTGAGGGATGTAAGACCGAAGGATCTTATCTTTTGTTTTAATTATTTATACTATTCTCTGTTCACTAATCACTATTCACTATTCACTAATCGCTATTCACTATTCACTATTCACTGTTCACTATTCACTGTTTTTTACAGTCCTTTTATCGGTTGCAGTCCTTCTGTGTAATAGTCCATATACACTGTTATATATCCGCTGAGGCTTTGGTTTACTTCATCATCTCCCGTATCTACGAGAAGTGGTTTATCCTGCAAAGACAGTATTTTGCTTCTAGGTGCGACGACTAGGATATTTTTCTTGCCTACTCGTTTTATTACCTCTGCGCTTATCTGCTGATTTCCTCTTCCAAATATATATCCCTGTCCACCAATGACAGTGACGATGATTTTTGTCTTCTCATCTCCTATTATCTCAAGGATTTCTCTCTCGTTGACGTCAGAGGCGATTAGCTCACCATTTCTTATTATGTCTATTCCAAGCAGTGTATTTGGAAGTCCCAGTTCTTCCATTATCGGCCTTATGGTCGTACCAGAACCCATAATATAGTAAACATCATCTTTCATTTCTTCGATGACTTTTTCTGCTATTCCTGCAATTGCCTCTGTCTCATCGGCAAATCCACTTGATTTCTGACTTTGGGTAAGGTCAGGCATATTGGGAATCTTCATGTATCCATAGAGCTTAGCAGACACCACTCCGCTCCTGAAAGCGTCCTCGTCAATGTCCATGACTTCTGCATCTTTTGTTCCTATATCTTTATCCCTAAGGTATGTGAAAGCAATCTCACCTGCACTGCCTGGATGACTGGCAAATACTCCTGAGTGAATCTTTACCCCGGAAGGAATTCCAATGACGGGAATTTTGTCTCCTACAGCAGAGTAAACATTTCGGGCGGTTCCATCTCCTCCTGCAAAAATTATCAGGTCAACTTCTTTTTCAGCCATCATTGAGGCGGCTATTACGGTGTCATCAGATGTGGTTTCATCCTTGGCTTCTCCAAGCACCACTGGATTCCACCCAAGTTCTACAAGCTCTCTTTCGCCCATTTCACCAGGGAAAGTAAATATCTCAAGCCCCTTTAACTCTCTGAGAGCTGACAGGGCTTTCATTGCTTTTTTAGGTGATTCAGGCTCGGCTCCAAGGCTTCTGGCAAGCTCCAAAACCTGAGGCCCATCTGTTCCTTTAAGTCCTACTTTTCCACCCATTCCTGCAATTGGATTGACAATCACTCCTAATTTCATGAAATCATCCCCTTAGTCTAATTTCCTGTATTCTTCATGCTAAGTGAAATTCTGCCTTTTTCATGGTCGACATCGACAATTCTTACCTTTACGATATCTCCAACTTTTACTACATCTTTAGGATGTTTAACAAATTTATCAGCTAACTGTGATATGTGCACCAGACCGTCCTGTTTTACTCCAATATCTACAAATGCACCAAAGTCAACTACATTTCTGACAGTGCCATTTAACACCATATCTTTTGAAAGGTCCTCAAGGCTTAAAATATCCTCTCTAAGTACTGGCCCTGGCATCTCATCTCTGGGGTCTCTCCCCGGTTTATCCAGCTCTATTACTATATCCTTCAAAGTAGGAATTCCAACCTGCAGCTCTTTTGCCAGCGATTCGATATCCTTTGTCTTATAATCACTACTCATCAGCACTCTGGCAACATCATAAGACTCTGGGTGCACTCCTGTATTATCCAAGGGGTCTGTGCCCTCTGGTATTCTTAAAAAGCCTGCACATTGTTTGAAAGTTTTGTCTCCCAACCCTTTTACTTTTAGAAGTTCCTTTCTGGATTTGAAGCTTCCAGCTTCTTCTCTGTGAGTTACAATACTATTTGCAACTCTGGTAGTAACTCCAGAAACATACTTTAAAAGCGAAGGACTTGCAGTATTAAGGTCAACACCTACTCTATTTACAGCATCTTCAACGACTCCTGTCAGAGCATCACCTAACTTTGTCTGATTTAAGTCGTGCTGATACTGACCTACACCTATATGCTTTGGATCAATCTTAACCAGTTCAGCAAGAGGATCCTGCAACCTTCTTCCAATAGAAGCCGCACCCCTCACAGTTACATCGTGTTTTGGAAAATCTTTTTGTCCAACTTCTGAAGCAGAGTATATTGAAGCGCCTGCTTCATTGACTATTGTGTATGGGATTTTTCTCGACATTTCTTTTATCATTGATGCGACGACCTGCTCAGTTTCTCTGGATGCCGTGCCGTTCCCAATGGAAATGATTCCTACGTCATATTTATCTATCAAACTCTTTAATGTTTTCTTGGTTTCTTCAACTTTGTTCTGTGGTTCTGTTGGAAAAACTGTAGTGTTGTCCAATAGTTTCCCAGTTTCATCTATAATAGCAACCTTACATCCCGTTCTAAAGCCTGGGTCAATTGCAAGGACTACTTTCCCTTTTATCGGTGGCTGCATAAGCAGTGGTTCTAAATTTAGAGCAAATACCTTGATTGCTTCTTCCTCAGCCCTCTCAGTCAGGTCATTTCTAATTTCTCTTTCAACTGAAGGAAACAACAGCCTTTTAAATCCATCTTCAACGGCTGATTGAACATATACTTGCGTGTGAACAAGCCCTTTTGACTGAGTCTGTGTTATCATATCTATGGCAGCAGTTTCATCGGATTCCAGTTTAACTTTTAAAACTTTCTCTTTTTCGCCTCTGTTTATGGCAAGTACTCTGTGATTTGGTATCTTTGAAACCGGCTCTCTGTAATCGTAATACATCTCGTAAACAGAGGAAGCTTCCTTATCTGCAGCCTCGGTTACAAGCATTCCGTATCTTACGAATATCTTTTTAACAGAAGCCCTGATGTCAGGATCGTCTGCAATGTCCTCAGCGATAATGTCCATGGCGCCCTGTAGTGCATCCTCCAGAGTTTCAACGCCTTTTTCGGGGTCGATAAAGCTCATGGCAAATTCATTAAACTGGCCGCTGTCCCTTTCTGGCTCTCTCATTTCTATTGCCAGTGGTTCAAGACCTCTTTCCTTTGCTACGGAAGCACGTGTCTTCCTCTTTGGCCTGAATGGTCTATAGAGGTCATCGAGCCTTTGGAGAGTCTCTGCTTTTTGTATTTCAGCCTGAAGTTCATCAGTAAGCTTTTCCTGTTCATCAATAAGCCTGGTGACTTCCTCTTTTCTCGCTTCCAGATTTCTCAGATAACTGAGTCTGTTGGATAATTCTCTTAGAACGACATCAGTCATCTCGCCAGTCTGCTCTTTCCTATACCTGGCAATAAATGGGATGGTGTTCCCATCATCCATCATTTCAATCACATTATTCACGTGGTTTAGTTTTAGATTAAGCTCGCTGGCAAGCCTGGCAGCAATATCCATAGTACACCTTCCTTACAATAGTTATTAACACATAAAATCAATTGACAATTGACAGTTGACAGTTGACAATAAAATACGAGTTCCCTCCACGTTGGTCGGGATGACAAAAGCTTTAGCCTACGAAACAGCACTTCGGTGATTGGAGAGTAATCGTTTTGAGGACATATGCCTGGCCAAGCGGCCTCGAGCGGTCCGAAAAAACGACTTACTCTCCATTAACAAAATTTTCATAGAAAAGATCCTTCAGTCGTTCCTCCTTCAGGATGACAGGGCGGGTCAATTATCAATTGCCCAACGCTTTCGCTTTAAGGTATTCATTTATAAAGTAATCCAAATCCCCATCCATAACCCTATATACATCTCCAACCTCGGCACCTGTCCTGTGGTCTTTAACCATGCTGTAGGGGTGGAATACATACGATCTAATCTGTGATCCCCAGGCAATCTGAGAATACGAGCCCTGAAGGTCTTCAATTTTTTCCTTGTTTTCTTCTTCCTTTAGCTGGATTAGCTTGGCTTTCAGCATATTCATGGCTGTTGCTCTGTTCGAATGCTGAGATCTCTCCGACTGACATGTTACGACTATTCCCGTTGGAATATGAGTTATTCTTATGGCAGAGTCAGTCGTATTTACGTGCTGTCCTCCTGCCCCTGATGATCTGTATGTGTCAACTTTTAAGTCTTTCTCGTTTATATCAATGTCTACAGAATCGTCAATTTCTGGGTACACGTCGATACTTGCAAACGAAGTATGTCTCTTACCCGAAGCATCGAAAGGCGATATCCTGACAAGTCTGTGTACTCCCTTTTCAGCCTTCAGATAACCATAAACATTGTAGCCTTCCACTAAAAGGGTTACCGATTTAATTCCACCTTCTGTATCTGAGAGAAGATCTAATGTTTCAACCGAGAATCCCTTATCCTCAGCCCATCTTCTGTACATTCGAAGCAACATTTCAGCCCAGTCCTGAGCCTCAAGTCCTCCTGCTCCAGAGTGAATTGACAGTATAGCACTGTTCTTATCGTAAGGACCGCTTAAAAGAGTTGTAATCTTGAATTCTTCTGATTTCTTTTCAAGATCTGACAGACTCTTTTCCACTTCTTTGTAGTCTGCAAAGCTTTCGTCTTCAAGAATCAGCTCTATAAGCGTTTCTGCATCTTCAATTTCAGATATAAGGTTTTCATATTCATCTATTTCATCGTTTATTGCCTTAATTCTCTGCATAGTTGTCTGGGCTAGTTTAATATCGTTCCAGAAATCTTCTTTGTAGCTATCATCCTGGAGTTTCTTAACCTCAGCTTTTAGTCCAGGCAGGTCAAAGTGAAACACCCAGCTCTGTGACCATCTCCTTGATCCCTGCAAGGCGCTCCCGGTCCATATAAATGCTCTCCATATTGAATCATCCCTTCAATTAGTTGTTTAGCTTATCAGGAGCTCCACAACATTTTTTATACTTTTTCCCGCTGCCACATGGACAAGGGTCATTTCTTCCAATTTTCTTCTCTTTATTTACCACGGGTTTTTTCTCAACTTGACCGCCTGCATTCGGCATTATTGGAGTTGCCACTCTCTGCCTCTGCACGTTTTCCGTCTTTGCCACATGGTAGAGGTAACCAACGGTGTCTTCCCAAATACTCATAGTCATCTCATCGAACATGTCAAAGCCTTCAATCTGATATGCTCTGACTGGGTCCTGCTGTCCATAAGCTCTCAGGCTGATTCCTTGTCTCAACTGATCCATAGCATCAATGTGATCCATCCACTTATTGTCAACGACTCTCAGTAGAACTACTCTCTCGATCTCCCTGAACTGTTCTTCGCCAAACTCACGCTCTTTTGCCTTATATAGCTCGTCAGCTTTTTCAAGGATACGGTCTATCAGTCCTTCCTGAGTCAAAGTATCTTTATCGAGCCCGTAGAACACATCTTTTTTCATGCCAAATATCTTTCCAAGGTATACTTCCAGTCCCTCAAAATCCCATTCTTCGGCATACTTTGCCTGTCTTGTGTACATTTCCACACTGGAAACAACTACATTCTTTATCATCTCGGCTATATGTTCTCGCAGGTCTTCGCCTTCCAGAACCTTTCTTCTTTCGCCGTATATTATCTCCCTTTGCTTGTTCATGACATCATCATACTGTAATACATGCTTACGTATTGCAAAGTTGTTGCTCTCAACCTTCTTTTGAGCTCCTTCAATAGTCTTTGTTAAAAGGCTGTGCTCAAGTGGCTCGTCCTCTGGCATATTCATACCGTCTATTATGCTCTTTAGCCTTTCTCCTGCAAATAATCTCATGAGGTCGTCCTCAAGTGAAATATAGAACCTGGAGCTTCCAGGGTCGCCCTGACGACCTGAACGGCCCCTTAGCTGATTATCTATACGTCTTGATTCATGTCGCTCTGTGCCTATAATATGAAGGCCTCCTGCCTCAACTACCTTTTGATGCTCTTCAGCAGTTTGAATCTTATGTTTTTCAACTAATTCACTGTATTGTCTTCTTGCCTCTATGACTGCTTCATCGTCAGTTTCAAAAAAACTGTCTATAATGGCAAATACTTCTTCTGGCAGATTTTTCTTTTTCATTTCCTCTTTAGCCATGTACTCGGGATTTCCTCCGAGGACGATGTCAGTACCACGTCCTGCCATGTTCGTAGCTATTGTAACAGCTCCAAACCTACCTGCCTGTGCGACGATTTCAGCCTCTCTTTCATGCTGCTTTGCGTTTAGAACCTCATGCCTAATGCCTTCTCTTTTAAGTAGCTTCGAGAGGACTTCCGATCTTTCTATTGAAATAGTACCTACCAGTACTGGTTGGCCTATTGCGTGTTTTTCTTTAATTTCATTTACTACTGCCATAAACTTCCCAGGTTCATTTTTGTAGACGCTGTCTGCGTTGTCTATTCTTATGACAGGCTTATTTGTTGGTATCTCAACTACGTCCATATTGTATATCTCTCTGAACTCTTCTTCTTCTGTTTTAGCGGTACCTGTCATACCAGAGAGCTTTTCGTACATTCTGAAGTAGTTTTGGAATGTTATAGTGGCAAGTGTCTTTGACTCACTTCTAACATCCAGATTTTCCTTTGCTTCAATAGCCTGGTGGAGTCCATCACTGTAACGCCTTCCTAGCATGAGCCTACCGGTAAATTCATCGACGATTATTACTTCGCCGTCTTTGACTACGTAATCTATATCTCTTTTCATAATTGATCTTGCCTTGATCGCCTGATTAATATGGTGTGCAATCTCCATATTCTCTAAATCAGCAAGGTTTTCAAGACCAAAGAAACTCTCAGCTTTTGCAGTTCCCTTTTCTGTTAAAGAGACACCCCTGGCCTTTTCATCAATTAGGTAATCTACTGTCTCTTCTTTTATTTCTCTGTTAAAAGGATCAGATTTTGTTTCATCAGGTGATAGATACCTAAAACTTAGGGTTCTAGCGAAATTGTCTGCAAGTTCATATAGCTTGGTCGATTTATCTCCCTGTCCCGAAATAATAAGTGGAGTTCTAGCTTCGTCCACGAGAATTGAGTCAACCTCGTCGACGATGGCATAATATAGTTTCCTCTGCACCATCTCAGTTTTGTGGATTACCATGTTGTCTCTAAGGTAGTCAAATCCAAATTCGTTATTTGTTCCATAAGTGATATCGCAGGTGTACTCTTCTTTTCTCTCCTTGCTGGAAAGACCATGGACTATACACCCAACTTTGAGGCCCAGAAATTCATAGAGTTTTCCCATCCATTGCCTGTCACGCTTTGCAAGGTAGTCGTTGACAGTTACAATGTGAACTCCCAGTCCTGTTATCGCATTCAGGTATGCCGGAAGCGTTGCCACAAGTGTTTTTCCTTCACCGGTTTTCATCTCTGAAATTCTGCCCTGATGAAGTATTATTCCACCGTAAAGCTGTACAGGGAAATGCTTCATTCCAAGCACTCTCCAAGAAGCTTCCCTAACAACAGCAAATGCCTCAGGCAAAAAATCATCCAGGTGTTCTCCGCTCGCATATCTATTTTTGAATTCGTTAGTCTTATCTTTTAACTGATCATCGGTGAGTGAAGCAACAGACTCCTCCAAGGACAGAATACTTTCAACTATGCTGTCCAGCTTCTTTAGCTCCCTGTCGCTATAGGTACCAAAGACCTTGTCAAACAATCCCATGTAAATCATTCCTTTCAATATAGCATCATTTAATTATACCACTTATGCACGATGATGCAAATAAAAAGAGCAGGGGTTAGCCTGCTCTGTGATTTTCAGTTGTCAGTAAATCTCTGGCTCTATGAGTCCATAATTTCCATCTTTTCTCTTGTATACTACCGAGACATCCTCTGTCTCTGCATCCATAAATACGAAGAAGTTATGTCTTAAGAGCTCCATTTGTAGTATGGCTTCATCTGGTGACATTGGTTTTAGCCCAAATCTCTTAATCCTGACTAATCTTGGCTTATCTTCCTCTTCTTCTGGTGAGAGTGAAGGAACATTGTCAAATCTTATTGTGTCGTTGTTCTGATACCTCTTTTGCAACTTTGTTTTGTGTTTTCTAATTTGTCTTTCTAGCACGTCCACTGTTTTGTCGATTGAGGCATACATGTCGTCACTGGACTCTTCTGCCCTTAGGATTGTGCCGGGGAGGTTTATGGTAACTTCGATGATCTTTCGATTTTTCTCGGTACTAAAAGTTACATTTCCTGCGATGTCAGTCTGAAAATATTTTTCAAGTTTACCTAATTTCTTTTCTGTGACATCTTTCAGAGCATCAGTTACCTCCATATTCTTTCCAGTATAATTCATTTTCATAAACCCAGCTCCTTTCATATAAGTCTAAATACTTATACTGTTTGTAATATTATACCCATGCACTTAATAGATTAACAATCATAAATAAAAAGAAAATCATTAAATGACATAAACCCATAACAAACCTGCATTTTCTCAAATGTGGATAAGTATTTTTGTTTTTTGTGGATAAGTGGATTTATCCCTGTGGATAATGTGGGCAACTCTGTGGAAAACGTTAATTCTCGAGCTTATAAATGTGGATTGTCATCTTGATAATTTATCTCCAATGAGTTAAAGTATACTCAGGAAATATAGATAGGAGTTTTTTCCATGGATAAAATTAGAAGTTCTAAAATTGGGATGAGAACATTTAAAACAGGACTTGCAGTTATGCTGGGAGTTTCAATAGCAGATCTTCTTGGCTTGAGAAGTCCACTTTTTGTCGCTCTGGGTGTATTGAGTACTTTACAGACCTCTGTTGCAGAATCCTTTCTCATGGGTAAAAACAGGATACTGGGAACTATAATGGGAGCACTGGTTGCAGTCATTATGGTAGAGTACCTTCCAGTCAATAACCTTCTGCTTGGTGTTGGCCTTGTTATTGTAATACACATACTCAATATCTTAGGCTGGAGAATGACTATTTCGCTGTCTGCTGTGGTCTTTACATCAGTTTATCTGAACAAAGATGTCCACGCGATGGAATACGCACTTCATAGAATGCTGGATACTCTTGTTGGAATAGCCACTGGAGTATTAGTCAACTATCTTATAGCAGCTCCTGACAGCAGTGGGAAGCTCTATGACCTATTGGTCGAAATAACTGAAGATGCCCGAGAATTTGCCTACAATCTGGTAATTGGAAAAAAATCTGTAGACATAGATTCTTTTAAAATCAAGCATCAGGAAGCTGAATCTCTCCTATCAATGGTAAAAGACGACAGTAAAATTATTCAGGAGAACCGAAAAACTATAGATAAAATAGAAAAGACAATGCCAATAATAGATGCCATACATAATGACCTGGCATCAATGAGCTCAATGAAGCATATTGCAATTATCAGTTCAAAGAATTTAACGCTGATAAATGATTTGTATGGTATTACACCTATACTTGAGGAAAAAGCAATAGAATCAGAAGAGGATATTACATTTAACTATCATCTTCAGAATCTTTTACATAACCTTATCAGACTAAAAAATGACGTTTAAAGGAGGTCAATTATGTACGAAAGAGAGTTTTATGACATTTTAAACAGCGGCGAGAGGATTCTTTGGGCTGACAGACCCAACAAGATAATTCATATGATGCGAGCTCTTCCGATGTTAATATTCGGTTTGTTATGGGGTACTTTTGATCTCTTTTTTATCCTAATGATAAGAGGCAATGGTCCCACTATGATGCTTGTACCATTTTTTCTCCTTCACCTTTTTCCGTTGTGGTTAGGCGTTGGTGGTATGCTTGCAACACTCGTAACCTATCAAAATACGATTTTCTGTTATACAGACAAAAGAGTCATAGTGAGAAGTGGCTTCTGGGGAGTCGACTACAAATCAATTGAATTTGACTCAATTAGAACTATCGAAGTCAATGTAAATCCTCTTGAAAACAGCATGGGTTTAGGTACTATCAGAATAAATGAAGAGCATGTAAGCAATGGCAAAAGCACTACCAGACTAGGTAAGAGGCTTTACGGTATCAGCAGACCCTACGAGGTATATAAAGATTTGAAAAAAGTATCATTGGACGTAAGAAGTGATATCTACTATCCAAATCAATACAGACCTTCGGAAAATAGAGGTTACAACACTGAGTACAGAGATTAATTTGCCAAAAGAGCCCACGGGGACTGTCCCCGTGGGCTCTTTTTAGAAGCTTGAATCGTCTACTGAATCCAGATATTCTTTAATCGGTCCGACAACTCTTTTTACTGTACCATCCACAAACGGATTGTCCAGTTTAGCTAGTTCTATGAGTTCTGTAAATGACATGCTTCCGCCTGCCTTGCAAAGCCTCAGATAATCCTCCCATGCTTTCTCCCTGTCTTCTCTACTTCTTATCCAGAACTGGAACGCACATACCTGAGCTAAAGTGTAATCGATATAATAGAATGGAACTGAGAAAATGTGTCCCTGCCTAAACCAGAATCCGCCTCTGTTTAAAAGGTCTTCATCTTCATAATCTCTTGATGGTAGGTATTTCTTCTCAATTTCTCTCCATTTTGCTTTTCTTTCATCGGGTGTAGCTTCTGGATTGCCATACACAAAGTGTTGGAATTCATCAACGGAAACTCCATATGGTATAAATGTTAAAGCTCCTGCAAGGTGGCTGAATTTGTATTTTTCAACCTCTTCCTTAAAGAAGTTCTCCATCCACGGCCATGTTAGAAATTCCATACTCATCGAGTGAATTTCACATGCTTCCAGCGTAGGAAATTTGTACTCTGGAAGTTTGTGATCCATACTCATAAAGCTTTGGAATGCATGACCAGCTTCGTGAGTTAATACGTCAATATCTCCGCTTGTTCCATTAAAGTTTGAGAATATAAACGGTGAGTTATAGTCAGGAATAATCGTGCAGTAACCGCCGCTTCTCTTTCCTTTTTTTGCTTCCAGGTCTAAAAGCTCTCTGTCTATCATGAAATCTATAAATTCACCGGTTTCGGATGAAAGCTCATGATACATTTTTCTTCCGTTTTCAATTATCCAGTGTGGATCGCCCTTTGGAGTGGCATTTCCAGTAGTGTACTCAAGTGGCTCGTCGTAATAAGTCATTTTGCCTACACCTATCCGCTTGCCTTGTCTTTCTTTAAGTTCTTCGGTAAGAGGTACAAGACTTTCGTATACCTGTTTCCTATAGTTGGCTACCATCTCAGCATCATAATCTGTTCTGTTCAGTCTGGCATAGCCAAGTGGAATATAATTCTCGTAACCCAGTTCTTTAGCCATTGCATCCCTTACTTTGACCAGTTCATCGTAAATTCTGTCAAATTCCTTTTCGTTTTCTTCAAAGAATCCAGCAGCCGTTCTGATTGCTGCTTTTCTAATTTCTCTGTCCTTTGATTCCTGGAAAGGTCTCAACTGGCTAAGGTTTCTTACTTCTCCCATAAACTCCAACTGTGCAGAGGCAACGAGCTTATCGTATTCTGTAGAAAGCTTGTTTTCCTTAACCATAAATTCCATTATTTCTTCGCTAAAAGCCTTGATATTTACTTCCGCCAACTTAAACAGATGGCTTCCCCACTCTTTTTCAAGCTCGACTCTATATGGGGACTTAACCAGTTCCTTGTAAAAATCTATTACAAGCTTTTCAAATCTTGGTCCGTTCTCGTCCATAAAGTCCTGCTCATCGTGGTAATACTTATCCTCTGTATTGATAGAATGCCTGATGGATACGAGAGTAATCATTGTATCAAAATTATTTCTCATCGCGGTAATCTCATCGATTATTTCACTTTGAATCGATGCACTTTCTGCATTGCTAAATTTCTTAAGAAGTTCAGCAAAATCCTTTTCCATTTTATCCAGATCAGGTCTTTCATATAAATAATCTTTAAATTTCATTTGTACCCTCCTCCTTTTCACCATTTAATTATACTATATATTTCCAGATTTACACATTTATTTTGCTTTTTTTCACTTTTTTGGTTCAATTGTAATGGTAAGTTCCATGTTGTATAATGTAAACATAGCAAATAACAAGGAGAAAACTAAATGGAACTCGATATCTTACAGAAGCTTGAAAACTCAGCGACTGAAAAACTTATAGAATATATCAATACTGATGGGCGTGCAAGCCTGTTGTTCAGCGAAAACTATGAAAAATATTCATTTCTTGAACTCGAAATGAGCAAAATGGCTTTTAATCTGTGGCTGTGCTGTGATTACAAGGACTTTGGCGGTAGAGGATTTGCGACCAGACTAATAGAACAGGATAAAACTCTCTCTTCCTTAGAAATAGACATACTCAACGGAAAACTAGAAAGCTACGTTACAATAGTTGAAATCAAGGGATTTAACGAACCATACGTTACAGCTTTTGACGTGCTTAGCCATGCAGAATACAAGCTGCTGGAACCACAGGCATCGGCAATATTAAAAAAAGGTGACTATATGCTGGCAAGGATAGGAGACGTTTTGGGGTATACGAGAATGATTGGCGAAATTAGCTTTATTCCTAGAACAGTCATCCCATACTTTGTGCGAGCCATAATTAGAAAACGAAATGAAACCGAAAATAGCTCTCTGGATTTCCAGACTTTCTTAAAAAACAATACTCTGTTTCTTTACGAAGCATACTATGAAAATGTATATCAGAACTACGACCCTGGTGATGGCGATATTCTGCCTATCTATCAAGAGCTTGATGAGTTTGAAGAATACATGTTAATGAAACACTCACCAGAAGCCGTCGACAGGCATTTGGCAAATCTAATTGAAATTTATGAGTACTACATGAGCGATGACGAGATGACCTTAAAAGACATAGACCAAATTGATCTCGAACAATTCTTTTCAGATGGAATAGATGAGAAATTTATAACTTCTCCACTTATACTAAAAGAATACATCAGAACATTGAGGGAATACTTGAATTTTCTCTCGAAAAATAGTAGCGACTATAAAAATTCTATTGAAGAACTGAAAATCATCAGCCAGAACAGGTTTAACCTAATAAAAGAAGTACTGAGGCAGAATAGGCTTTCTCAGGGTGATCCTCTGCTTTCCATCAGGCTCAGAGAAATAGATCACAGACCTACCAATATGTACCTAAATGACTTCGATAGGTTTCTTCTGTATATTTATGAAGATCCTCTGGAACTTACCAAAGCTAGAAAATCTATCAAGAAAAAGGACTATGACACTATGTCGAAGTTCTTTGAAGGCGAGTACAAAACCCTAGGTATTCGAAGAGAGGCTTCAAGCAAATCCATTGTGCAGTTCTTTTACCTAATGGCTATTTCTCTCAAACTGATTAGAGAAAAAGACGGAATTGCAAAAACCGTTCCCAAAGCAGAGGAATATCTAAGCCTTTCCAGAGAAGATAAGTTTACACTTCACTTGAAGACATTCTGGCAGAACAGTTTTATAAAAAAAGCATTAGATTCTGATTTGTCGACAGCCAGAACTCTTAAACAAGCGTATTTAAGGACAATAGTTCCAGATACTTCACTTCGTATTTCCATGAAAGGTTTTGAACTTGCAGTAGATGCAAGTTTTTACGAGACGGCTTACTTTTTGAGATTACTAGATTTCATGGGGCTCGTGCACCAGTCAGACTGGCGCAGCGACTTCGTTCAGTCTCCAATTGGAAGACTAGTAAAAGCCCATCTTCAGGAATGGGATAAGCCAATGACAGATAAGGTAGTTCAGATGAGAAGACATCAGCACAACAACTAACTTTGGAGGTTTTATGATGAAAAAAGTTGAATTGATGGATTTTTTGAATTTCAAATTTCTCTCAGGCCTTACAGCATCACCTGATGGCAAGCGTGCAGCTTTTGTAGTACACACAGCCGACTATGACAACAACAAGTATCTCTCATATCTTCATATGCTTCAGGGTAGTGATGTCCCCTCAAAGCTCATAGAAGCTGACGATGTAAAGAGTTTTATCTGGCTTGACGACGACACAATATTGTACCCATCAGCAAAAGATGAGGATATTAAAAAAAGAAAAGAAGCTAAAGAACCACTAACGTGTTTTTATAGACTTAATATCAGCACTCTTGTATCGGAAAAAGCCTTTGAACTTCCAATAGACGTAAATTATATCACTCCATTGGAAGACGGTAGATTCCTTCTACTTGCACTGTTTGACAGACGTATTGGAAATACATGGAATATCAGCAAAGAGGAGCTTGATGAAAAGATTGCTTTGCTTAAAGAAGAGAGCGACTATGAAGTTTTAGATGAGATTCCTTTCTGGTTAAATGGCGAAGGTTTCACTAATAAGAGAAGAAACAGATGCTTTGTGTTTGACAGTGCAAAAGGTACCATAACTCCGATTACAGATGAATTTACAAATGTCCAATCCGTTCATCTTCATCCTGATAAGAATAAAGCTCTTTTAGTTACAGACTCCTTTATAGATAAGATGAGCCTTGGAAATAACATTACAGAACTGGACTTGAACACTCTAAAATTAGAAAAAATTTCTCCAATTGAAGATTTTTCATATGATTTTGCAGGTTACTTAAAGGATATGATTATATTCATCGGCAGAGGAATGAAAGACCATGGAATAAATGAAAACCCAAAGGTTTTTCTTTCGGAAGACAGAGGCTTAAGCTTCGTAAGACTTAACGATCTTAGACAGGATGTTGGCAGCTCCGTAGGATCTGACTCCAGGTTTGGCTCTGGCAGAGCGATAAAAATTGAAGGTGAACACTTATATCTAGTCAGCACATACGGCTATTCTTCGCAGCTCTATCGCATTGGCCTAGACGGTATACTAGAGACACTTACAACAGGCAAAGGATCTGTTGACGATTTCGACGTATCTGGAGACAAAATTTTCTTTACTGGAATGCGCAACCTTGAGCTTCAGGAAATATACACCGTAAGTTGCAGGGTCGAAGAAAAGCTCACCAGCCTGAATGCAGATGTTCTCTCTAACAAGGCACTTTCCGTACCTGAAGAGATCATCATCCATAACGGAACCACAGAACTCACAGGATGGGTGATGCGCCCTTATGACTACGATAAATCTAAGGTTTACCCTGCAATATTAAATATACATGGAGGCCCAAAAACTGTATTTGGGACCGTATACTTCCATGAAATGCAATACTGGGCAGGACAAGGATACATAGTTTTCTACATGAACCCAAGGGGCAGTGACGGATACGGTGATAATTTCTCTGATATCAGAGGGAAATATGGTACGGTAGACTATGAAGATTTGATGTTGTTTACTGACATTGTATTTGAAAAGCATCCTGAGATAGACAGATTCAATGTTGGCGTAACTGGTGGCTCTTACGGTGGATATATGACTAACTGGATTATAGGTCACACTAACAAATTTAAAGCAGCAGCTTCTCAAAGGAGTATTTCAAACTGGATTTCATTTTTCGGTACATCTGACATAGGCTATTACTTTGCAGCGGATCAGGCTGGAGCAACTCCCTGGTCCAACCATAAGAAGCTCTGGGATAATTCACCTCTTAAATATGCAGATAAGGTTCAGACACCAACTCTTTTCATCCATTCAGATGAAGACTACAGGTGTTGGCTTCCAGAGGGACTGCAGATGTACACAGCTCTTAAGTATCACGGAGTAATATCAAGGCTCGTAATGTTTAAAGGAGAAAACCACGAGTTATCCAGATCTGGAAAACCTAAACACAGAGTTAGAAGGATTAATGAAATTACTAACTGGTTCGACAAATATCTTACCAAATGATAATTAACTGGCAGGTGTTATAAATGAATGCTCTCAAACAGAAAATGAAAGACAAAACATCAGTGATATTCTTGGACAAACTGGCTTATAGGTTTTCCAGTCACAATGTAGTATGGGCAGGAGCTTCGTTGACCTATTATCTCATACTATCCCTGTTTCCTTTTATAATCGTACTTCTCAACATACTTAGCTACACTTCATTCATACGAGAAGGCGTTCTGTTTGATATGATTCAGTACTTACCTGTAGATATTCAGTTAATTATTGAGGGCTTTGTAGATGACCTGTTGAGGTCCAGTAGCGAAGGACTTCTTTCTATAGCCGCCTTAGCCGGTCTTTGGACTGCATCTTCTGGTGTTATGGCCATAATTAAGGCAATAAACTTAGCTTATGATTACGCTGAAAATAGGAATTTCTTAAAACTTAGAAGTCTTTCTGTCTTGTTTACACTGGCTCTTTTGGTGATGATTTCTTTGGTTCTAATATCTCTAGTTTTAGGCCCGTTACTTGGCAAAATGTTATTCGATAACCTTGGATACGCAGAGACATTTTCAAAACTCTGGGGCTACCTGCGGTACATAATCCCCATTGCATTTATGGTGCTTATCTTTGCACTAATGTACAAATTTAGCCCAAACATAGGTAAAAGCCTGAAAATCCCGTTAAAATTTGTGCTTCCAGGTGCAATATTTACGACCTTTTTCTGGATTGTACTTTCGCTTCTATTCTCTTTTTACGTTACAAATTTCGGCAAATACGCAGTAACCTATGGAAGCCTTGGTGGGGTAATAGTTCTTCTAATCTGGCTGTATTACAGTAGTATAGTGCTGGTTGTGGGCGGAGAAATAAATGCAGCTTTAGAGGACATGAGGGTAAATGGCATAAAAGTAGACCCGGAGAAAAGCGCTTTCTACCGAGTCAGATAAACCAGACTAGCCATTCATAGTTGCAAGTACAAGACCTGTTACAGACTTTGCTCCTGCTTGGGAGAGAACTCTGGCGCAGGTCTTTATTGTGTTTCCAGTAGTATATAAATCATCCACCAACAGAATCCTTTTATCTACTATATTATTCCTATCTCTGACTGCAAAAGAACCCTTCAGATTAATCTCCCTTTCTGTCTTGGATAGTCTATTCTGTTCCTTTGTCCATTTGTGTTTTATGAGACTTTTTGAATTATATTCAATTCCAGTCAGGTTCGAAATCTCACTTGCCAAAAGAGCGGACTGATTATAACCCCGTATTGCTTCTTTTCTCCAATGAATAGGCACTGAAACTATTAAATCAAAATCAGTAAGGTCATTTGCATCCATAGCATTTTTCATCAAGATTGCAAAAGGTTTATACAGATAACTTGAGTTCCTAAATTTAAACCTGTGTATAAACTCCCTGACATAACTATTATAAGACACTGCTGCATAAATGTTCTCAACACTTAAATCGTCAGTACTAAATTTTCTATTTAACACCTCTATCCTGTCTTTGCAGTCGGTACATATTTTGTCTGGCAGGTAAGGAGTTTCCTCTTTGCAAAAATAACAGAAGTTTTCTGTTGGAAAGAGTATTTTTAATATCAAAATGTCCACTTCCTCAGTTGTTTATTATATAGTGAAAATAATTTCTTAGTTTGCTGTCAAGAGATGAGTACCTCTTGGCGATTGTATTGTTCCTAATCATCTGATACATGAACCTTTTATCTCCAACTAGAACCACAAGCTCTTTTGCTCTTGTAACCGCAGTGTAAAGTAGGTTTCTAGTCAACAACATTGGTGGTCCGCTTGAAAGAGGTAAAATAACAGCAGGAAATTCGCTTCCCTGTGATTTATGAATTGTCGTTGCATAAGCAAGTTTCAGGTCATCGAGTTGTTTAAAGTCGTATTCAACCTCTCTGTTGTCATCGAAGATAACCCTCATCGTATTTTCATCTTCGTCAATAGCACTTATAAACCCAAAGTCTCCGTTAAATATTCCCTCTCCTTCTTCGAATTCCCGCCCTGCTTCATCTATTGTCCACTGAAGCTGATAATTGTTTTTTATCTGCATTACTTTATCGCCAACTCTGTAGATATCTTCACCAAATATCTTCTCAGCCTTTAATTTTGACGGTGGATTCAAAGCTTGCTGCAATGATTTGTTTAGTGCTGTTACACCAGTTTCACCTTTTCTCATAGGAGTCAGCACTTGTATGTCTTTAATTGGGTCATAACCGTAAAAATTTGGGAGCCTTGATATTGATAACTCTTCAATAGCTTTTCGAATTTCTTCTCCGCCCACCTTGTGGATATAGAAAAAGTCCTTATCCTTTTCATTGAGCCTTGGATGCTCTCCTTTATTTATTAAGTGGGCATTCATTATTATCATACTCTCAGATTCCTGCCTGAATATTTCATCCAGCCTTATTACTTTGATTACTCCAGAATCAATTATATCTCTTAATACATTGCCAGCCCCAACAGATGGCAGCTGATCCACATCACCAACCATTATTAGCTTAGTCCCAGGGCTTATAGCTTTGACAAGATGATTCATTAGCAATATGTCGACCATAGACATCTCATCTATTATTATCGCATCTGCATCTATGGGGCTTTCTTCATCTTTGCTGAATTGAAGATTCTCATTGACAAAGCTTATCTCTAAAAGCCTGTGCACAGTTCTGGCTTCCATACCTGTGGCTTCAGTCATTCTCTTGGCAGCTCTTCCTGTTGGAGCAGCTAAAACAACGTTTAAAGAATTCTTTTCAAGCAGCTTGATTATAGCATTTATTATAGTAGTCTTCCCGGTTCCAGGCCCACCTGTTATGACTATGACTCCATTTTCCAAGGCTCCTTTTATTGCATCCTTTTGCTTTGAGCCGAACTCAAATCCCTGTTCGTTTTCAAGGTCTCTTATCCACTTATCTATAGAATCTAAATAATCCTCAGTTTCCATCATATTTAACTCAGCAATCGCCTTGGCAACATTGTTTTCAGCAGTATGGTAGGGCATGTAATAAACTACGGTCTCGCCGTCTATTTCAGCACTGAAAAAACTCTGTCGAAGAAGAAGGGCAGTGATTCCATCATCCATTCCATCCTCGCCAGTTCCTAAAAGCACCAAAGTCTTTTCTTTTAACTCAGATTTAGGCAGATAACAGTGCCCATCACCAGCAGCGCTCATCATTATATATTTTAAACCCGCTTCAAGCCGAAATGGAGAATTTTTATCCATTCCTAGTCTGGATGCTATTTCATCAGCAGTTTTAAATCCCATTCCTGTAATATCTTCAGCTATACGGTACGGATTCTCTCTTATTGTGTTTAAGGCGTTGCTACCGTATTGGCGAAATATTTTCATACTCTGATTTATGCTAAGGTCATAGCTTTGGAGAGCTACCATAACATCTCGCATTTCTCTCTGTTCGTCGTAGGATTCCATAATCCTCTTAAGCTTTTTTTCTCCAATTCCCTCTATTTCAAGAAGCCTTTGTGGACTATACTGAATAATTTCAAGAGAATCTTCTCCAAACTTTTCTACAATCTTTTTAGCCGTCTTTGGTCCAATATGTGGAATCAAACCAGAGCTTAGGTAGTTTTCTATACCTTTCTCTGTTGAAGGCATAATTGATTTCATCGTCTCGAATTGAAATTGCTCTCCAAATCTATTGTGGTAAGTCCACTCTCCTTCAAGAAGTACAGCTTCATCCTTTTGAATAAAGGGTGCAATACCAACGATAGTTATACTTCCTTCAGATGTATAGAGCTTTCCGACAGTATATCCGTTAGACTCATTTCTAAATATTATTTCTTCAACGATCCCCTGTAATTCCACATTGTCACCTTCTTTCATATATGAAGATTATAGCACAAAAAAACCTGACTCCAAACTCAAAATGAGTCAGATTCAGGTTCTTTTAACTATTTAATTGCTTTTGCCAGCTCTTCTGCCTTATCTGTCCTCTCCCAAGTCAGATCGATATCTGTCCTTCCGAAGTGTCCATATGCAGCAATATTTCTATATATCGGTTTTTTCAAATCTAAGTCTCTAATTATGGCTGCTGGTCTAAGGTCAAAGTGCTTAAATACGAGATCTCTTATCTCTTCATCACTAATTTTACCAGTTCCAAAGGTCTCTACATTAACTGACAACGGACTTGCAACACCTATTGCATAGGCTAGTCCAACTTCACACTTGTCTGCAAGTCCAGCCGCAACAATATTCTTTGCAACATACCTTGCAGCATATGCAGCAGACCTGTCAACCTTAGTGGGGTCTTTACCAGAAAATGCTCCACCACCGTGTCTGCCCATACCACCATATGTGTCAACTATGATTTTTCTTCCAGTAAGTCCAGCATCTCCCATAGGTCCACCTATTACAAAACGACCAGTTGGATTTACATAGAACTTTGTATTCTCATCCATCATGCTAGCAGGTATAATTGCTTTAATTACCTCTTCTATTATGTCTTCTCTCAAATGTTCAAGGTCTATAACAGGGCTGTGCTGTGAAGAAACAACCACGTTTTCTATTCTCACTGGGGTATTGCCATGATACTCAACAGTTACCTGGGTTTTCCCATCAGGTCTCAAATACTCAAGAGTTCCATTTTTTCTTACCTCAGACAGTCTTCTAGCCAATTTGTGTGCAAGTGATATTGGAAGAGGCATAAGTTCCTCAGTTTCGTTGCACGCAAATCCAAACATCATTCCCTGGTCGCCAGCGCCTATTTTATCCAATTCATCTTCAGATAGTTCTTTTTGTTCTAGCGCCTTATCTACTCCTAATGCAATATCTGGTGACTGCTCATTAATTGATGTCAGTACAGCACATGTCTCAGAGTCAAATCCGTACTTTGCCCTGACATAGCCAATATTCTCAACTGTCGTTCTCGCAATCTTTGGAATATCGACATAACATGATGTAGTTATTTCACCTGATACGAGTATTAGACCGGTGGTCACCATTGTTTCACATGCAACCCGCGCTTCTGGGTCATGCTCAAGTATTGCATCCAGTATGGAATCTGAAATCTGATCACATATCTTGTCTGGATGTCCTTCAGTAACTGATTCTGATGTAAACAGCCATTTCTTCATTTGTTTCCTCCTCATAAATAATAAAAAAACCCCTCCAAAAGGAACGGTGTAAGTTTTAAACTACACCTCATCTTTCAGAATCTGCATTCTGTGGGAATTAGCACCTGTCTGCCAGGTTGCCGGGTTTCATCGGGCCCATCCCTCCACCTCTCTTGATAAGGTAATCAAGATATTTAACTGAGAGTAATGCTATCACAACAAAACTTTATAGTCAACAGCTATTGTACAAATTTTCCATACATTTATGAAAATTTCATTTACAAAACTACTTGCTTTTTTTTAAAGCTTGGCTTATAATAAAGTAGTTGACAAAAAACGTCGGGGTGTAGCGCAGTTTGGTAGCGCACGTGGTTTGGGACCATGGGGCCGGGGGTTCAAATCCTCTCACCCCGACCATTTTACAGTTAAGAAAGGCTGATTTCATTGCAAATCAGCCTTTCTTATTTTTTGAAATTGCGTGTAATTGGGAACAATTTGTCACATTTGCACCAAGTGGCTCGCGGAATGGCTCTTAATAAAAAATTTGCGCTAATAGTTTACATAATTTGAATCGTAGAACTTTATTGTATCACCAATAATTCTAACCAATTTTCAGGAAATCCTAAACACTTAATTTCAATAAAGTCTTCATATTCAGTAAATAAATTGTTAATATTAGGTACTAAGTAATTGTTCCATTCGTCTTTATCTTGAATTAAAATCATCATTAAATATATCAAATCAAATACCAAATAGCTATTTATCCTAACTTTATAATTCTTATGACAGAATGCTGGTGTCTTTTGAAGTCTAAAATTGTATAATCTCATATAGTGAGCTATTAAATTTCTTAAGTAAGTGATATTTTCAATCCAGCTAGAAAATTGCTTGGGTCCAGTATTAAATTCTCTTGCTATTTCTTTGTTATTTTTAGTAGGCAAATTTAAGTATAAATGATACAACATGCCCAATGTAAATACTTCAACTGCTACCCATATAGGTAATTGTCCATCATAGTTTCTTAAGTGGTGCCTAATAAATGGTAACTTACTATTATTCCTAATATTTTTATCTAAATTCTCAAGTAGTTTAGCATGCTCATTCACATTTACAAAATTGCATTTATCTCTATATCCAAGAGGGCCAAAGTCATGTGCAATATTATAAGCAATTTTGGTTTTTAATAAATGTTCTATTGTTTCAATTCCATATAATATCAGGTTTCTAAATCTTCTATCAAATTCAATTATTTTATAAATATTATAAAACGACAAGCCATCAACATAGTTATCGTGATCTTTCTTAAACGCATGAATGTAACCTGTAATAGTATAATAATTCATTCTTGAAAGAATAGAAATCGCGAACTCTTCATCTTCAATTAGTAAACCCCTCGAATTCATTATTTTAACTTGCTCTTCAAATGTAGTCGCTGGTTTAATATTAACCATAAAAATCCCCTACCCCTAAAAAAAGTTCAACCCCGCAATGGTACGCATTGTTAAGAGGCGTTGCGAGGTCTATCTCATACTTAATTATATGCATAGAATTCTGAAATAGTCAACCCTAATTTTGTGTTGTTATGCCTTTGAATATTCCAATTTTTTATTTTTTTGTATCTTTCTCTGTTTCATGAAAGACAAAATTACTTTTAAAAGATTGTTATTTTATTCATTCACAGTAATTTTTTAATGCTTATTTGAGCCCAAATAATTTAGCTATCAACGAATTTCTTTTCCTTTTAAATCCTGCTTTGTAGTGGGAATACCTGTCTTTCTCGCATTTTTTTGCTTGACGCTTGTAATTCCAACCGCTCTTTTCATATTAAAACCTTTTATTAGTTTTGCCATTCAGACCTCTCCTATCCAATAATTTTATTTAACCAGCTAAACTCTTTTCTAAAGTCAATTTCAAAAAATATAGATGCCTTGTCTATATCAAAAACTACTAAGTCTCTGGTTTGTAATGCTTCAAGATCCTCCGGTAGCTCTTTAACAATATAGTTTGCTTCATAAGTTTGTCCTGCACTATAAGTAAGAGTATTCTGTCTTTTATCAAACGTAAATGCTTTTTTGTTTACTTTCCACGCTTTCTTAATTTTGTCAATAGCCTGTGAACTGGTTATTTTCTCTCCAAAATAATCGTCAAGATTTAATTTTCGTATATATTTAGGCAAGTCCTCATCGCAATACTCAGTAAATAAATCGTATAATACATTGGATGATTCTTCCAAAATATCTGGATTATATTCAACTGATTCATCCATCAAGTCATCAATTAATCCAGGAACAATATTAAGCATTCTCCCTACAAATTCTCTAAATAGTGCAGTGCCTATGTTGCTTTGTACCTTTCGTACAACTCTGTCTCTCATGACTTCTCTATTGGTAAGCCCAGCACGAACGTGGCATATAACTGTTCTTCTGATTATTTCTGGAGCGACAGCTTTTACATCTTCATTTGCACTTATGACTACCGCAGGAAATGATATGTCATTTTCAAGAACTCCAAAATCCTCGTTCTTAATCATCTCAATGGCGTGATTGTTAAATCTAAGCTGGCTTAGGTCGTCAACTATTATCGGAGCACCTCTTACTTCTCTTTTTAAGGCATCAATATTTGATCTAGTAAAATCAGGGGCAACTAGTTTTGTTTTTTGACCAATCATCATCTTTAATAGAGTCTCAAGAAAAGAGGTTTTCCCAGCCTTCGATTTTCCGTAAATTAGACCAAAAACTGGATAGGGCAATGAATTTCTGTTGTTTCTCTCACAAGCAATTCTTAAAGCTGCCATAAAAGGGGTAGTCAAAAACCATACTGCAAAAGAGTAATACTTATTTTGCATTTCCTCGACATCGCCATAAAACTTTTCGTACCCTTTCATATATTCCAAAAATAGATCTACATCTCTTTTTATTTCTAATTTATCAGGAATTAAATCTAACTCATTATCATTCAAAGTTGCCTTTTTATTGTCATAATCGATTATTAATGCTGGATATACAGATTTTTTCTCCTGATCTATTTTTCGGTTCTCTATTACTCTCCTTCTAAAAAGAGTAACTTTTTCAGGCGATAATAAAACTTTCTGGCTTCTTTCTGCAGGGGGTATACTTTGTTTGTAATTCTTAGCAAGATTATCTACAGATAGTACAAATTTCACATTATCAGAATCAGCAACCTCTTTTTCTATAATCATAGCTTTTTGAATTTTTACTTTTTCAAATATTGGAAGCTCGTCAATATCTTCCGCAAAATCATCGATAGCGAGAGCTTTTTTTGTTATTTCAGAAGAACTATTGCTCTTCAATTCGATAAACGTATTAAAATACCAATCAAAAGCTTTATCCCCGTCTATGTAAGCAATGTTTTCTCTCTGAGTACCTTTAAAAGCTGAATATGATAAATTTGCAGAACCCATTATAATCCTCTTTCTGCCATCATTTGATTCCAAAATATATATTTTTTCGTGAGATAATTTTTTATTTGCAACGAACAATTCTAAACTCTTGTTATCTATTCTGCTTGCTAACTTATTACTTGCTTTGCCAGCTTTTTCCTGAAGACTTTCAATAATTCTTTGCTGATAAGCCATAATTTCATGAAGTCTGTATTCTATAACGCCTTCATAACCAAAGATTATCTCTGCATGCTCAAACATATCAATGAGTTCAGAAATGAATCCAATCGCTGACGAGTAGGTAATTGCATACAACTTATTAAAGCCAGAGAATAATTCTATCCATGTAAGTGACTGTGCTTCATCAAACTCAAGCTTTACAACATCAAGTTTTATTGAGTTCTTTATCCCAGTATCAAACATACTATCCTGCTCAAAAATGTTCATAGTATCACCCTTGGAAAATAATTGTATTTATCAAAGTTTCAACACTCATTTACTTAATATTACCATATATTCATAATTTACAAACAATTAAAGTGCTGAACTTTAATTGTTTCAGCACTTTTTAAACTTTACCTATCTTCTATTCCCCTTAATGCCAACGCAGCTGCACCATAGAGCCCTCCATTATAGCCAAATGGTGACGGTTCAACTATTAGCCCTTCATTTGCCTTTTGATATACAGATTTTTTTAGGGTTCTATTTAGTGAATCCTCAAATAGTGAAAATGAAAGGGATACTCCTCCGCCTATTACTACTTTTTCTGGATTAAGCACATTACATACTGCTCCAATTGCTTTACCCAGATAGTAACCCTCAAGATCAAAGGTCTTTAAAGCTATTTCATCGCCTGATAATGCAAGTTCTGAAATGTATTTGGCATCCAGACCTTCAACTTCAGCGCCTCCAAGGCTCTTATAGTTTCTCACGATTCCAGGTCCTGCCGCGTACATTTCAAGGCAGCCATCGTTCCCACAGTTGCACCTGTGCCCGTCTTCTACTACAACCACATGGCCTATTTCACCTGCATGTCCAAATCCTCCATAGTACAGTTTATCGTCTGCAAACACTGCACCGCCGACTCCATTGGATACTGTAAGGTAAAGAAAATCTGAGTTGTCTTTACATATCCCAAGCATTTTTTCTGCAAGTGCACAGGCTTGAGCATCATTATCTATAAATACTGGAACTCCAAACTCCTCGTTCAATATTTCTGCAATTTTTATATCTCCAAGACCAGAAAAACTAGCCTCTACCCAGATTCCTTTTTCAGGATCCGCTAGACCAGGGATTGTAACGCCTATTGCCTTTATGGGTCTATCTTTATTCTTTTCTATAATCTCTTTTGATGACTTTATAATACTGTTTAAAACCATTTCAACTGTAAGCTGGCTCCAAAGATGTCTGTCTGCTTCTAAGAGATTACCATCAATATCAAAAATTCCTACTGCGTACTTGGAACCTCCAATGTCGATTCCAAGAATATACTCTTTCATCGTTTTATTCTCCGCTCTTTAGAGCTGAGTCGAAGCTGAATGTTGATGGCTCAAAATTTATTTTTTTAGCGAATTCAAAAGCTTCTTTCGCTCCAAAATTCCTGTCCATGCCACTGTCTTCCCATTCAACTGAAAGAGGTCCGTGATATCCTATCTGATTAAGCTCTCTTATTATTCCGTCGAAATCCACATCTCCGTGCCCAAGTGAAACGAAATTCCAGCCTCTTCTCGTATCTCCAAACTCTATATGGCTTCCCAGAATACCAGCTTTTCCATCAAGGGTTACTTTAACGTCCTTCATGTGAACGTGATATATTCTGTCGGCAAAATCTCTGATGAAAATATTTGGGTTAACACCCTGCCATACTAAGTGCGAAGGGTCGAAATTCAGACCTAAAGTAGGTCTATGGTCAAAAGTTTTAAACAACCTTTCTGTACTATAATAATCAAATGCAATCTCAGTTGGATGGACTTCAAGGGCAAACTTCACACCACACTCGTCAAATACGTCAAATATTGGCGTCCAAAGCTCTTTTATCCTCTGGAATGCATCCTCTATCATTTCTTCAGTAGTTTGAGGGAATGAATACCAGTAAGGCCATATTGGCGAACCTGTAAAGCAGGTCACAATTTTCACTCCAAGCTTTTGTGCCGCTCTGGCAGTTACCTTCATCTCCTCAATAGCCCATGCTCTAATCTCATCTGGTTTCCCCGACAGTGATGGTGGAGCAAAGTTATCAAGCCTTGGATCCCAGTTGTCACCTACACATTGACCTGTTAAGTGTGCGCTAATTGCCCATACCTTAAGGTTGTATTTATCAAGCACCGATTTAAACCACTCAAAGTTTTCCTCATCATTTAATATCTTATTTACGTCCACATGGGCATGAGCTGCTACTTCCAGACCTTCATAGCCTATGTCACTCATCATTTTACATAGTTCTTCTAAAGAAAGATCTCCAAATTGTCCTGTTGTGATTGTTACAGGTCTTTTCATCGGTAACTCCTTTCTATTCGATCTCTACAACTACTGAATTTCTTGCTGAAGTATCATTAGCAAAAATTACTTTCATTGTATTAAGGACTTCTTTACCACTGATTGAGCTTTCTCTTCCCTCAAGAATGGCATTGACAAATTCATCAATTACCCCGGTGGATGTGCGCCCACCAGTAGTCTGTTCTTTATTTGAAGTAAGCTGATCAAGTTCGTAGTATATATTTGCTCCATCAGCCTTTTCAACTATAAGTGAGAACTTTTCATCATCGTACAGCCTTATAACTCCATGTTGCATGTAAATCTTCGTTGAATTGTCTTCTTTTCCATAATTTGTCCAGCCTACATGCATAGTGGCCATAGCTCCACTTTCAAGAGTGTATATTGCATATGCATTGTCGTCGACAGATATTGGAGTGCCGTCCTCATGTTTTTTGTCGAGAGTTGCAAGCTGTGCAAAGGTTTTTACTATCCTTTCACCTGTCAAAAAATGAATTAGGTCAGTCTTGTGAACTCCCAAGTCTGCCATTGTTCCGAAGGATGCAATCTTCTTATCGAAGAACCAGGAATCTTTTTTACCAGTCCAGCCCTCAGGCCCTGGATGACAGAAATTAGTCTGTATCGAAAGAATCTTTCCAAGCTCTCCACTTTCTATAATCTTTCTCGCTTCCACATGAGCTTTTGCAAGTCTCTGATTTTGCCCTATCATTAGGATTTTGCCTGCTTTGTCAGCAGCTTCAACCATTGCTATAGCTTCCTCCAGCGTCACAGACATTGGCTTCTCGCAAAGCACGTGTTTCCCAGCTTCCAATGCCTTAATGCTTACTTCGGCGTGTTGGAAGTTTGGCACACAAACACTTACAGCATCTACATCCGATGCCAGAAGCTCTTCTATTGTTTTATATACTTTCCCGCCGTATTCTTCAGCACATTTTTCTGCGCTTTCTGGCGTCCTGTTGTAAAATGCTGCCAATTCACAATTAGGATTTTCATCGTATTCAGGGATATGTCTTACCTGAGCTATCTTACCACAACCAATAACTCCTATTTTTAACATCAATACACATCCTTTCACAAATATAACTTAACTAAATTTTCTTCTGTTCTGGAAGTTTTGAAGCAATACTGCTATTACAATTATCGCTCCACTTATTGCACCATTCAGGAAAGTTGAAACATCGGCTGCTGTAAGGATGTTGCTAATCATCTTGAACATCAGAACGCCCGTAAAGGTACCAATAATCTTTCCACGGCCTCCGCTCATTGCAGTCCCCCCAATAGCAACCGCTGCTATTGTCTCCATCTCATATCCTACTGCAGCACTTGCTGCTGCAACAGCAGTCATCCTGGATGCATACACAACAGCTGCCAGACCACACATCATCCCAGTTATAGAGAAAGTAAGGGTCTTTACCAGGTCTACATTTACCCCTGAAAGCCTCGCAGAAGTCTCGTTGCTTCCTACTGCGTAAATATGCTTTCCAAGCTTTGTCTGCTTCATAATAATGTCGAAAGCGATGGTTATAGCAATAAAGAGAATCATTAAATAAGGAATTTTGATCTTAGGTACAATCTGTATTCCTCCAACCGCAAGCATTCTGAAGCTTGCAAACAGCTCTCTGTCAACCGTAAACGGACCTCCTGACCCGAAGTGGTTGATTATTGAACGACAAGCACCCATCATGGCCATTGTAGCAACCATGGCAGGCATGCCGCCTTTTGTTACCAGCAGACCGTTGACTGTACCGATAAATATTCCAAAAGCTAGCGCAAAGAGCAGCATTATCCAAGGATTTCCAGTCTTATTTAGTACAAGAATCGAAAAGCCTCCAATTATTGCTACCTGTGAGCCAACTGAAATGTCTATTTGCCCGGCTGATATAACCATGCTCATACCCATAGCTAAAAGTCCAATCATGGTACTTTGGACAAAAATATTAGAAATATTTGTCCACGTGAAGAAGTTTTTATTAACTGTCCCGGCTATTATAACTAAAAGTATGAAGGACAGTACAAAGCTATATTCTGATACTAACAGTTTAAAGATCTTCTTTACTGAAATCCCCTTGATTTCAAACCCATTAGACTTAAGCATGATTTTCAACCTCCAAATTTCCACCTGTTGAGTAATACATTACGTTTTTCTCGGTAAGTTCATCTCTGGACAGTATCCCATTTATTTCTCCTTTATATAGGACAATGCACCTGTCAGCGACTTTATATATTTCTGGAAACTCCGCACTAAATACTATTATCGTCTTTCCTTGTTCTGCCAAATTTAGTATCAGATGGTAGATTTCAAATTTTGTACCTACGTCAATACCCTGTGTCGGGTTATCAAATAGCAGTACCTCGGCATCTGCCTCCAGCCACTTACCTAATATTACTTTTTGCTGGTTTCCACCTGATAGAGATGTGATTACATTGCGAGGATTTCCCGCTTTTATATCCAAAGTCTTCTTGTGTTTTTCGTATTTTTTATCTATTTCTTTATTCGATATAAGTGGTTTTCTATATTTTGCATTCAAAAATGCCATGTTAAGATTGTCAAGTATCGATAAATCGTTGTGTATACCTCTCTCTTTTCTCATTCTGGGTACCAGTCCTATTCTATTTCTCATGAATGTACGAACACTGGACCCTGATTTTATTTCTCTTCCCTTTACAATAATTTTGCCCTTAAAAGGTTCTTCCCCAAATAAAGCATCTGCCAGCGAATCACGTCCACTCCCTTGTAGACCTGTTATAGCTAGAACTTCTCCTTTGCGAACATCGAAACTTATATTGTTAAAATACGTGCCTGTAAGTCCTTTTACAGAAAGCGCAATTTCATCTCTTGCACGGCTGACGTAGTGTGAAAAGTCTTCCTCTACTAGATATCGACCAATCATCATCTCTGTGAGTTTGTCTTCGTCGATGTCTTCAAAATTACCCTTTGATACTAGTTTACCGTCTCTGAGAACATAATATTTCTCGCAAATATCAAATAGTTCAGGCATTTTGTGAGAGATATAGATAAAGCTCACGCCCTGTTTTTGAAGCTGACGCATGATTTCAAACAACGAGAGTATCTCATGCGTGTTTAAAGCAGTTGTTGGTTCGTCCATAATTATCAGTTCACTCTTAAATAGCAGTGACTTAGCTATTTCAACCAGCTGTTTATCGGCAGCCTGTAAATTCCCCATAACTTCATCTGGATCAATTTCTACATTCATTCTTTCAAAAACGGCTGCACACTGTTTTTTCATCTCGTGTTTGTTAAGAAAAATCTTCTTACTATTTATTTCCTCTGCAAGAAACATATTTTCAAATACTTTCAGGTCATTACACAGGTTTAGCTCCTGGTGGATAAATCTTATTCCCAGCTGGTTTGCGACCCTGATATTCGTCATTTGAACTTTTGCCCCGTTGATGAATATCTCGCCACTGGTAGCGGTATATGTCCCTGCAAGAATGTTCATCAGTGTAGATTTCCCTGCGCCATTCTCACCTACCAGCCCAACTATTTCGCCTGCGTCTATCATAAAATCAACATTATCAAGAGCACGCACAGGCCCGAAATCCTTCACTATCCCTTTCATTTCTACAAGCATATACTCACTCCTTTCTATTATAGGTATATGTATGTGAATGAACCGACCATCTATCAGATCGGTTCATTCGGTTTATTCAATGATAAAATTGTTCTGTATTAATTAGAAGTTTCCGATTGAGTATCTTTCTTCGTAGATATCACTCGCTCTATATTCATCAAACGTATAGTCTGCTCCACCAGCATTACTGATTGAGAAGGATGGAATCAAATACTGTCCGTCTTTAAGAACTGCTCCAGTGTAGGTCTCGCCATATAGGTGAGAAACTGAAAGTCTTAAAGCTTCTCTTATAAATGCAGGTGCAAAGTAGAATGTTGTAAATTGGATACCAGTATTAGTAGTTTCAAATTTAACCATTGTGTCTTCACGTCCGCCAACAGAGGTCATAAGCTTAATGTTGAAATCCGCATCTCCTGTATAAGCTTCCAATGCGTTCATAACACCGTCAACTACTTCGTCGTCGTGAGTTACAATAAGGTCTAGAGCTTCGATTTCTGCAACTGATTTGGAGTTCAGCCAGTTTTCCATTTCTTGCTGAGCTTTTTCAGTTGACCAGTCGGTTACAAATGTATTTGCAACTTGCTCAAACTTGGAATCGATAACAGCATCCATACCGTCACTACGTTGTGATGTAACAGTTGAACTGTCGCCTACAAATCTTAGATATTTTACATTGTCGTAATCTTTGTAGAACTCGTTCAGATATTTGCCCATAAGTTCTGCAATACCGTAGTTATCTCCCATTATCTCTCCTACAAGACCTTGGAAGTTGCTGATAAGTCTATCGTATACAACTAACTCAATTCCTGCATCGAGAATACTTTGAGCAGCACTACGAAGTGCTTCACCTTCCATTGGCCACAACATAATTAAATCAACGTCGCCGCCTGCAATAAGGTTTTCAATAGAGGTTATCTGGTCAGAAGCCTCTAATCCGTCTTTAACAACGATCTCTAACCCTTTGTGTTTGGCCATCAGAGCATCCGCTTCCATCTTAGCGTGCGCTACACTCTCACCTGTAAATCCATGGTCTCCGGATGGAATTACTACGCCGATCTTATAACCTTCTCCTGCTGGTGCTCCATTTTCTGCTGGCTTAGCACATGCCGCAAGTGAAAGTACCAAAGTGAACACTAAAAGTAATGACAATAATTTTTTCAATTTTACTCCCCCTCCATTTTGTTTTATGATAAACGAATTATTCGTTTTATCCAAATGTTATAACGCCTTTTACATAGCCATCTGTCTTCTTGATGGACTTTTCAAATATTTCCTTCATGGCTTCCATGTCTCCAAATTCAGCGGTATGAGTAACAAGTCTCCTGGTGTCGTAAACTCCTCTTTCTATAAGGCTTCCTGTACCCTTTGTCAGATCCCTGAATCTTTTGTTGCTCTTCGGTGCCACATTTAAAACTTCCAGTCCAGTTGTATGCCATCTCGTTCCGTTGAAGGTTCTTTCTCCTCTGTGCCAAGATCCAATTACAAGTTTCCCAGCTTCGTGGGCTGTAAGTTCAATAGCCATGTCAAGGGCACTTTGATTTCCTGCAAACTCAATGACTATATCGGCACCACCCTCAGCCTTAATTCTCTCTATTTCATTTTTGCCTTCTTCTGAATTTGAATTAAAGCAGTTTGGAGTGTATTCTCGGGCAATTTCAAGCCTCTCATCACTTATGTCAAACACAGTTACTCTACCTGAAGGAGAACCCCTTAAAAGCCCCTGTAAGGTCAGTATACCCATGTAGCCAGCCCCTACTAATACAACGCTGTTACCAGGGTTTATATTGGCTTTCTGTAAGATATTCACCACACATACGGCAGGTTCACCAACCCACTTAAGATAGTCGGTTTCTTCCTTTGGAATTTTTGCAACACAGTCGTACTCCACATTAAAACGTGTTGCCATCATCTCATCTCCGCCTGTGCCGACAAATACTTTATCTCCAATTTCAAACCCTTTTACGTCTTCACCTATACCTACAACTACGCCAACACCCTCATGCCCTAGTCTGTAGGGAAAAGGATGCGGTGCATCCATACCTCTATAGAGATATGAATCCCAAGTACAAATTCCAACGGCTTTTGTCTCTACCTGTAATTCTTTATACCCAGGTTCTGGAAGTTTCTCATCTCTAATCTCAATTTTTTCTGGCCCGGTTACCCATAATGCCTTTATTTCCAATATAACACCCTCTTTCTATAAGTGTCTTTGCAGTACATCTGCTATCTCATCGACATTAGCTGTACCCGTTTGCCCGATTTTCTTTATTGTTACAGAGGATGATGCATTTCCCGTGTATCCAGCCTGAAGTAGACTGGCACCCTTTGCCAGAGAAAAAACTATCCCTGCATTACATGCATCTCCTGCTCCAACGACGTCTATTTCTCCATCTACTGTGAAAGCAGGTATTTTATACCCATTTCCGTCAAAAAGAACTGAGCCATTCTCACCAAGGGTAACAAATACTGGCTTCCCACCTTCAATATACAATTTTTCAGCGTACTTTAATGCTTCACTTTCATTGATATTCTCTTCGTCAAGCCCAAATACCTGGGCTATTTCTTTGTGGTTACATTTTAATATAATATTTTTAAATTTATTGATGTTTACCCTAGAATCAGCGTACCAGATTATATCTGAAAACTTTTCAGCGAGCTTTGAAAGCCCATCCTGAACAAATCCTGTCACAGCTGCACAATCCTTTTCTGTAAACTGGTCGCTAATTATTACAGCATCCACACTTGGCAGAATCTCTTTAAGATTATTCAGTAGAGATTCTTGCAAATGCATCGGTGTCTTCGAGAAATTCTTAATATCCAGCCTGTTTAGCTCTTTCGCTTTTTTATCTTTATGGTACATTGGCTTAACATAAGTGTTTGTAAATCTCTCATTAGTGCGAACCATATGGCTAGTGTCCGCTCCTCTTTTTTTAAGTTCTTCAAGAAGCTCATAGCCCTCGCCGTCATCTCCTACAATGCCAACACAACTCACATTAGCACCCATAGCTAAGAGATTATTTGCGATTGTTCCACCTGCTCCTGGATATAGTTGCCTTCCTACAACCTGATATGCTATAAGATCGGTCTCTAGTGAAAGTTCGTCTTTATCTCCGTCGATGAGCAGGTATTTGTCCAGGCTAAAGTCTCCAAACACTACTATGACTGGTTTCTTATCGTTTCTCAATATATTAATAATCTCGTTGTAATCCATGTAATCACACCTGATCTATATATTTTCATCTAATATTATCGCTTCCTTTGCTAGGCTTGGCAGCGTATCTTTATGCTGCCCCTGAACATAATAACTTGTTCCGCCATCTGCAACTGTCCTTGCGAGGATTGTCTTCCACGGTCTGAAATAGTATCTGACGTCTGACTTTGGCGGCGTCTTTTCATGTCCCTCATCGGGTATATCGTGGATATCAAATACAGCTGTCGTAAAGTTAGCTATCTTTTCACCTTTCTGATGAGCTACGTTTCGAGCCATTGCTAGTGCTTTTAGATACACCTCAGGGCCTGCAACTGCAGAGCCAAAGTTTAAGAAAACCCCACCTTCAAGTTTAGTTATCGTCTGTGCATAGATTAAAAAATCAATATATGACGCTTCACCTAGAACAGCCCCGTCAGCATTGGGGTGCTCGTGAATTATATCACTGCCTATACCTATGTGTATTGTACAGGGTATTCTGTAGCGGTAAGCGTTTGCAAGTACACTGTATTCGCGATACGGCAGGTTGTTTTCCCAGATATATCTTCCCAGTGCTTCACCAGCTCCCAATCCATCTTTTACCCCTTCTTTAAGGATGTCATTCATTAAACCAGTTTCTCGCCATAAACCAAATTGTCCTTCGCTTACATACTTGGCGACCGATTCGCAACTTTCTCCAATCATAGAAAATTCGAAGTCGTGTATACCGCCTGAACCATTTGTGGCGTAGTGGTTGATAAGCCCTCTTTTCATCAGCTCAATCATATAAGCAGAACAACCTGAGCGAATTACATGCCCTCCGTACATCAGCATAGAAGCTGCGTTGTTTTTCTTTGCGCTGACCATGGCTTCTGCAAGGGCTTTAATTTTTTCATTTTGCATAACGGGAGGCGTATCATCAACTGGAATAAGCACTTTCATCAAATCAACATCGTGTATTCTTTCATTTAAAGGCTTAACTATAAGTTTGCTTGTATCAAATTTTTTAAAACTCATTCCAAGACCTCCCCAGGAAATCCATGAGTCTTTTGTTGTCTGAAAAATCCGGTATTACACAATCTGCTCCTGCTCTTATAAGCCTTTCCCTCTTCCATTTGTCGACAGATCCATCTTTGTCTTTCTCGTTGGATGCAATTGCTATAGCATATGATCCAGTATTTTTTGCTAACTCAATTTCTACAAATCCATCTCCAAATGTGAGCAGATCCGAACCTTCAAGCGACTTTTCTTCTATTAAATCTTTCAAAACCTCTTCCTTTGAGCAAAGAGTTGAGTTCTTGTCAGTTGCACCGTGAATACCCTTGAAATAATGATCTATCCTCAAAAGCTTTGCCTCATTTATCACATCTACTTCATCTGTTCCACTTGTCAGATAACATTCAATTCCTAAACTATTCAGCATCTTTAAAAGCTCTTCTACTCCAGGAACTAAATACTTATTTGTGTCATCTCCTCTTTCTAAGGCCTCTTTTCTGGATTTGATTTGAATCTCCAAACGTCTTAGATACTCAGCTTTGTACTCAAGGGGATCTTTTGGACTTCCTCCAAACTTTTCAATCTCTTCAGCCAGATGGATACACTGAAAAATTGTCTGTTTTCCTGTGAGGGTGTCAACAAAGTCCATTACCAGCTTCTTAGCTTCCTCATGTTCAGGTGCATTAGGTGCTTTTAAGAGCTCCTCGGTAAAGTACTCATACATAATAGGCTGCCAGCCTTCACGCACCAGACTTACTGTGCCATCAAAGTCAAATATTGCGTATTTGGGCTTGCTTCCAGATGGGTAGTTTATTATTTCCACATCCCATGTGGTCATCAGCCTCTCGCGTACATTCATAATCAGAGCATGATTATAAACCATGTGCAAGTCCTCTATCTGCTCCATGCTGTATGTTGGAGCTATTAGGATATGATCACATAGTTCTTTCATTTTGCCCCCATCGCGTCCTCCGAAGGCAACTGTAGTAATTCCCATCTTTTTTGCTGTATCCAGCACGTGAACAATGTTAGGTGAGTTTCCACTTCCACTGTACACTATTAAGAGATCACCTGCTCTGCCAAGTGTCCTTAGTTGAATGCTAAACACTTCTTCATAGCTAAAATCGTTCGCAAGGCATGTAAGGATGGCAGTAGAATCATTAAGGCTCACTGCCCTGAATCCTTCTCTGCCATCTATACGACAACCTTTAATAAGATCATTAATTAAATGTGAGGATGTTGCTGAACTTCCTCCATTCCCCGCAGTAAAAATCATGCGGTCATCAATTTTTCGTTTAACTACTTCATCTGCAATACTTTTTAATATATCAAAATCTGTCTTGTCTAAAGCTTCAGATACTTCTTTTGAATATCGCACTGGATCATTTGACCCGTTGTAATTAGTCATAAATATTCTTTCCCCCTAATAACACGATGTCTTCTACTTTACAGTATTGTTACCCCATTTTATCAGAGTCAAATAATAATTATAATAACTACCAGCCTCTTCTATCATTCAGATAAGTTTCATAAGCTGCTTTCAGCTGATTTCGCCTTGCCTCTGTCGGTGCAAGAGTATAAATTGGTACCAGAGGATCGTTTCCAAACCCACTTATTGATGGATTAGATAATGAATAGTTGAACCAGTTGGAAAACTCACTTGGATTCATTTCAAATGAACCATATGCTGGGTAAGCATATATTCTTGAGCTAGCTTCATTTTTAAATGTTTCAGATACACTACTTGAACTGGTAGAAACTGAAAGCCCAGCAGAAGCAAACAGAGCGTTAAATGAAGCTTTTGTATCTTTTTCAAAATCACTCATCCCCAATGTGTATCTGCTGCTTGCGTAAGTTGAATACTCTAGCCTGCCGCCCATTCTTATCGATCTTAGGACGTGAGTGCCATATTTCTTAAACAGCTGTACTGGATCAGCATTTTTCAGTTCTATCAAAAATGAGGGGTTAAGATAATCTGCAAGATTGAATCCCAAGTCGCTGATATATACTCCATATTGTGGAGCTTCAAATATTATTGACGCCCTCTTATTACTAACCTCGCTGCCTTCCATAGTATTTTCCTTTATCTGCGAGCTCCCTCTGAATAGAAGAGAACCCTGATCCAAATTATGGGCTTCAGATAGACTTCTATAGTAGGTTTCCAAATCACTTCCACTTGCAAACTCACTTATGCTGTAATTGGCATCTATTTTTTGAATTCTTCCATCAGCAAGAAGTTTATTTATATCCAAGATATAATACTCACTTACACTCTTAACATCTGCGTAATAACCAGTAACTCCATTGTAGCCACGACCAAGGTATTGAAGACCCTTAAGTGAACTGTCTGACGTCTTCAATGGAAATCCTACAGTGCCCCTGTTTTGCGCTACAAAGTAATCTCTCAGTGCATCCAGAGCAGGTGTATTAATTATTGTGCCGAGTAGAGTTTTATTAATGCTCTTGTCCAGCAGCCCTGGATTGACGAATATTTCAATCGACTCGGATGTTCCTTCAGGCTCCTCAGATACTTCGGGCACTTCCGGTACTTCAGGTTCTTCAGGAAGTGGTGGCTCAACCAGTATTGAATCTGGTTCGTACTTTAAGAAAGTTCTCTTCAGAAGAATCATTGCCTGCTCTCTTGTAGTGTTGGCAGCCGGTGAAATTTTACCTTCGCCAGTACCAGCCATTATTCCGTTCTTATAGGCAAATTTCATTGCTTCGAGAGCGTAATCAGAAATGCTAGAAACATCAATGAAGGGAAATGATGGTCCAGGGCTTACATCCAGATCTGGATTGAATATGCGAAGCGCACGATAAAGCATTACAGTAAGATCCTGCCTTGTAATGTTATTTCCAGGAGAAAAAGTATTAGCTGAAGTTCCATTTACTATACCTATTGCATAGGCTTTTAGTATTTCTGGATTTGAAGTGTCGATAAATGGATTTGCTCCAACTGTCGGTACAGTTCCCCCTAGTTTTTCAAACAATTTTACCGCAATTACGGCAAACTCCTCTCTGTTAATAAACCTACTGTAGTTGTTTTCTATTTGAGGATAAGATAAACCATTAGCAAATACTTCCTCAAGTTCTGATACGGCCCAGCCGCTCTGGGTCCCATCAAACTTCGAGGATTCCGCATAGCTATTTAGTGACAGCCCAGGACCTAAAATAAGTGACATACTAAGTGCAAATACTAATAACAGTGCATATTTCCTCTGTCTGCTTTTATTGCCTGACATTTTCATCACACCTTTCTATATTCATCATTTAGTTAATTTGCTTTATCAATCTATCGCATTAATTGATAGATATTTATTACCCTCAATATGTTAATATTAACCAGTATCAATATAAAAAAAGGTGCTTGAAATTGTGCAATTTTACAACTCTGCAACCCCTTCGCTTTATCTATGTAATACATATGTAATGTAATTGTAACCCCTTTGCTAGGCACTACATTATATAATAGGTTTAACTATGGGACATAAGAAAGGATAAGAATATGAAAACTAAGAGAACGTCTTTATTTATAATACTTATTGCTGCAGTAGTATGGTTGAGCCCTGTCAAATCAGCAGAAGCTTCAAATGTGACTATGCCTGCTCAAATCCATGAAAAAGTAGTTGAAACGGATATTGGTCCAGGTGTAGTACACGAGAGCAGACAAAGATTTACAGCCAGCGGCTGGTGGAATATAAATGTAATCCGAATAGATCTTACAAACGAGTATAATTCTCTTGGAAGTCTTTACAATCCATTGGGAGTATCCAACAGGGATAGTATTAGCGCAATGGTCGAGAAAAATGGTGCTATAGCTGGAATCAATGGCGATTTCTATAATTATACTCCCGTTCCAAACTCACTAGGAGCGCTGATCGACAACGGTAAAATCATATCGTCTCCAAATAAGCTTCCAATTTTTTATCTGGAAGACCAGGAAGCCTTTATTGATTACTTTACAACCAATATGTCTCTGACGAACTGGAGAACAGCATATCAAATGCCTGTTATGAGCATAAATAAGGTGTCCAATAATTTCGATACTATAATGCTTTTCAACTCTGACTGGGGCGAGAAATCTATAGGCAACAGATTTCACCCGGATCTGACTGAATTCCTGGTAATAGATGGAATGGTAGTTGAAAAGAGAACTAATGGCGAGCCTTTCACCATACCTAAAGACGATTCTGCTTTTGTAATGGCTTCAAGATCATCACATGTCAATAACTTTGAACCTGGAGACAGAGTCATACTTGAAATTTCAATTACACCTAATCATGAAAACCTCCAATTTGCAATCAGTGCAGGTGGAATGATTCTGATCGATGGGCAGCCATCAAATACTGACGTTGTCGTAGCGGGAAACCATCCAAGGACTGGCATGGGGATCTCAAAGAGAGGCGACGAGGTAATCCTAGTTACTATCGACGGAAGAGACACGTATTTCCAGGGAGTATCCCAGGAGATGTTTGGAAGTATCATGAGAGACCTTGGTGCATGGAATGCAGTCAATCTTGACGGCGGTGGGTCGACTACAATGGCATTAAAGCCCAGTGGGGAATCTAAAGCGACCGTAGTAAACAAACCCAGTGAAGGAACACAAAGACTTGTCGTAAACGGAGTAGGAGTGTTCAGCTCAGCTCCTTATGGAAAACCTGCATATATAAATGTAACTGCTGATAAAGATAGCCTCTTTACTGGAGAATCAGCAAAATTAAATGTTAAAATATACGATAGAAACCACAACCTTCTATCTTCTAATCCTTCTGGCATCAAGTGGAGCGTCTCAAGAAATAGTGGTTCTGTAAGCGGAGGCAACTTCTTTGCAGATGAGGCTGGAATCGCTAAACTCGACGCATCGTATGAAGGAGCCACTGGAACCATAGAATTGCGAGTTTTATCTCAACCTGAAGAGATTATAACTACTTCAGACAGAATCAACGTAGCTCCTGGTGGAACAGCTTCGCTAGGCATCCTTAAAGGCGTTAGCAGTGGTGGGTATACAGGTAATCTGTCATACAGTAATGTTAAAATAGAAACCGTTGGCGGAATTGGAGAAGTTAGAGATGGAGTACTTTACGCATCCAAGAATCCTGGCAGCGGATCCATATTTATAAGGTCTGGAAATGCAGTTAAAACCATATATGTATCGGTAGGAACACAAATTATGTTCGTAAGTTCCTTTGAGAACGAAAGTGAATTCAGCTTTTCCGGATATCCGGCTGCTGTAGAAGGATATGTGGCAGCTTCAAAAGAAGCTATTGATGGCAACAGGAGCATAGAACTTGGTTATGACTTCAGTTTTGGTACCGGAACCAGAGCCGCATATATAGATTTTAATACAACTCCTGATGGCATTCCTTTGCCAGGTTCTCCTTCAAAGATAAGCCTGTGGGCATATGGAGATGAATCAGGTGCATGGCTTAGAGGTACAATTATAGATGCACAGAATAAAAGCCACACTATAGACTTTGCAAAGACCATAGACTTTGTGGATTGGAAGCAGCTTGAAGCTTCAATATCAACAGACGTGACCTTCCCTATAAGCCTAAAAAGAGTCTATGTTGCTGAAGTCGATGAAAGTAAGCAAACCGTGGGAAACATCCTTATAGATAATTTAAGCGTATTTACACCTACGCCATATGATTACTCGATAGTGCCACAGAATACAAAAGTAAATGACCCGCTAAATGCAAATACATCGTCAAATAATGGTTCATACAAAATGACCGTATATTCGGAACCAGTGATCAGCGGAAATACGCTTTTTGCAAGAGTTGTGTCTACGGATAGATTAGTAGGCTTAACCCAAAGGCTTTCTGGTTCAGATTTAGGCATTCAGATAGGAAATATGACTCAGAACTTTAAATCAGCTCTTATCCATTCAAAGACTATGACAGCTGGATCAACCTACGGAGTTGAAAGAAATAGAAACCTTGCAGTAATAACACTTCAGGCAGGTTCAGGAGGACTTAGAACTCAGGATAGCAGCCAATGGACAAGGCTCGTTCAGGAGCTTGAGTATGGTACAGAGGATAATCTTGTATTAATCATCAACAGACCTATTTCTACATTTACGGATACTATGGAAGCAGAACTTTTCCGTGAACTAGTAGCACAAGCTGCTGAAGATGGAAGAAATATATTTGTCGTACAATCGGGCTCTAAAAATGACTCACAACTTAGAGATAGTGTAAGATATATTGAGCTGACTGGTACAAAGGCATCAAAACCAGATGACCTGTCTTCCTATAGTTACTTTGAACTTGTGCTTGACGGCAGAAATGTAAGCTACCAGGTTGTACGTCCATTTTCTTTGAACAATTAACTTTTAGCTTTAAAAAATATTAAGGACCTGTATTTTACAGGTCCTTAATTTATTGTTGAAATTTACTTCTTACGTCTTCTTAACAATGATCCCAGTCCTAGTAATGCAATTCCGTACCAACCGTTTATATCCACGCTTCCAGTCTTAGGAAGTACAGGAGCTTCAGGTATTGGCTCTTCTGGAATTATTATCTCTGGTTGAGGTTCTGGAATTACCGGTGCTTCTGGTATTTCTTCTTCCTCAACTTCTTCAACCTCATCAGGTTTTGGATCTGGTCTTTCTGGTCTTGGTCTTCTCGGTCTTCTTGGTCTTTCAGGTGTTGGATCTGGATCTGGTTCTTTGTCTTTAGTCTTGATGTTGACGACTGTTATTTCAAATATACCGTCATCAGTAGTATCTTCACTAAAGTAGAACTCTCCATCCCCTTCTTCCTGTTGATATCCACTTCTCGGTCTCTCAACCAGTTCATACCATCCTTCTATTAAGTCATCGAATACCGCTATACCATCTTCATCTGTAGTTGCAGTACCGACCAACTTGCCATCTCTATAGAGGTCAAATACGAATCCTTTTGCTGATAAGTTTTCACTTGTAGCAGTTGGTTTTACGCTAATTGAAGTTCCGCTGACTAACTCATTGTAATCAGATGATACTGTTATTCCTCCTGGGGATACTCCGTATACATATTCTGGGGAGTCATCCTCATCTTCAATATCTTCTTCAGATCTTACAATCTTCCTAACAATAAGTCTTCCAGCCCAATTACCGACTGTTTCATCGTCTTCGTCTGTGATTGGATTTTCGCTTTCTGGAGGATATCCAGATGCTGTTGCTGCATTGTAAACTTTGCCAGCTTCAACATCTTCTTCTGTTATTGTATATTTGTAAGTGCCTTTTGTAGATTGCCCTGGTTCAAGCTCGTCGTCTTCAAGATCAATCAGTACTTCAAGGGTATCATCATATACGCTAACATCCGTTAAGGTTACATTTCCAGTATTGGTTACTGTGAAGGTGTAAGTGATTACATCTCCTGCAGCACCAAATAGTGTTTTGTCAGCTTCTTTGGTTAGACTAATGTCTGGAGCATTCTCACCAGGAACTTCCACTTCGTCTTCATCTGTTGGATCTTCTCCTTCAGGATCAGGATTCTTTCCAGTTGCAGTTGCTGCGTTGTAGACATAACCTGCATCCACATCAGCCTGAGTTACCGTATACTCAAGTGTTCCTGTTGCTGTTGCTCCTGGTGCTAATGTTGTTACTTTAACACCTTCTATGAAGACATCTATGTCTATATCAAGCGTGTCGTCGTGAACTTCTATTTCTGTTAAGGTTACATTTCCAGTATTCTTGACAGTGAAGGTGTAGGTGATAACATCTCCGGCTACACTAAATTTGTCTACACTTGCTTTTTTACTCAAGTCTATTCCTGGATGATTTCCAGGCCCTGGTACTCTTTCATCATCATCGTCATCTACAGGTTTTCCTTTTGGATCTTCTCCTGTTGCTGTTGCTGCGTTATAGACATAACCAGCATCTACATCAACTTGGGTTGTAGTGTACACATAGGTTCCAGTTGCTATTTCGCCTGGTGCTAATTCTGTTACTTTAACACCTTCTATAAAGACATCTATGTCTATATCAAGCGTGTCGTCGTGAACTTTTATTTCTGTTAAGGTTACATTACCTGTATTCTCAACCGTGAAGGTGTAAGTGATGTCTTCTCCAGCTTCTTTAAAGGATTCTACATCTGAATCTTTACTTAGGCTTATTTTTGGATTTTGTGGTAAGTCTATATCTTCATATGGCTCTTCATCATCTACATCATCTGCTTTTACTAAAGCTTGGTTGTGAACGTATCCTCTATCAATATCTTCCTGAGTTATAAAGTAACTTCCTTTGTAAGACCAAATTTCTCCGACTTCTAGGTTCCCATTTTCTGTCTTGCTCTCTTCTGGACCTGTTAGGATTGGTAACAATGGATCACTTACTTCAACATTGGTCAAGGTTACATTGCCAGAGTTGGTAACAATGATTGTATATTCAATTTCGTCCCCTACTTCAGCAGCATCTGGATTACCTTTGTATTCACCAGTTTTTACTGCTTCCATTGCTGGATTTTGATCTATTGTTACTGTTTCTTCGTCGGTGTCATTTACAGGATCCCCATTTGGATCGTCTCCTGTGACTGTAGCTGTATTTACTACGCTTCCATTGTTTACATCTGCTTGTGTTATTTCATAAGTTGCTTCGTAAGTCCAAACTTCAGTTAAATCTAATTTGCCGTCGCCATTT
>JACDJC010000326.1_pt1 | contig 59841 bp, 52 predicted proteins | sample 7454191 | NCBI WGS metagenome assembly JACDJC01 (sample SAMN14253291, study PRJNA609438) | sludge metagenome | isolation source: sludge after 25d culture with pyrite and EDTA | collected 2018-12-20 | reverse complement strand
GGTGAACGTCACGCGTCGCGTCTGCAACGCCGGAACCTCGAGCACCGCGACGGAGGGTGCGTGTTCCCGGGTTGTGACGCACCAGTGAACTGGTGCGACGCCCACCACGTCCGCCGTCACCGCGACGGCGGACCGACAGAGATGGTGAACCTTGCGTTGTTGTGCAGACGCCATCACGGCATCATCCACCGGGACGGCTGGTCGATGACCGCGAACCCGGACCCCGGTGACGGTGAAGGGTTCTACCGGATCACCACACCCACCGGCGCCGTCCTGCACACCCGCCACCAACGAGGACCCGGCTGGCGAGCGGCCACCCCCGCCTGAACGCGGGAACCCTGTGGGACCAACCAACCAGGAACCCGACAGCCCCCCGCCCGCGTCGCGGGCCAGCGGCGCGGGCGGCGCGTCCGTGACCGTGTGGCCGGGCCAGTCCTGCGCTGGTCGTCAGCGTCGCTCGAACCGGTAGCGCACCTCCATCGAGTCGCCCGGTTGCACCTCGATGACCCCGTGGCCGCGCTGGCCTTCCTCCGCCATGCGGATGCCGTCGTTCGCCATCGTGACCGGTTCGATGCAGACCCATCCGGGAGCGCCGCTGTACACGACGACGTGCGTGACCGGTCCCTCCCAGTGAAGGCGGCAGCCCGGAGCATCGGCATACGAGCCGGTCAGCGCGGTGAAGCAGGCGTCCATCGGCTCGGGCAGCCGAGACTGACGCAGATCCTGTTGCGGCCTCGGTGGCTGGGGCGGCCCGGTCGGCAGGGGCTCGCCCGGCCAGACCCTGTCCGCCGGCACTCGGATCGGCCCGGAGTGGAACCAGGGGTGGATGCCGAGGCCCATCGGAACGCCGCGGTCGCCTTCGTTGGTGCACCGAAGAGCGATCCGGAGGACCTCGTCGTCGAGCTCGAAGAGCTGACGGACGGCGACGGAGTACGGCGTCGATTCGGCCCGCACCTCGAGCTCCGCTCGTGACCGTGTCGAGGCCGTGATGTCCCAGCGGCACGCAGCGACGAGCCCGTGGATCGCCGAGCCGTCAGCGTGGTTCGGTGGCAACACCGAATCGATGCCTCGGTAGCGGAGCCGACCACCGGGAAGGCGGTTGGACCACGGCGCCAGCGGATAGCACCCCCAATCGGTCCAGCCGAGGTCGGGGGCATGCGCTCGGAGAAGGGGTCCGTCGCCGAGGTCGAGCTGCCCGAGTCGTCCACCGAAGGCCGGGTGGATCTCAGCAACCGAGCGTCCGGCGGTGAGCCGCAGGACCGAGCGATCGCCGCTGCGAGCGTTCAACGACATGACGTCGTCGTCGATGCTGTCCGTGCCGATGCCGTCCAAGCCGATGTCGTCGGCGCGACGTCGGCCAGCCTGCCTGGCGTGGCGACCGGTGTGCACACGTCGTCGAGTCTCTCACGCAGGAGCGATCGCGCTGCGGTGAGCGGCGGTTCCCGGCCACTACGCTCGCCTGATGGCCGACTTCGAGACGCTGGTGGTGACGAAACGCGACGGTGTGGCGTCCGTGATGCTCAACCGACCTGACGTTCGCAACGCAGTGAACCAGAAGATGCAGGACGAGCTCCGCGAGGTGTGGACGTCGTTCCGCTACGACGACGAGGTCCGCTGCGTCGTGCTGTCCGGTGCAGGTCACTCGTTCTGCACCGGCATCGACCGTGGCGAGGCGGTCTCCGACGACAACAACGCGTCGATGGCTGCCGGCGACTACCCGGGCTACCCGACACCGTGGATGTACGACGATCCCGGTCGCGATGTCGGACCCAAGAGCTGCGACCTCTGGAAGCCGGTGATCGCCGCGGTGCAGGGGATGGCCTGCGGCGGCGCGTTCTACATGTTGGGGGAGACCGAGTTCATCATCTCCTCCGACGACGCGACCTTCTTCGACCCCCACGTGACCTACGGCATGACGGCGGCGTTCGAGCCGATCCAGATGCTGTCGAAGATGCCGTTCCCAGAGGTCATGCGCATGTCGCTGATGGGCGTGCACGAGCGGATCTCCGCTGAGCGTGCTCGCGAGATCGGCCTCGTGACGGAGGTCGTTCCACGCGACGACCTTCCGGGCCGGGCGCTCGAGGTGGCGCAGATCATCGCCGACTCTCCCCCCTTGGTCGTGCAGGGCACGATGCGGGCGCTGTGGACCGCGTTCGACACGTCACGATCGCAGGCGATCGACCTGGCGAACCTCTTCACCCGGATCGGCTCGGACGCAGCGGCGTTCAAGGCCGGTCAGGAACGTTTCGCGTCGGGTGAGCGTCCGAACTGGAAGCTCCGCTAGCCAGTCACCCGCCCGCACCGGGGCCGCGCCCGTTGCACATCGACCACACCGCTTGGGTGATGGAGCCGATGGCGCCGCTGGTGCTCCGGTTCACGCACATCACGGCGACGTGATCGGAACGAACCGATCGAGCTCATCGGCGATGCCGGCCATGAGCTCGTCGACATCCGGACAGGCGGCGGTGTCGGCGAGGACCCCGAACGTCACGACCCCGTCGTAGGAGAGGATCGCGATGCTGAGCGCCAAGTTGCCGGCCAGCGGGACGATCGGCACCGTCGTGCGCATCCTGGCTCCGTCGAAGAACAGCGGGCACGGCGGACCGGCGACGTTGGTCACGACCACGTCGACGAGCGGCTGGCGATGGACGAGTTGACCCGCGCTGCGCAGGGCGACGGCGGGGATGACGTCCATGGCATCGACGAGCAGGGCGGTGCCGTCGGGCACGTGTCGGGACTTGTGGTGCGAGGTCGCGGCACGAACCGCCTCCAGCCGGGCGTCGGTCGTGTCGAGGTCGACCGGTAGCGGGACCAGCAGCGCCGCCACCCGGTTGCCGGACGCATCGTGTTGATCGGCGTCCCGCGTGGAGACGGGCACGAGCGCGAGTGGAGCGGAGCCGAGCGGGAGCTCGCCTCGCCCGTCGAGCAGACGACGTTGCCCTGCTGCAGCGGCGGTCAGCGCGAGGTCGTTCAACGTCACCTCGCGGGCGTGGGCGGCGGCGAGCAACGGGGTCAACGGGCGTTGCACCCAGCGCAGAGTCCGTCGCGAGCCCACTGGACGGTCGAGCGACGTCCTGACCGGGCGTTCGCCGCGCTGGAGTGACCACAGCGCGTCGGCGATCCCGCCGATCCCCGCTGTCAGCTTCGACGGCGTGGCGACGAGCGATGCGGAGCGGACGAGCCAACGAGCGGGTGTCACCAGCAGCTCCACACCGGCGTGGAGGAGGAGCTGGGTCTCGGTCGGCGGCCGTCGCGGCGTCCAGTCGTCGGCTGTCTCCGGCGGTGCGTCCGGTGTGAGGTCGAGCAGCGCGGCGGCGAGGTCCACGTCAGCGACGCCGTCGACCATGGCGTGGTGGATCTTCTCGACGACGGCGACGGATCCATCCTCCAACCCGTCGATGAACCAGAGCTCCCACAGCGGGTGTCGACGGTCGAGCACGGCCATCTGCAGCTCGGCGCAGAGCTCGGCGAGCTGGCGGTCGTCGCCGGGCCGGGGGAGGTGGAGGAGTTGCACGTGGCGTTCGATATCGAAGTCGTCGTCATCGATCCACACCGGCCGACCCGCTCCGGACCAGCTCGACACGGTCCGCCGTCGCAGTCCCGGCACCAGCGGAAGGCGGTGGGCGACGTGGTCGCGCACCGCGTCGAGGCGGAAGCGGCCGTCGGGTGCGCGGAACGGGTCGCCATCGAAGATCGACAGGGCACCGACGTGCATCGGCGTCCGGGCCGTCTCGATGTCGAGGAACGTGGCGTCGAGCGCGGACATGGCGTCGAACGAACCCCATGACCTTCCGATGGGCAGCGGTCGACCGTCGGTCCGCTCAGAGGGGGTCATCTCTACGATGATCCGTCGCGGTGGCGCGTTCGTGAAGGGACCAAGGTCACAGCACCGTCGGCAGGTTGATCAGGGAGATCGGCCAACCTGGAGCCACCGGTAGGGGCTGGAGTCGCGACGTGCGAGGAGGTCATCGCCACGAGGACAGAGGAGGGGAGTCAGACCCGAGCGAGCTCCAGGTGCAGCCGCTCGATACCGAGCCCCGATGCCGACACCTCGACAGCGCTCGGTGTGAAGCGCTTGGCCCCGAGGTGGTTCGTCACGAAGTCCTGCACCTCGACCGGCTGCGACGGGAGGTGGTCGAGGAGGTCGATCGGCGCTTCGATGGTGCCGTACATCACCCTGGGTTGATCGGAGATGCCTGGTAGCTGGGGGGATTGGCGTAGGCCGTCGACGGTGTGGAGGGTCAGTGTCAGCTCCGCCCCGCTGTCGAAGTCGATCGTCAGTCGGGTCGGGGTGACAGCGACGTCGAACCGGTCGATCGCCGCCCTCCAGCCGCGTCCGCTGTCGGCCAGGTAGCTGTACGGCGACAGGGGGCCGAGCGTCTCGGCCGAGCGGTCGGCTCGTGAGTTCTCCAGGACGGTGCCGCTCAACGGCTGTCCGGTCCGGACGAAGGTCCACGACCTCGCCTCCAGGGCCTTCATCCAGTACCCGGTTCGACCGCGGTTCCGGCCCTCGACGCGCAGCTCGCGTGCAGCTGATCCGATGCCCGTGCGATGGATCGAGATCCGGTCGGTGATCTCGCCTGGCACCTTCGGCTGTTGCACCCAGCCCGGTGCCGGGAGCTGGATCGCCGCGTAGCGGCTGTCGAACCGGGCGCTCAGCAGGTCGGGGGCCTCTGGCAGTTCGCTCTGGTCCTCGTACGAGTAGCGGAAGAAGAGGACGTCGGAACCCGAGATGTCGAAGTCGTAGAGGCGGGTGTACATGTCGCCGTAGCGGTTCGTGATCAAGGTGCTGGACGCGCTCGTCGACAACGCCACGGCCCGGAAGCGGCCGTCGTAGGGAGTGGCCATCTCGTAGGCGTGGTCGATGGGGAGCCAAGGGTCCTGGAAGCGGATGCGCTGACCGCCGTCGGTGAGGCTGAAGACGTGGGACACCTTCTGGCTGCCGACGAGGTGGTCGTTTCCCGCGGTGTCGCGCCACACCCTGTCCTCGGTCGGTGAGATCACCGACCAGGACCAGGCGATCGTGCTCGGCGGGAGCCGGTTGCCGGGGCCGAGCCACAAGAGCGGGCCGAAGCGATCGGTCCAGTTCCAGTGCCTGGGCGCGTTGAGTGCGTGGTCCATCGTGTGGAAGCGACCGTCGCGGTCGCCCATCATCACCTCGTCACCGTCGGCCGACACGCCGGCGACCCGACCTGCCAGTGGCGCAGGCACCGTCACCTCCCGCCAGCCACCCCGTGCCGCAGCTTCCTTCGTGAAGACTCGACCGTCCCGGGCGATGAAGCTCCATCGCCGGTTGAAGGTCTCCGTCGTCGTGCGGAGGTAGATCTGCTCTGGAAGTCCGGCAGGCGCCGGCGGGAAGGCCTCCAGGCCCTCGGTCGACTGATCGGGGGCCATGTCGGGAAGGCCGGCAGTGCCTCCCAGGGTGCAGCCGCTCAGGGCCACGGCCGCGCTTGCCGACAGCGTCAGCGACAGCCCGAGTGCCGCTGCACCGGCGCGCCACCTCGTACCGACGCGGCCGCGAGCTCGGTTCGGACGGAGCGACATCCGCGAAGGATGCCACTCCGTGGCGTGCTCAGCTGAGCTCGGCGGCCTGTCGGGTGACGACGGTCGACAGGAGCCCATCCATCGTGTCCTGGAAGTACGTGGTGCCGATGTCGAGCAGCATCACGGCAGACACGACGTTGTCGGTGCGGATGAAGTGGAAGCCCAGCTCGCCGTTCAGCTCGGTGCCGTCAGGGCCGGCCAAGGAGAGCGTGCCGCCGACGCCGGCCGAGCCGTCGGCCAGATCGGTCCCGCCGGTGCTGGGGGTGAGCTCACTGACGGTCGCGTCCGCTCCGCTCTCGGCCATCGCGTCGGTCAGGTACGTCGAGATGCACGTGGCGAACTGCTCGGTGGCGACCTCGTCGACGATCGCCTCGGCGGCGGCGTCGTCGGCGACCACGATCGTCGACATCCGAACCATCTGCGTCTGGGCGCCGTCCTCGCTCGCGATCGAGAAGTCGTCGCTGTCTGCAGAGGCGAGCTTCACCTCGTCGAGATCGACGTCGGTGAAGCACTTGTCCATGTCACCCTCACCCTCCTCGGAGGGCTCCGACGTCCAGTTCTCCGCGAAGTCGTCGATCGTGATGTTGATCGACTCGGCCAGGGCCAGGGCATCGGGATCCTCGGCGCCATCGTCGGCGGCCTCTGTGGTGGTCGTCGTGTCCTTGGCTGTGGTCGTCGGCGAAGCGTCGTCGTCGGACGAGCAGCCGGCGGCGAGCAGCACTGCGGCGATGACGGCCAGGAGCGCGGCCCGGCCCGAGGTGGTGGAGTGGGCACGCAGTGAGGTGGCCATGAGGTCCTTCGCGGAGTCGACGGGACCCTGAACGCTATCGGCCCCCCGTTCTGTTCGGCCCTTCACAACGTTTTCCTTGTGATCGGACGAACAGAACGGGGGTGGAGCGGGATGGACTGCGGGTGCTGCAGTGTTGTGGCTGACGACGGCCGACTGCGACCTGCTGCCAACGAAGGGGCCACGACATGACGACCGAACGAGCGATCCTTGCCAACGGGTGCTTCTGGGGTTCCCAGGAACTGCTGCGCCACGCCGCCGGGGTGATCTCCACCCGCGCCGGCTACTCGGGAGACCCAGCCACGCCGAATGCCACGTACCGCCGTCACGGCGACCACGCCGAGGCGGTCGAGGTCGTCTTCGACCCCGATGTGGTGTCGTACCGACAGCTGCTCGAGCTGTTCTTCCAGATCCACGACCCGACGACGTCGAACCGTCAGGGCAACGACATCGGCCGCAGCTACCGCTCGGCGATCTTCACCACCAGCGACGAGCAGCGTCAGGTTGCGCTCGACACGATCGGCGACGTCGACCGCTCGGGTCGCTGGCCCGGCCCTGTCGTCACCGAGGTCGAACCTGCCGGCGAGTTCTGGGAGGCGGAGCCGGAGCACCAGGACTACCTGCAGAAGCACCCCGGCGGCTACACCTGCCATTGGACCCGTCCGAACTGGACGCTCGCCGACTCCTGACGACCGCCGCTGAGATCCCCCGGCTGGGGGAGGTTCGTGGACCGGGGCGGCTCCAGCATGCTCCCATGGACTCTGGAACCCGTGACCGACCGATCGGTTCGGGAGATCATGTTCCTGTGGGATCGGGTGAAGATGGGGGAGTGGAGAGCCGCTCACGTCCGTCCGGAACGGTCGCGTTCGTGTTCATCGACATCGAGGGGTCGACCGCGGCCTGGGATGCCGAGCCCGACGCGATGGGTGTCGCCGTCCGACGACTCGAGGATCTGCTCGACGCGGTGGCGGCCGGGACATCGGGCCGGCGTGCCGTCGAGCAGGGCGCAGGTGACAGCGCGGTCCTGGCGTTCGACCGGCCGAGCGATGCCGCGCTCGCCGCGCTCCGGTTGCAGCTGAAGATCGCGGCGGAGTCGTGGCCGACCTCCGCGCCGCTGCGGGTTCGCGCTGCCTTGCACCTCGGCGAGGTGGATGTAGGAGCCGACGGCACCTACCGCGGTCCGACGATGAACCGCTGCGGCCGGTTGCTGTCCTCAGCGCACGGCGGTCAGGTGGTCGCATCGGGCTCGTTCGTCGCTGTGCTCGGCGAATCGGCCTCCAACGGCGACGGCGAGCTGGCCGAGGCGGGCTGGGTCGACCTGGGCGCTCACACCCTGCGAGGGATCCCCGCTCCGGTGAGGATCTGGCAGCTCGTCCACCCGGCTCTGGAGTCGGACTTCGCGCCGTTGCGCACCCTGGAGGGGCGTGGACTCGACCTGCCCGGCTGGTCCTCGAACCTGGTCGGACGCTCGGCTGAGCTGGCACGACTCGACGACCTCCTCGCGTCGAGCCGGGTCGTCACCGTGCTCGGCCCGGGCGGATCGGGCAAGACCCGCCTGGCGGTCGAGGCTGCGCACCGATCGCTCGACGACCACGATTCGGTCGAGTGGATCGACCTGGCGAAGGTGGCGCACCGAGACGGTGTGGACGACCTCGTCGTCTCGGAGCTGTCGATCCACGCCGGGCCCAGGGCGCCGCGCCAGCGCATCGTCGAGCACCTGCGGGCTCGCCGGGCGCTGGTCGTCCTCGACAACTGCGAGCACGTCCTCCACGCGGCTGGATCCCTGGTCGAGGACGTGGTGGCGAGCTGCTGCGGCGTCACCGTGCTGACGACCAGTCGTGAGCCGCTGGAGCTCGGTTCGGAGGCGCTCCTGCGGCTGGGGCCGCTCACGGTTCCGGTGGATGCCGAGGGTGTCGACCTCTTCGACTGCGACGCCGGGATCCTGTTCGGGGAACGGGTGGCGCGGGTGCGCGAGGGTGGGATCGACAGCGTCGAGGATCGAGCGGCGGCGGCGGAGATCTGCCGCCGTCTCGACGGGATCCCGTTGGCGCTGGAGCTCGCTGCGGCGAGGGCGCGGTCGATGCCGTTGACGGTGGTCGCCGAGCGCCTGGAGCGGCGCTTCGCGCTCCTCGTCGGCGGGACCCAGACTGCCCTGGCGCGTCAGCGGACCCTGGAGGCGTCGGTGGCGTGGAGCTACGACCTGCTCGATCCGGTCGAGCAGTCGGCCGTTCGTCAACTCAGCCAGTTCTCCGGTCCGTTCGACCTCGTCGATGCGATGGCGTTCCTCGACGTCGCGGAGACCGACCCCCGAGATGTGGTGGCGTCGCTCGTCGATCGGTCGCTGCTGCTCGAGGAGCGGGATGCAACGACCGCCCGGTATCGGATGCTGGAGACCGTCCGCTTCTTCGCCCGTGACCGAGCGCTGCAGGCCGACGAGTCTGCGACGCTGCGAGACCGACATCTCGCATGGGTCAGCGACGTCGTCCGCTCCGAGTCGGCGACCTTCGAACAGGCGGGCGCGGCCGCCGCGCTGCTCAGGTTGGATCGGATCGTGGAGGAGATCCGCGCCGCACTGGACTGGGCGGCGAGCACGGACCGCCCGGCCGACGCCCTGGAGATCCTCACCGACCTCATGTGGTACTGGGTGTGGCGGGGCATGGCTGGCGATGCGCTGCGACGGTACGAGGAGCTCGGGCCGCTGGACGGCATCGTGGACGACCACCTCTTGGCCCGGGCGGGGTTCGCCCGCTTCAAGGTCCAGTCGCACGCGCTGCCCGACCACGACGCGCTCGAGGCATGCGCAGCCGCGACGCTCGACGAGGCGATCCGGGTGGGGGACACGGCGGTCGAAGGTCGACTGCGGCTGCTGCTCGCCACCCACCGTGGGTTTCGGGACCCTGTCGGTCAGCGCAGCGACCTCGATGCCGCCGCCGATCTGTGCCGCGAGCACGGTGGTCCGTTCTGGTCGGCGATGGCCGACTGCCACGTCTCGCAGTCGCTGCTGTTCCAGGTCCGGCTGCTCGACGCTCAGGTGCCGGTGGCCGCGACGGAGCGGGCCGCCGCGGCGAGCGGGATCCGGCAGCTGGTCGTCGAGTCGATCGGGCGTCGGGCGACGATCGCGTTCGGCCTCGGCGACCACGACGGCGCGCTGCAGGCGCTCGCCGACGTCGACGCAGCTCTGGAGGGGGTCGACAGCAGGGAGATGCGGGCCATGACGCTGGCTGCCGCGACCTGGGTGCACGTCCACCGAGGCGACGTCGAGGGGGTGATCGCACGGACCAGCCGGGAGATCGACGACTACGTGCGCGACGAGGACCTCCAGTTCGTGCCACTGCTCCTGGCGCCGCTCGCTGCCGCCCGGATCGCGGCGGGACAGGCTGCCGTGGCGTGCGAAGAGCTGGCCGTGGTGTGGAACCACCCGGAGGTGCAGGCGGCGAAGGTCTACGGCTTCGTCCTGGTTCCGGTGTACGCGGCGGCGCTCCGCGCCGCGGGGAAGGCGACCGACGCACGCACGCTGGTGCTCGACGGGCTGCAGATCGCCGCTGGGCTGGAGTCGGACGCGTTCGCCGCGCAGTTGGCGCTCCTGCTCGGCGCCTTCGACCTCGACGACGGAGACCCCGCATCGGCGGAGCCACGCCTCCACGACGCGCTCGACGCATTGCACCGAGCAGGGCATCGCCAGGACGTGTGCGACGCGCTCGAGGAGCTCGCCCACCTGGAGCTGGACTTCGCTCGCCCGGCCGCCGCTGCAGTCCTGCTGGGTGCTGCCGCGGCCGAGCGCGACGCGCAGCGGGTGGTGCTGCGGCCCTGGCGCCAAACTGCGTTCGACGACACGGTGGCACGGACCCGAAGCGAGCTGGGAGGCGACGAGATGGAGGAGCGCTGGGCCCGTGGCGCGGCGCTGACGCTCGATGAGGCAGTGGCGCTCGCTCGACGCGGTCGCGGCGAGCGCGTCCGACCGACGTTCGGCTGGGACGGCCTGACCGACACCGAACGACGGGTCGCGCAGCTCGCAGCGGACGGCCTGACCAACCCGCAGATCGCCGATCGCCTCGTCGTCGGCCGCGAGACGGTCAAGTCCCACATGGCGTCGATCCTGCGGAAGCTGGGGGTGCGGAACCGGACGGAGCTGGCCCGACTCGTGGCCTCGCTGCACGCCGGACCCTGACTGTTCGTCGGGTGGCGTGCTGGGTGACCTGTCCGCGCTCCGGCCTGGTGGGAGCAGTCGGAGGTGGCGCCCGGTCAGTGCGGCCGATGCTGGTGGGTGTCCGCTCGCCGAGAGAGGACCCGTTGGGCGATCATCGCAGCGAGAGCTCCGGTGACCAGCAGGACGCCGGCCAGGCGGATCCACACGTCGTCGACGGCGACAACGATCGCGGCGATCGCTGCGAGTGCGACCAGCACGGCGAACGCCTCGCCCAGCGAAACCCCACGCTCGGGTGCGTCCTTCCAGTCGAACTCTCCGATCTTCGGCGTGATGTCGATCCGGTGCTGAGCCATCGTGTCCACCTCTTCGTGATCGGCCGTCCCCCGGCGACTGCGTCATGTCGTTCGGCCGTCTCCTACCCAGCGTCGCCACCCCCTCAACCCCGCGCTGCTGTGCGTTCCTGAGATCGACGTCAGGGTGGGTAGGGTCGGGTCCCGATCAGGCGCAGGGCGTCGTCGGTCCCGACGACCCCGCAGGGAGGGCGATCAGGTGAGCGAGTCGAACGAGCTGTACCAACGGGGTGCGGCCAAGATGCGTGAGGTGTACGCGGGTGACGTCGTCGAGCTCCCAGAAGGGACGATGGCCTTCAGCGACGTGATGATGCGCTCCCTGTTCGCCCAGGTGTGGACGCGGGACGAGCAGCTCGACCGCAGGTCTCGGCGCTTGCTGCTGATGGGTGTGATCGCGGCGCAGGGCCAGAGCGACACCTGGAAGATCCAGGCTCGCGCTGCGCTTCGCCACCGCGAGCTGACCGCTGACGAGCTCCGCGAGACGCTGGTGCAGTTGGCCCCCTACGCCGGCTACCCGAACGTTGCACCGCTCGTCATGGCGTGCGAAGAGGTCATCGGTGCCTGGAGCGCAGAAGGGGAGCCGGGCTACGAATCGGACGGCTGAGTCCGGTTGCGTAGCGGGCCAACGGACTCGGACTGGATGCGTCGCTTGGTGGCCGCCCATGCACAGATGAGGCAGGTGGTCATGTCGTGGCGGAGCGCGGGGCAGTGCTCCCTGCCGAAGTAGATGATCTGCAGGTGGCGACGGTTCCACGTGTCGGTCGGGAAGACGGCCTTGAGGTCCCGCTCGGTGCGCTCGACCGTGGTCCCGTTCGACAGACCCCAACGGCCAGCCAGTCGGTGGATGTGGGTGTCGACCGCGAACGCGGGATGTCCGAACCCCTGGGACATGACCACGCTCGCCGTCTTGTGGCCGACCCCTGCGAGTGACTCCAGGAACGCCTGGTCGTCGATCAGGTCGCCGCCGGCGTCCACGATCTGATGCGCTGCGGTGGACAGGTTGCGGGCCTTGGTCGGGGCCAGCCCGACCTCTCGGATCAGCTCGAGGATCCGCTCGGGGTCGAGCGCGGCCATGGCCTCGGGCGTGTCGGCCTCGGCGAACAGCGCAGGGGTGACCTGGTTGACCTTCTTGTCGGTGGTCTGCGCGGACAGCGCGACGGCGACGAGCAGCGTGTAGGGATCGCTGTGGTCGAGCGGGATCGGGGGATCGGGGTAGAGGTCGTCGAGGATCTCGCCGATCCGGTCGGCCTTGTCCTGTCGCTTCACCGGGGCGACCCTAACCGGTAGCGTCCTGCGTCCGGATCGGACCGACAGGAGGCAGCAGGGTGGCGACAGGTCTGGCGGCACTGCTCGACGACGTGGCCGCCCTGGCCAAGCTCGCTGCGGCGTCGGTCGACGACATCGGAGCTGCCGCCGGCAAGGCCTCGATCAAGGCCGCCGGTGTCGTCGTCGACGACGCCGCGGTCACCCCCGCGTACGTTCAGGGCCTGGCCGCCGATCGCGAGCTGCCGATCATCCGGCGCATCGCCACCGGCTCCCTGCGCAACAAGGTCCTCTTCATCCTCCCCGCGGCACTCGTCCTCAGCGCCGTGGCGCCGGTGCTCGTCGAGGTCGTCCTGATGTGCGGCGGCGTGTACCTGAGCTACGAGGGCGCCCACAAGATCTGGCACCGGATCCGCCGCGACGACCACTCCCACGACGTCCCGATGGTGGTGCAGGGCGGCGATGTGGAGGCGGCGACGATCTCCAGCGCGATCCGCACCGACTTCATCCTGTCGGCGGAGATCATGGTGATCTCGCTCAAGGAGGTCATCGACGAGCCGCTGGTGCGTCGGGCGATCGTGCTGGTCGTGGTTGCGATCCTCATCACCGCGCTCGTGTACGGCGTGGTGGGCCTCATCGTGAAGATGGACGACGTCGGCCTCCGCCTGGCGTCAGGGGAGTCGCCCGTCCGACAGCGCTTCGGGCGTGGCCTCGTGACGGCGATGCCCAGGCTCCTGGCCGTGCTGTCGGTCGTCGGCACGGCGGCGATGCTGTGGGTGGGTGGCCACATCCTCCTCGTCGGCGCTCATGAGCTGGGATGGCACGCGCCGTACGATCTGGTCCACCACCTGGAGGAGCCGGTGTCGGGCATCGCCGGCATCGGTGGCGTGCTGGCGTGGCTGGTGAACACCGCCGCATCCGCAGTGGTCGGCCTGGCCGTCGGCGCCCTCGCCGTGGTGGTGACGACCTGGTGGACGTCGTGGCGCAGCAGCGGCGACGCCGCAGCGCACTGACGGTCAGGCGCCCACGTAGTCGGCCAGGTGCCGGCCCGTCAGCGTGGAACGTGCGGCGACCAGGTCCGCCGGGGTGCCCTCGAAGACGATCTGGCCGCCGTCGTGGCCGGCGCCGGGACCCAGGTCGATGATCCAGTCGGCGTGCGCCATCACGGCCTGGTGGTGCTCGATGACGATCACCGTACGGCCGTCGTCGACCAGCCGGTCGAGCAGCGTGAGCAGCTGATCGACGTCGGCCAGGTGCAGGCCGGTGGTCGGCTCGTCGAGCACGAGCACCCCGCCCCGGTCGCTCATGTGGGTCGCGAGCTTGAGACGCTGGCGTTCGCCGCCCGACAGCGTCGTGAGCGGCTGGCCGATGGTGAGGTAGCCGAGTCCGACGTCGGCAAGGCGATCCAGGACCTTCGTCGCGGCCGGGAGCCGACCGTCGCCCTCGGAGAAGAAGGACTGGGCGTCGAGGACCGACATGGCCAGGACCTCGGCGATGTTCCGGCCTCCGAAGGGCAGGTCGAGCACGGCCGCATCGAACCGTCGTCCCTCGCACACCTCGCACACCGTCGAGACGCCCGCCATCGTGACGAGGTCGGTGTAGATGACGCCAGCCCCGTTGCAGTTGGGGCAGGCACCGTCGGAGTTGGCGCTGAACAGGCCGGGCTTCACCCCGTTGGCCTTGGCGAACGCCTTGCGGATCGGGTCGAGCAGACCCGTGTAGGTCGCCGGGTTGCTGCGTCGCGATCCCTTGATCGCTCCCTGGTCGATCGCCACCACGTCGACATCGGCTCCGGCGGTGCCGGCCACGACCGAGCCGTGGACCAACGACGTCTTTCCCGAGCCGGCCACACCGGTCACCGCCACGAGCACGCCGAGCGGGATGTCGACGTCCACGTCGCGCAGGTTGTTCGTCGAGGCACCGCGGACGGCCAACGAACCTGTCGGGACCCGGACCACGCCCTTGAGCGATGCCCGGTCGTGCAGGTGCCGGCCGGTGATCGTGTCGCTCTGCTCGAGCCCCTCGAACGGCCCCTCGTAGCAGATCGTCCCTCCTGCGGCACCGGCACCGGGACCGAGGTCCACGACGTGATCGGCGATCGCGATCGTCTCGGGCTTGTGCTCGACGACGAGCACGGTGTTGCCCTTGTCGCGCAGTTCGAGGAGCAGCTCGTTCATCCGGGCGATGTCGTGGGGGTGCAGGCCCGCGGTCGGCTCGTCGAACACGTAGGTGACGTCGGTGAGCGACGAGCCCAGGTGGCGGATCATGCGCGTCCGCTGCGCCTCGCCGCCCGACAGGCTGCCGGCCGGGCGTTCGAGGCTCAGGTAGCCGAGCCCGATGGCGACGAACGAGTCGAGCGTGCGCTGGAGGTTGTCGACGACCGGGGCGACCGACGGGTCCTCGACGCCGCGCAGCCACTCGGCGAGCTGGGTGATCTGCATGGCGCACACGTCCGCGATGTTCACCCCGTCGATCCGCGACGACCGGGCGCCCTCGCTCAGCCGGGTGCCGTCGCACTCGGGGCACGGCTGGAACGTGATCGCCCGCTCGACGAAGGCCCGGATGTGGGGCTGCATCGCCTCGGTCTCCTTGGCGAGGAACGACGAGCGGATCCTGGGGATCAGCCCCATGTAGGTGACGTTGATGCCCTCGACCTTGATCCGGGTCGGCTCCATGTGCAGGAAGGCGTCGAGCTCCTTCTTGTTGAACTTCCTGATCGGCTTGTCGGGGTCGAAGAACCCGCAGCCCCGGTAGATGCGCCCGTACCAACCGTCCATCGTGATGCCGGGGATGGTGATGGCCCCCTCGCTGATCGACAGCGAGTCGTCGTACAGCGCGGCGAGGTCGAAGTCGCTGACGTTGCCGCGGCCCTCGCAGTGCGGGCACATGCCGCCGAGGATGCTGAACGAGCGCTTCTCCCTGGTGGTCGTGCCGCCCTTGGTCGTGGTGATCGCGCCCGCGCCGCTGGCCGACGCCACGTTGAAGGAGAACGCCTGGGCCGGTCCGTGGTATGGCGTGCCGAGGCGGCTGAACAGGATGCGCAGCATCGCATTGGCATCGGTCGCGGTGCCGACGGTGGAGCGGACGTCGCCACCCATGCGCTCCTGGTCGACGAGGATCGCCGTGGTCAGCCCGTCGAGGACGTCGACGTCGGGGCGGGCCATGGAGGGCATGAACCCCTGGACGAACGAGCTGTAGGTCTCGTTGATGAGCCGCTGGGACTCCGCGGCGATCGTTCCGAACACCAACGAGCTCTTGCCGGAGCCCGACACGCCGGTGAACACCGTGAGCCGACGCTTGGGGAGCTCGACGTCGACGCCGCGGAGGTTGTTGACCCGGGCGCCGTGGACCCGGATCAGGTCGTGTCGGTCAGCAACGGGCCCGGACGGCGCAGCCTGCTCCCCGGTCTTCTTCGCCATCGTGCCCCCTCGGGCGGGGCGCCCCTCGCCCCGTGCGTCGAGCAGTCTGGCAGGGAGCGTGGCTCGAACTCGGGGGATTTCGACCGTTCACCCGTCGGAATCCCCCAAGATCGGAGACGGGCGAGTGTTTCCACCCCGACACCGACGACACCGACGACACCGACGACACCGACGACAACACGGAATGAATGACGCATCATGAATGTTGGACGGAGCGAACCGATGAGGAGCGCACCATGACCACCACCATCGAACGGCCCGTCCACACCGTCGTCCGGGGCACCGGGTTCCACTGGGTCGGCGACGGGTTCCGCGTCACCCAGCTGTTCCCGGCCGGTGCGGACCTCGGCCACAGGATCAGCCCGTTCCTGCTGCTCGACTACCACGCCCCGTACGACTACGAGCCGACCGACCGGCCCCGAGGTGTCGGAGTGCACCCCCACCGGGGCTTCGAGACCGTCACGCTCGCGTTCTCGGGCAGCGTCGCGCACCACGACTCCACCGGTGCCGGTGGCGTCATCGATCCCGGCGACGTGCAGTGGATGACCGCGGCGTCGGGGATCCTCCACAAGGAGCACCACGAGGCGGCATGGGCGAAGACCGGCGGCCGGTTCCACATGGCGCAGCTGTGGGTGAACCTCCCGGCTGCGGCCAAGATGAACCCGCCCCGCTACCAGGGGCTCACCGCCGAGGCGATCGGATCGGTCGACCTGCCCGGCGGCGCCGGCGTCGTGCGGGTGATCGCCGGCGACTACGACGGCCATCGCGGTCCGGCCCAGACCGCCACACCGATCGACCTCTGGGAGCTCCGACTCAACGGCTCCGCCCCGGTCGAGCTCTCGTTCCCGGCGGAGCACAACGTCGCGCTGCTCGTCCACGAGGGCACAGCGACGGTCAACGGTGCCCGGGCGCTGCACGGCGACCTCGTGGTGCTCGAGCGCGGCGCGGGATCCGTCACGGTCGACGCGGCGGAGTCGGCCAAGGTGCTGGTGCTCTCGGGCCAGCCCATCGACGAGCCGGTCGTGTCCTACGGACCGTTCGTCATGAACACCCGTGAGCAGATCATCGAGGCGATCCAGGACTTCGAGTCCGGCAAGTTCGGTCACCTCGATGACTGATGGGATTCCCTTCAGGCCGTTGGAGGACGGGCGCAAGGGCCGAAGGTCCCAACAACGGGGTCATGCGCTGTGAAATAGAACGTGTTCCACTTTTCGGCTGCTGGTCGTACGGTCATCTCAACGTAGAGAACCGAGGGGGCACCCATGGCCGACTTCCTGTCGCAGTACTCGATCCAGCGATGGCTGGAGATGTGTCCTCAGGGGTACCTGGAGGACACCGTGTACGGCCACGATCCCGACGCGACCGAGCCCGAGGAGCTCATGGTCGACGACGACCTGCGGGCGGCGTCGATCGCGGTGACCGTCCAGCTCATCGCCGGCGAGCGCTGCGCGCTGGCTGCGTCGTCGGGGCTGGTCAACGCGGCGCCCGACGACGCGAGCAAGACGTTCCTGGCCACGCAGACCCTGGACGAGGCTCGACACGTCGAGATCTTCACCCGACGACTCATGGACCTCGGCGTGAAGAAGGAGGACGTGAACTCGACGGTGGCGGACCTGACCAACCCGAACCTCGTGAAGTTCGCCGAAGTGCTGCTGGAGAAGGTCGCCGACGGCGACTTCATCGCCGGCGTCGTCGGCCAGAACATCGTGCTGGAGGGTATGGCGTTCTCGGTGTTCGAGCTGCTGCAGGCGGCGTCGAGCGACATGAACCCGAAGTTCGCGCAGACCCTCGCCGGCACCATCGCGGATGAGCGACGCCACGTCGGCTTCGGAGAGAACCGCATCGGCTCGCTCATCCGCGACCACCCCGAGCGCAAGGACGACGTGGAGCGCATGCAGGGCGAGATGGCGTATCACATGCTCGCCACGTTCGCCGACGTGTTCAGCGACACCGGCGACACGATGGAGAAGGAGCGAAAGGTGGCGAGCGACGCCGGGGCCGGCGCCAGCTGGCACGGCACGGACCTGCTGACCGCGTCCGCCGAGGACATGGAGGCGGTGCTCGCCGGAACCGTCCTGAACGAGTTCAAGACCCGTCTGGGGCGGATCGGGCTGGAGTACCGCTCCCCGAAGGTCCCTGCCTGATGCCCGACGTCTCGGCCGGCATGGAACCGCACCTCCTGGAGGAAGAGGACTTCCTCCGAGAGGTGCACTCCTTCTCGTTCTGGTTCGAGGCCGTCGAGGGCTACCTGGACGACAAGCCGTTCGGCTTCGACCCCGACCTGCGCGATGGGCCGATGGAGCCCTCCGAACGGGATGACCTCATCACGACGCTGTGCAACTACTGCGTCGGAGAGTCCGCGGCGTTGGAGGCGTCGAGCGGCCTGATCCGCCTGGCGCCGAACCAGCACTCGCGGATCTTCCTGGCGACGCAGGTCGCGGACGAAGCCCGCCACCTCGAGGTGTTCCTGCGGCGGATCGAGGCACTCGGGGTGGCGGATCCCGAAGCAGAGGTGCGGGCCCGGGCCAACCCGGATCTCGGTGAGTTCCGCGACCGCCTGCTCGCCTTGGTCGACCGCGGCGCTTGGGACGCGGCGGTGTTCGCGCAGAACGTCCTCCTCGAGACGATGGAGGACACGGTGTTCCGGTTCCACGAGGCGACCGCGGACCCGATCACCCGGCAGGTGCTCCAGGGCGTGGTGGCCGACGAGCGTCGTCACCTCGGGTTCGGCGAGAACGACCTCGGTCCCCGGCTGGCCCGCGATGCCGAGGGCCGACGTCGCCTGGCCGACATACGCTCCGAGCTCGATCCGCTGGTGCTCGGCTCCTTCGAGGGCGTCTACCGCGACCTCGGGCTGAGCCGAGAGGAACAGCCGGCGTTGGGACGCGACTACCTCGACGCCGTCGAGCGACTGGGCCTGACCGCATGAGAGCGGGCGACCCTGGCCAGGAGGCCCGGTCCGCCGTCGAGCCCGACGAGGACGAGCCCGCCGAAGACGAGGAGGATCGACCGCGACGCACCTTCGAACTGGAGGACACCGGCTTCAAAGAGGTCCCCAAGCGGTGGCGGAAGTTCTACCGGATCTGGCAGGGCGCCGGCGACGAGCTCGGCCCCAACGAGGTCATCTGTCCGGTGTGCAAGGTGGTGATCCGCTCGCACCGGGAGTTCCGCCCGGGTGACCGCGTCTACTGCATGCCGTGCATGTCGCGCCTGGTCGTGGTGCGCCGAGACGACGGCCGTCTCGAGGCCGACGTCCTCTACTGAGCGACCTCGCTCCGTCAGGGGTCGATGCCGGTGACCGCGGCGCCGGGCATCGTCTCGTCGGCACGCCAGCGCTCCAGGAACCCGGCGTACTCGAGCAGGCTGCCGGTGTAGACGAGGTTCCGAGCCGTCTTGGAGTCTCGGCCCTGCTCGGAGTTGTAGTAGCCGGGCGTGCAGCGCGTGGAGTAGCCCGCGATGCCGAGCGCCACGCTGAGCAGCAGGTCGTACCACTCGTCCTCCGCCTGTGGCGTGGCCTCGATGGTGGCGATGCCGCGCTCCTCGCAGGTGGCGATGAGCCACGCCACGTGCTCGGCGGACTTCGAAAGGAAGTGCAGGAAGTTCGTGCCGAAACCGGCCTGGATCAGGCTGATCATCAGCAGGTTCGGGAACTCGGCGGACAGGATCCCGTGCAGCGTGTGGGCGCCGTCGGCCCAGCGGTCGCTCATGCGCACCCCGCCGCGACCCACGGGGTTGAAGCCCAACCGGTGCTCCAGGTCGGTGGTCACCTCGAATCCGGACGCGAACACGATCACGTCCACGGGGTACTCCACACCGCCGGCGACGACACCGTTCTCGGTGATCGCCTCCACGCCTCGGCCGTCGGTGTCGACCAGGTGCACGTTCGGCCGGTTGAAGGCGGGCAGGTACTCGTCGTGGAAGCAGACCCGCTTGCAGTGCTTGCCGTACCACGGCTTCAGCTTCTCGGCCGTGTCGGGATCGTCGACGATGCGTTCGATCCGGTCGCGGATCTCCTGCATGGTCTCGAAGTCGGAGCGCTCCATCGCCCGGGCCCGATCGGCGTCGGAGGTCTTGGTCTGCGTGTCCTCCCACATCACGTGGGTCCACCCGTCGTCGACGAGGTCCTTCTCCGGGTGCTTGCCCGTGACCGCCTCGGTGAAGTTCTTGACCCGCTCGTCGTGCCAGCCCGGCTGGAGCGACTGGAACCATTCGACGTCGGTCGGTCCGTTGTCGCGCTGGCCGACCGGCGACGGCGTGCGCTGGAAGACGAACAGCTCCTGTGCGGCCTCGGCCACCCGCGGCACCACCTGCACCGCGGTCGCACCGGTGCCGATCACAGCGACCCGCTTGTCCGCCAGCTTGTCCATGAACACCCCGGGTGCCCCGCCGGTGACGTCGTAGTTCCAGCGGCTGGTGTGGAACGCCTTGCCCTTGAACCTGGAGATTCCGGCGATGCCAGGGAGCTTGGCCTTGTGGAGGATCCCACCGGCGGTGACCAGGAACCGGCACGACAGCTCGTCGCCCCAGTTGGTCCGGACGTGCCAGCGCTCGGTGTCGTCGTGCCAGAGCGCCTCCACCACCTCGGTGTGGAACAGCGCGTGCGGGTACAGGTCGTAGTGGCGTCCGACGAGTTGGGCGTAGGAGAAGATCTCGACCGCGCTCGCGTACTTCTCGGTGGGCATGTAGCCCGTCTCCTCCAGCAAGGGGAGGTAGGTGTAGGACTCCACGTCGCACATGCAGCCGGGGTAGCGGTTCCAGTACCAGGTGCCGCCGAAGTCGCCCGCCCGGTCGACCAGACGGATGTCGGTGACGCCACGAGCCGTGAGCTCGATCGCGGTGAGCATGCCGGCGAAGCCGCAGCCGATGACGAGCACCTCGACGTCCTCGGTCACCGCGTCGCGGGTGAAGCCGGGATCTGCGAACGGGTCGCGGTCGAAGTCGGCCAGGTCGCCGGTCAGCTCCTCGTACTGCGCGTTGCCGTCGTCTCGGACCCGCTTGGCCCGTTCGGCCCGGTAGCGCTCCCGTGCCGCCTCGAGCGCGGCGTCCACGCTCGAGGCGTCGGTGGCCCCGTCGGTGGGTGTGGGGGAGTCGGACTCGCTCATTCGGGCACCTCTGCTCGGGGGATGACCATGTCTCGGGGCTCGTCGCCGCTGGCGGGACGGGCGCGTCGCCCACACGGTAGGACCTGGACGGTCGAGATCTGACATCGCGTCAGAAACGACGTGCGCATAGAGCTGCGCGGGCGGCAGCGGTGGCAGGATCGAGAGGTGACCCGTGTCGAACAGCTGCCCCGGATACCCATCGAAGGGCATGTCCCGACGTCGCTCGGCAACGCCGAGCATCCGATGCGACGCGTCACCCGCCGGGCCGCCGGGCTGGAGCCAGGCGGATGGGATGACGAGTGCCGCCGGGTCGTGGCGGCGACCTTCAACGCGATCATCAACATGTTCCTGTTCCCACAGGAGGTCGGCCGTGTGCTGGCGGCGGGCGGTGCGGTGGTCTGGGTCAACGTCAGCGGACCCGACACGCCGATCCACCTGAGTGTGGCGGAGGTCGTCGACGCGTTGCCGTTCGAGGCGGACGGTGTGGAATCGAGCGCCGGGGCAGGAACCTGGTGCGTGCTGAGGAGGAGCGCTGCGCCGTGACCGAGCCGACGTCGACCAGGACCGTCCCGCCCGATGGCTACACCAAGCGCGGCCGCCTCCGGAAGGACGTGTACGAAGCCGAGCTCGTGCGCCTCCAGATCGAGCTGGTGAAGCTCCAGGAGTGGGTCAAGGCAACGGGCTTGCGGGTCGTCGTCCTGTTCGAAGGGCGCGACGCAGCAGGCAAGGGCGGTGCGATCACCCGCATCACCGAGGCGACCAACCCCCGCGTCGTACGGGTCGTCGCACTCGGCACGCCGAGCGACCGGGAGAGGACGCAGTGGTACTTCCAGCGCTACGTGGCCGAGCTCCCGGCGGCGGGAGAGATCGTGCTGTTCGACCGCTCGTGGTACAACCGCGCGGGTGTCGAGCGGGTGATGGGCTTCGCCACCGACGATGAGGTGCAGGAGTTCCTGCGCGACTGCCCCCAGTTCGAGAACATGCTGATCCGCTCCGGCATCACGCTGATCAAGTACTGGTTCTCCGTGAGCGACGAGGAGCAGGAGCGCCGGTTCCAGGGCCGCATCGACAGCCCGCTGAAGCGGTGGAAGCTGTCGCCCATGGACATCGAGTCACGGGCTCGATGGCAGGACTACTCGTTCGCGAAGGACGAGATGTTCGCGTCGACCGACACCAAGCAGTCGCCGTGGTGGGTCGTCAACGGCGAGGACAAGCGCTCTGCCCGCCTCAACTGCATCAGCCACCTGCTGTCGACGATCCCCTACGAGGACGTCGTTCCGGCCCCGCCGCAGCTCCCTCCCCGTCCGCAGCGCCGAGGCGGCTACGTGCGTCCTCCGATCGACACGCAGTCGTTCGTCCCCGAGCGCTACTGACCGGTCCGCTCGAGCGGAACGGCCGGGGCGCGGCGAGCACCGTCGAACAGCACGCTGACCGCCTGGTCGATGCGGGAGTTGACCGAGCGGATCGAGTGGTGGCCGAGCGCCCACCCCCGCAGCAGCGTCACCAGGAGCGAGTTGGTCAGCAGCAGGACGACCGGGATGTCGTCGGGATCGGTCTCGACGAGCGCGTCGCCGACGACCGCCGCGAAACGTCGTCCGTAGACGGCGAACGTCTCGACCACCACCGGGTCCGTGGAACCCTCCATGACGCCGATCAGCTGGAAGAAGTGCGGATGCCGCTCGAACGCCCCGACGGCGCGCCGGAGGAGGATCCGCAGCCGCTCGGCGTCGGGGCCCCGCTCCGGACGGCGTCGCCGCATGGCCTCGTCGAAGCTGGCGCTCCACTCGAGCAGCACGTGCGCGAACAACTGCTCCTTGGACGGGAAGTACCGGTACAGCGTTCCCAGCGCCACGTCGGCCTGCTCCGCGACGTCGCGCATCTGGATCTCGTCGTAGGTGCGAGCGTCGAGCAGGGCGATGGCGGCCAGCACGATGCGTCGGCGACGTTCGCGCTGCGCCTCGGTGGTGGGCTCCGCCGGCCGGGAGGCGGGTGTCGGGGTCACCGGGCTCGCTGCGCTCGCGACGTCCATCCGTCGAGTGTAGGTGGGTCCAGCGCACGAACTGGAACCAAGTTCTAGTTTGGACGGCTCCGAGCGAGGCGGCCGAAATCGGTCAGTCCAGGGCGGACTCGAGGCGGGCGGCGCTGTCGTCGAGGCCCCCCGGGCGGCTGCGCTCGATCCAGACGTCTCGGTAACGGCCGATGAGCGTCGCGAGCTCGTCGCGCAGCTCCGCGCCGGTCGTCGCGGGCGCTCCCATGCGGGCCAGCAGCCGGAGCGCGCCTTGGCGAGCCAGGCCGGTGGCGATCGACAGCTCCTCGACGAGGGTCGACGCGTCGTCGACCTGCGGTCGTGACCGTGCGATGTCCGCTGCGGCTCGCTCCAGCTGGACGACCACAGCGCGCACGGCATCGAGGTCATCACGTCCATCGGAGAGATCAGGCACGTCCGCCAGGAGCGGGGGAACGATCGGACTCCCGTTGAAGGTGGTCGCTCCGGTGCGAGCCGCGACCGAGCCGATCGACATCAGCGCCGCGCCGAGCATGCCGGCGTCATCGCCGTGGAGCCGGTCGAGCTCGGCGCCGAGGTCCATGCCGGCGTTCGCCTCGACGCACCACGCGACCGCGGCGCCATACACGATCGGAGGATCGCTCACCGACGGTGGCTGGTGGTGGCCGTTGTCGCCCCAGTCCGCCATCAGGAACCCGCCGACGTCATGGTCCCGGGCGGAGGTCGCTGCGTCGAGCAGGTTCGCACGGGCGTTGTCGATGCGGCCGACGAGCGAGTTCCACGACGACGTGCCCGGCACGACCCACGGTCGGTGTCCGGCCTCGAGGAACGGAGTGAGGAGCGAGCGGAAGTCGGTCGGTGCGTCGAGGTCGATCCCGAGCTCGTCGAGGATGCGGGAGAGGAACGGGTCGAGCCGCACCTGTGGTCGATCGGGCGCCTCATAGCACCAGACGAGCGGGGTGAGGTCGCCGGTGGGGAGCCGGGCGGCGAGCTCCGGATGGTGGCCGACGACGTCACCCCAGAACTGCACGGACCGACCGTCTGCCAGGAGGGGCCCGACGATCCGCGTCAGGTGCTGCAGGTACACGGCGGCGACCCCGTCGACGGCGACGTGACCAGCACTGGCACCGCGCCCCAGCTCGAAGGTCTCGTCGCAGCCGACGTTCACGGTGCGCGAGCGGACCCAGTCCGCCTGCTCGCGGACGAGCTCGACGGCGAACCGGGCGTTCTCCTCGGTCGGGGCGAGCACGCCCGGCGGCCACATCAGCCCCGCGGCGAGCTCGGTGCCATCGGGGCACTCGGCTCGCCACCGATAGCGGTCGAGTGCCAGCCAGCGGCCCATGTGGCCGAAGCAGTTCTGGTTCGCGGCCAGCTCGATCCCGGAGCGTCGACAGCGGTCGTCGAGCCAGACGAGGTCGTCGCCGGTGAGCGGTGACGCGGACCGCCACACGTCCCGGTGAGCCCGATATGCGAAGGTGTGCTCGACGTACAGCTGCAAGTGGTTGCAGCGACACCGTTCGAGCAGCCCGACCAGTCGGTCCAGCGTCGCCCTCGTGGGGACTCGGTCCCGGCTGACGTCCAGCATCACGCCACGCACGGCGACGTCGGGGTGATCGACCACGCTGACGTGGGGGAGCGTGCCGTCGTCGGCCCTCAGCTGGTCGAGGGTCTGGAGCCCGTAGCGGAGCCCGGCGTCGTCGCCGTGGACGAGCAGCGCGCCGTCGCGGTCGATGAACAGCTCGTAGCCCTGAGCGGTCACGGCGGGATCCGCCACCGCGCGGACGGGGCCGTCGATCCGACCGTCGCCGAGCATCTCGATCGACCGCGGTGCCGGGAAGACGTGAGGCAGCGACGGCACCGCCGGAGGCTAGATGAGGGCGAGGCGGCGCTCGGCGGGGGTGAGCTCGTCGTCAGGGCCTGAGCATCATCGCTCCCGCCCGGAGTCAGATGTCGCCGACTCGGATGTTCGGCGTTGCGACGTCGGCCAGGCGGGTTCGCCACTCGTCGATCAGTGCGTCGGTGTCGGTGTCGTCGGGATGGAACCCAGGTCTCAGATAGGCGAACAGCGCTGGCAGCATGCGAGGGTCGAGGAGTCGCTGCCGGCGGAGGTTCCGGGCGAAGTTGCGGCGCTGCGCCGGGGTGATGATCGCCCGGTCCTCCCAGACCGAGCGCCCCCACTCCAACGCCACGTAGGCGGCGAGCACCGATGTCGTGAGCGCGAACCCCGCGACGCGCACGACGTATCCGCCGCCGGCGGCCTCCATGACGTCGAACGCGACGTTCTTGTGCTCGAGCTCCTCCAGCGCGTGCCAGGCGATCATCGACTCGATGGCCGGCTGGCCGAACAACGTCTCCCGGGTGGAGCGATCGGCCAGCACCGACTCTGCCAGCAGGCCGGTGTAGTGCTCCGCTGCCGCGGTCGCGGCGATCGGCACCACCGACGGCGGGATGCGGGCGATGACGTCGACGAGGACGCCGATCGTGGCGTCAGCCCGCTCGGTGCGGTAGCCGAGCTCGCCCAGCCGCTGGTTCAGGCGCCGGTGCTCCCGACCGTGCATCGCCTCTTGACCGATGAAGCCCCTGACCTGCTCCTTGAGCTCCGGATCGTCGGCCACGACGTCGCGGTGGCGACGCACCGAGGCCACGAAGAACTCCTCTCCCCTGGGGAAGACGGCTGACAGCGTCGCCAGGAAGTGGCTGAAGATCGGGTCGTCGTCCACGATCCACGGTCCGAGCTCGTGGCGGGCGTGGTCGTGACGCAGACGCCGCACAGGGATGTTGCGACCGGCGGACTGACGGGTCGAGCGTCGCCTCGCTCGGCGGGTGCGTGCGGTGATGGTGGCGGTCATGGGTCCTCCGGTGCGGGCTCGATCAGTCGGGGGTCACGGCGGCGAGCGCCGCAGCGAACGGCGCGAGGGCTGCAGCGGACGCCATGACCTCGTCGGGGTCGCCGAACCCCTCGATGCGGGCGACCGCAGCCCCCTGGAACAGCGCGAACGCGAACGAGACGATCCGCCGTGCGGCGTCGCGGTCGTCGATCTCGGGGGAGAACCAGAGCAGCAGGTCGATCACGGTGTGTTCGAGTGCGGCGGCCACGGCGTGCACGATGCTGCGCAGCTCGTCATCGGTCCTGGAAGCGACCACGACCTCGAGCACGGCGGCGAACGTGGGCTCAGCGGCGATCTCCCAGAGTGCCTCGACGGCCCGGTCGAGGGTCCGCTCGGGTTCGGGCACCTGGCGGAACGCGTCGGTGAACCGGCGGGCGTGCTGGTCGAAGAGGCGCTCGACGGCGGCGACGACGAGGTCGCGCTTGGTGGGGTAGTGATGGGTCTGCGCGCCGCGTGAGACCCGGGCGTGGTCGGCCACCAGGCGAGTGGTCGTGCCCGCGTAGCCGTACTCGACGAGGCAGTAGATCGTCGCGTCGAGCAGCGCGGCCTGGGTGGACGCGCTCCGATCGACCTGCGTACGGCCGCTCGATCCGGATCTTGGTGGTCTCCCCACGGTGCTCCTACCGATTCGCACGCGACTCGCTGGCCCTCAGGTCGCTCGGGCTGCGTCCGAACGGGAACTCTATCGAAGAAACCAACCAGATGGTTTGTTTGTCTTCATCGGCGACCAGCGGCCAACCACCGGACGAACGGCGATGGGCTCGTGACGGCTACCGTCGGATCGATGCCCAACGCCGAAGTCCCGTCGCTCGTGCCCCTCACCGGCGGTCGGGGTCTCCGGCTGATCCGCTCGCCGGCCGATCCGGACCTCGATGCGATCGGCTACCTCCAGTCCGAATGGCGAGCTTCGGGGACCGCCGGATCGCTCGACGCCCCCGACGGCCTGAGTTCGGACGGCCGGTGGTCGTTGGTGCCTGGCCCGGAGCGCTCCTTCACCACCCGTCTGGTCCTCCGCCGCCCCGCAGAGGACCTTCGGTGCAGCGGGACGCTCGTGGTCGAGTGGCTCAACGTCAGCAGCGGCACCGATACCGCGCCCGTGTTCGGCGTCGCCGGAGCGGAGATGGCCCGCGCTGGCCACGTGTGGGTCGGCGTGTCGGCGCAGTGGGCGGGCGTCGTCGCCGCACCCGCGCTCGTCGACGTCGGGGACCTGAGCGATGCCGGCGGCCGGAGCGGCGCGGGGATGTCGGCGTTGCAGGCGGCCGATCCGCAGCGCTACGGCGATCTCCACCACCCGGGTGACGCCTTCTGCTTCGACCTGTTCACCCGTGTCGTCGATGCGCTGCTGGTCGGCAGGAAGTCCGACGGCTCGGTCAGTGGCGGCCCGCTCGACGGTCTGCAGGTGGATCGGGTGCTGGCCGTCGGGGAGTCGCAGTCCGCCTACGCCTTGACGACCTACGTCAACGGGTTCCAGCCGATCAGCGGCCGCTTCGACGGGTTCCTCATCCACAGCCGGGGCGGCCCGCCGATGGCGCTCGGCGCCATGGACCGCGGTGTCGACCTGGAGGTCGGTCGCCACGACCCACCGTGCCTGCTGCGCGACGACCTCGACGTGCCGGTGCTGGTGGTGCAGACCGAGACCGACGTGCTGGGACACCTGTGGTCGTTGCCGGCCCGACAACCCGACGACGCGACGCACCGATTGTGGGAGGTGGCCGGTTCCGCGCACGCCGACCGCTCCATGGTCGGCGACTTCGAGGAGCTGCTCGGCTGCGACGAGGCGATCAACCGCGGCCAGCAGCGCTTCGTGGTCCGCAGCGCCCTCCGGCACCTCGACCGCTGGGTCGCCGACGGCGTGGCACCTCCGAGAGCGGACCCGATCGTCGTCGACGGCGACCCGACCGCGGGTCGCAGCGCGTTGAGGTTCCGGACCGACGACGTCGGCAACGCAGTGGGCGGGGTCCGCACGCCATCGGTCGACGCTCCGGCCGAGGTGCTGTCAGGCCTGACCGGACCCGATGCGAGCCATGTGTGTCGTCTGTTCGGGTCCCGTCGACCGGCGTCGCCCGATGTGCTGGCCGCCCGCTATCCCGGCGGACCGGAGGACTACCTGTCGGCGTACGCCGCGGCCACCGATGCAGCGATCGCGTCCGGGTTCGTGCTCGCCGACGACCGTGACGAGATCATCTCCGATGCCCATCCCGAGCTCATCCCCGATCGTGAGGTCGGCTGAGGTGGCTGGATCGGCTGGGGGGCTGGGGCGGCTCAGAAGGGGTCGTCGCCCATGTCGCCCATGTCGTCGATGCCGGTCGGATCGTCGGGGACGTCGACCGCATACCGACGGAGCACGTCGAGCGGGACGAGCTCCAGCACCCGTTCGTGGGTCGAGGCGAGCACGACGGGCGCCGCGACGCCGTCTCCGTGCGCCCGAAGCCAGTTGAGCGCGGTCACGCACCAACGGTCCCCGGGCACCAGTCCGGGGAAGCGGTATGCGGGAGCCGGTGTGCTGAGGTCGTTGCCGATCGACTGCTGGTGCTGGAGGAACTCGGCTGTCACCACTGCGCAGATGGTGTGGCTGCCACGGTCCTCAGGCCCGGTGCGGCAGCACCCATCGCGGAAGAACCCCGTCAGGGGGTCCGTCCCGCACTCCTCGAGCGGGCCACCGAGCACGTTGCGTTCCGTCTCCACGCCCACCAGCCTGCCCGACTCGGCGCACACCCTGGTTCTGTTCGTCGTTTCACTAGGAAAACGTTGTGGAACGACGAACAGAACCGGTGATGGCGGGGGCGGCAAGACGGCCGAGCTTGATGGTCGCGCTCACCATCCCGACCAGCGACGCCACGAGCAGCAGGTCCTGGGCTCGGCCGATCCGCAGGTGCTCCTCGTACGCGGTCAGGGCGAGCGCCATGGCGACGATCGGCTTGAGGATCGTGACGGTCGGGAGGCTCGTCTGCACGTCGCCCGCCTGGTAGCTCGACTGCTGCCAGAACGTCCCGAGGGTCGCGGTGAGCGCCATCGCCCAGAGCTCCCAGGTGGAGATGCCGACGATGAGTCCTTCGGAGAAGCCGTGGATGCCCGTCTTGGTCAGCGGGGCTGACAGGCCGAGCATCACACCGGCGGCGACGGCGAGCACCAGGGACCGCTTGGTGCCGTGCGGCAGCGATCCGGCTGACCACACGCATGCCGCCACCAGAGGCGCGCAGATGACGAGCGCCGGGATCCAGGAGCGGAACGGCGGGTGGTTCAGGCCGGCGGAGGGTGCTCCGACGATCACGAAGACGACGAGCGACGCGATGAGCACCGCAGACCACGCCCACTCCTCGCCGGTCAGGCGGCGCTTGTTGGCCCACGCGTTCAGCGGCAGCGCGAACAGCAACGTGGTGACGATCAGGGGTTGCACCAGCATCAGGCTGCCGATCGTCAGGGCCCACGCCTGCACGCCGAACCCTGCGACGTCGGCGACGATGCCCGTCACCCAGACCGGACGTCGAGCCAGCGTCACGAGCATGCCGGCGCCGAGCGCGTCGTCATCCGCGACGCTGGAGGTGCCGCGCTGCTGGAGCACCGAAGCGACGGCGAACAGCAGCGCTGCGAGGAGCGAGAGCGCGATCGTCAGCGCCATCGGTGCGCCTCCGCCAGCTGGTGCCGAACGATCACGAGATCGCTGTGCCGTCCCACTGGACGTCGAAGAACTGAGCTGCGACGAGGTCCTCGCGCGACCGCTTGTCGATCCCCAGGGCCTTTCGGTACTGGTGCACGTGTTGCAGTGACAGCACGGTGTAGAGGAGCGGCAGGTGGTCGTGGGGCTGGGAGTACACGCCGCCGGCGCCCTTGGCCGCTTCGGCGTCGGCCTTCGCTCGGCGCAGGTGCAGGACCACGTCGCGCAGCACCGCCTCCTTGATCATCTTCTTGCGCCCGGCCGCGACCACCACCGGTGCCGCCGGAGCCGGGCCGAACAGCGCCTCGTCGAGCTCCTGGGCCGTGGCGATCGTGCACCCGGCGGTCGGCCGAGGGTTGCACTCGACCATGTGGTGGACGCCGTCGTCGGTCACCAGGTAGTCGAAGCTGATCTGGCCGGTCCATCCCAGCTCACCGACGATGGCCTGCGCTGCGGCCAGCGTCTGGGGATCGTCGACCGACTCGAACACGATGCCGCCACGGTCGTCGATGGCCAGCGGATGGCGGTACGTGGAGTGCAGCAGCACCTGGCCGTCGCGGGCCACGCTCCAGCTGCAGCGGTCCTCGCCCTGGAGGAACTCCTGCACCAGCCACGGGTTGTCGTCGGTGGGGTGGACGTCGGCGGGGTCGCCGTCGCCGGCGAGCGGTCCGGCGTTGGTGAGGATGTCGAGCCCGCCTCGTCCGAACGCGGCGCGGGCGAACCACTGGTCCCACCGGCTGATGGCAGCGGCGAGCTCCGCGTCGCTCGTGGTGGTCACCGACTCGGCGACGGGGAGTCCGAGGTCACGGCAGAGCTGAGCGAACGTGACCTTGTCGTGCACGCGGGCCAGCGTGTCGAAGTCGGGGAAGAACAGCTCGACGCCGTCGGGCAGGTGATCGCGGTGCGCTGCCAGGTAGAAGACCTCCTCGAACATGGGCAAGAGCAGAGCGACTTCGAACTTCTCGATCGCCGCGACCACGTCAGCCACGAACTGCTCTGTCTGCTGCGTGGGGGCAGCAGTGACGATGTGACGTTCGGCGCCTCTCGAGTGGCTGCCGGGAGCGGAGTCGAAGGTGTCGGACGCGGTGACCACGTTGCCGGTCTCGCCGAGCTTGTGGATCTCGTCGACCGCGAAGGGCATGCGCGACGTGGTGGCGAGGATGTTCACGGGAGGGTGAGCCATCCGGCGAGCGTATCGGCGTGCGGTGCCGTTCTGGCCGACCACGAACGGCGATGGAGCCCCGTCGTCGTCTGCCGATGGCGGTGTCAGGACGTGGCGTCGATGAAGTCCGCGATCACCGTCGCGAGCTCCGTGCCCTTGTCCTCCTGGAGGAAGTGGCCGCCGCCTTCGATCGTCGTGTGGGGCCGTCCGGCGGCGCCGGGGATGCGCTCGCGGAACGGGCGGTCGCCACCTCTGGTGATCGGGTCCGAGTCGCTGAACGCGCACAGCACCGGTCGGTCGAAGGAGCCGAGCACGTTCCAGGCCGCAGCGTTGGCGATCCCACCGGGGTCGTCGGGGCTGGTCGGGACGAGAACCGGGAACGTGCGGGCGCCGGCGAGGAAGGAGTCGTCGGGGAACGGAGCGTCGTACGCGGCGACGACCTCCTCGGAGAGCTCCGACACGGTGCCCCCGTTGATGATGAGGCCGACGGGGAACACCTCGGTCTCCTGGGAGAAGCGCTGCCAGCTGAGGAACGCATCGGAGACGTGGCCGGTGCCGTCGGGCAGACCGGTGTTCGCGACGACGAGTCGGGCGAAGCGGTCGGGATGCGCGGCAACGACGCGGAGGCCGACGAGGCCGCCCCAGTCCTGGCCGAAGAACGTGGCGTCGGTCAACCCGAGCTGGTCGATGAGCAACCCCGACATCCAGGCAACGTGGCGGGCGTAGGTGTAGTCGTCGCGCTCGGTCGGCTTGTCGCTGCGTCCGAAGCCGACGAGGTCCGGCGCGACCACGCGGTGGCCCCGATCGACGAGCACCGGGATCATGTGGCGGTACAGGAACGACCACGACGGCTCGCCGTGCATCAGCAGCACCGGCGCCGCGTCCCGGGGGCCCTCGTCGAGGTAGGCGACGCGGAGGGTGGACCCGTCGGCATCGGTCGGATCGAGGGTCGGCACCTGCGCGTAGTGCGGCTCGAAGTCGAAGTCGGGGAGTCCGACGAATCGCTCGTCGGGTGTGCGGACGGTCTGCATGGAACGGCGCTCCTCGTGCTGCACGGAGGGGTGGGTGGACGGGTGGGTGAGACGGGCGGGCTGGGATCGGGGTCGGTCGCTGCTACTGGCGCGACATCTGGTGTGCGGCGTCAGCGGCGTCGACGTCGGGCGTACGCCCGGGGCTGAGCTGGATCGTCACCTCCTGGAGGATTCCGGTGAACGGGTTCGGGGCGGTGTACCGCCGTGACACGGCGGAGCCGTGGTCGTGGCCGATGCTGGCGCCGACCGAGCTCATGATCGACATCAGCAGGGGCAGCTCGGCGCTGCCGCACGGTTCGCTGTCGATCTCCAACGTCACGCTGCCGGCGCGGCCCTCTCCGCGGCGGACCTTCAGCGTCAGCTGGGTGCTCCCGGCGGGGACCGGACGGTCTGACACGACGATCGTGTGGTCGTCGAACGCGTTGTAGTCGACGACCAGCCGGTCCTCCTGGACGAAGAGGCTGAGGCCGGAGTTCTCCGTTCCCGTCGCGTACAGCACTCCTTCGTCGCCGGTGCTCCGCTGGACGCGGGCCACCAGGTCGATGTCGCGGCCGCCGATCGGTGCGCCGGCCTGCATCGGCATCTGCCACGGCGACGGTCGGTACACGTAGCGCCGACTCTCCGGATGCGGCGACAGCGGCCGGAAGCGGGTGCCGAACAGCTCGATCAGGCGATCGTCGAGGGGGAGCACCCGGTTGGCCTCCGCCTCTTCCCACCACAGCTCGATCAGCTCCGCCAGCAGCTCCGGGTGGTCGCTCGCGAGGTCGTGGCACTCGGAAGGGTCGGCGACGAGGTCGTACAGCTCCCATCGCTCGTCATCGAAGTCCGCCCCCTGGTCGTGCTTGCACACGGCCTTGACGAGCCCGCCGTTCGAGTCGCCTCGGACCAGCGCCCGGCTGCCGGCCATCTCGAAGTACTGCACGTCGTTGGTGGCTGCTGCGGTGCTGTCCCGGAGCACCGACGCGAACGAGCGCCCGGTGATCGGGCGCTGCGCGACACCCCGGAAGGTGTCGGGTGCAGTGAGGTCGAGGAGGTCGTAGATCGTCGGCGCCACGTCCGATGCGTGGACGAACTGGTGGCGCAGCGTGCCGGCGTGGTCGCCGAGGCCCGCGGGCCAGCGCACGAGGAGCGGCACGTGGACACCGCCCTCGTGGGTGTTCTGCTTGTACCAGCGGAACGGCGAGTTGCCGCACTGGGCCCAGCCCCACGGGTAGTTGGTGTGGCTGTGGGGCCCGCCGATGTCGTCGATGCGCTCGATCGCCTGCTCCGGCGTCTCGAGGATGCCGTTGAAGAACTTCATCTCGTGCATCACGCCGTAGGGGCCGCCCTCCTGGCTGGCGCCGTTGTCGGACATGAACATGATCAGCGTGTTGTCCAGCCGGCCGAGGTCGGCCAGGCCGTCGAGCAGCCGACCGATCTGGTCGTCGGTGTGGTCGAGGAACGCGGCGAACGCCTCCTGGAGCCGACAGGCCAGGCGCTGCTCGACCTCGGGGAGGTCGTCCCACGCCCGGACGCCCGGATTGCGGGGTGCGAGCTCGGTGTGCGGTGGCACGACGCCGAGCGATCGCTGACGATCGAACCATCGCTCACGCACCACGTCCCACCCCTCGTCGAAGCGGCCCTGGTACTTGGCCATGTACGCCGCCGGTGCCTGGTGCGGGGCGTGGGTGGCACCCGGCGCGAACCACGTGAAGATCGGCCGGTCCGGACGCACGTTGGTGCTGGCGGTGACCATCTCGAGCGCCCGGTCCACCAGGTCCTCGGTGAGGTGGTAGCCGTCCTCTGGCCGGGCCGGCGGGTCGATGTGGTGGTTGTCGACGGTCAGCGACGGGTGGAACTGGTCGGTCTCGCCGTCGAGGAACCCGTAGAAGCGATCGAAGCCCCGGCCGAGCGGCCACTGGTCGAACGGGCCGGCGGCGGAGCACTCCTCCATGGGGGCGAGGTGCCACTTGCCGAGGGCGAACGTGGCGTAGCCCGCATCGGAGAGGACCTCTGCCATCGTCGCGGTGCCGGTCGAGACGTGGCCGAGCATGTGGGGGAATCCCGTGCGGAAGTTGGACAGGCCGCGCATGCCGGCGTCGTGGTGGCTCCGGCCGGTGATGAGCGCGGCGCGAGTGGGGGAGCAGAGCGGCGTGACGTGGAAGTTGGTGAACTGCACCCCGTCGGCGGCCAGCGCATCGATGTGGGGTGTGTCGATGTCGGATCCGAAGCAGCCGAGTTGGGCGAAGCCGGTGTCGTCCAGGAGGATCACGAGTACGTCGGGCGCATCGGGACCGGGGTCGACGGGCACCTCGAAGTCGGGCGTGGACTCGGCGAGCGTTCGGCCGATGGTCCCCTGGAACCGCTCTCTGCGCATCGGACCCCTTCAGAGCTAAAGTGAGACTCATGCTCTCAGAACATGTGAGCGCCGTCCAGCACCCGGTCGTCCAACCGGACCTCCATCCGGTGGAAGGGTCCGCAAGTCGGTCCGCGGTCGACGGTCGCTCCGCGCGTCGAGCGCGGGGCCGGGCGGCGGCGATCCAGGCGGTGCTGGAGCTGTTCGACGCAGGCGAGCTGCGACCTTCTGCAGACGTGGTCTGCCAGCGCGCCGGCATCTCGACGGCGTCGCTGTTCCGCTACTTCCGCGGACTTGACGAGCTGTACCTCGCCGCGTTCGACGAGCAGGTGTCGAGGGCACGTCGACTGGCCCGGATCGACGACCTCGGCGACCTGACCTTCGACGAGCGCGTGCGGCGGTTCGTGACCGGCCGGATCGACGTGTACGAGTCCGTGGTCGGGGTGGGCCGCATGGCACGGGCCCGGGCCGTGGACCACAGCCACGTGGCCGACGCCCTCGATCGGGCCCGTGCCGCGTGGATCGCCCAGGTCCGCCACGTGTTCCGCCCCGAGCTGGCCGGCCGGTCGCGATCGGAGGCCTCGTCGCTGGCGGCGGCGGTCGACGCGGTGGCGAGCTTCGAGGCGTGGGACCTTCTCGTGGGAACACGGGGCACGTCGCGACGGTCGGTCGAGCGCCACTGGGGCACCGCCGTCACCGCACTTCTGTCGTCCTGAGCTCGGGCCGGGGTCAGTCCGGCGGCGGGACGAGGTTGCCGGGGTTCATGATCCCGGACGGGTCGACGGCGGACTTGAGCGTCCGCAGCAGGTCGACACCGGCCGGCCCGAGATCGTGGTGCAGGTACGGCACGCGCAAGCGACCGGACCCGTGGTGATGCGCGATCCCGCCACCGTTGGCGGCCGTCGCCTCCATCGTGCGATGCCAGCACTCGAAGTAGCGAGCCTCCATGTCGGCCGGGTCTGCCAGCACCGCGAACGAGAAGTAGAGGTTGATGCCGGAGCGGTACACGTGGGAGCTGTGGGCCGACGCGTTGACGATGCCGTCCACCTCGTTCAGCGACGCGACGACCGCGGTGTACACCTCGACGATGCGCGACCAGGGCGCGGAGATCTCGATGGTGTCGACCACAGCGCCGCGCTCGAAGAAGTCCGACCACATCGGCACGTGGTTGCGCTTGGTCAGCCACTCCTCGGTCGCAGCCGGCCCGGCTGGGCGGAGGCCGGCTTCGGCGGTGAGCGCGGTGACGTCACCGATCTCGGCGTCCACGCGTGCGGCAGGACCTTCGTGGACCATCAGCAGCAGCGCATCGTCACCCGAGACGTGGTCCGGGAAGCTCCGCCGCACCTCGGCTGCGTCGTAGAGCCGCATCACCGGCGGACGCCAGTCCGCCTGCACGATCCGTCGTTGGGCTTCGATGCCGCTCGTCACGTCGGGCGCGTGGAAGGCGGTGAGGCGCCGGGCCTCGGGTGTCCGTCGCAGCGAGAAGGTCACGCCGGTGACCACGCCCATCGTCCCCTCTGCGCCCATGACCACGTGGCGAAGGTCGGGACCGGCGGCGGCCCGGGGCGCCTTGCCCAGATGCACGAGGTCGCCGTTGGGGAGCACGGCCTCGATCGAGTAGACGATGTCCTCGATGTTGCCGTAGGCGGTCGAGAACTGGCCCGACGCCCGGGTCGAGACCCAGCCCCCGACGCTGCTGACAGCGATCGATTGCGGCCAGTGGCCGATCGTCAGCCCGCGTGCGGCGACCTCCTCCTCGGCCGCCATCCCGTTCTTGCCGGCGTCGAAGGTGGCCAGCAGGTCGTGCTCGTCGATCTCCCTGGTCCGAGCCATGGCTGACATGTCGAGCAGCACCACGTCGGAGGTGGGCAGGATCGCTCCGCACACCCCCGACCCGAGGCCGTAGGGCACGACGGCGACGGCGTTCGCGGATGCATGGCGCAGGAGCTCTTGCACCTGCTCGGGGCCCTTGGGCTGGACCACGCAGCCGGGTTCGCCGAGCGGCTCGCCCCGCCACTCCCGGAGGTGCGCGGCGGCCCAGTAGTCGTGGCGTCGGTCGGCGAGCAGCTCCGGGTCGGTGCGGACCACATCGGGGCCGAGCAGGTCGCGGAGCGTGTCGATCGTGGCGTCGAGCATGGTGATCCTCTCTAGGGCGTGGCGGCGGGCTGCTGGTCGCGATCCTCGTCGACGGCGTCGTCGACGTGCTCGGACAGCGGCGTCGACCCGAGGTCGGGAAGGCAGCGCATCGAGTCGGCGTGGATGCGGCGACACGAGGCGACCTCGTCGGAGAGCCGGACCGGTGACCATCCGAGCAGTTCGGCCATCCCCGCGGCGGCGACCTCGAGGTCATCGCCGACGGGGTCGTCGGTGAACCACGCCCGGGCACCCCGACGGATCCAGTAGTCCTCCAGCCGCAGCGCGCCCTCGTGGAGGACGGCGTGGCGCACCTCTGCGTCGACGCCGCCGCCGTCGGCGGCGATCCGCTCCGCCTCGGACCCCCACAGCTCGACCAGACGGCGAGCGTCGTCGACGTTCGCGGTCCCGGGTCGGCCGGCCAGGCGGGCGACGAGCCCGTCGACGTCGACGTCACCGCCGACGAGGGCCACCTCGGCGGTGCGGCACCGCGTCGCTCCGGTGCCCAGGTCGGCGACGAGGTCGTCGACGATGCGCTCGGCCATGGAGCGGTACGCCGTGAGCTTGCCTCCCGCCACCGAGACGACCCCTGCAGGGCCGACCCACGTCTCGTCCCGGCGCGACAGCTCCGACGGCGAGGCGTCGCCGGTGCCGTCCTGCGGAGCGATCAGCGGACGGACCCCGGCCCACATGCTCAGCACGTCCTCCGCGCCCAGGCGCGGGCCGTCGAAGGTGCGCTCCATGGCGTCCAAGAGGTAGTCCACGTCCGAGGAGTCGATGCGGGGCCACTCGTCGGCATCCGCGTAGAAGGTGTCGGTGGTGCCCAGGTAGGTGACCGGTCCGGAGTGCACCGCGAACACCGGTCGCTTGTCCTGGCCGAGGGTGATCACGGTGTCGCGGACCGGGAGCCTGCGGTGCGCCACCACCACGTGGATGCCCTTGGTCAACGCGAGTCGCCCTGCTGCCGCGGGCTCCTCCAGCTCTCGCACGGCGTCGACCCACGGTCCTGCCGCGTTGACGACGACCCGGGTTCGCAGGACCGCACGGAGGTCCTCGCCGGGCAGCGCACCGGCCACCTCGACACCGGCGGCACGTCCGTTCGAGCCGACGATGATCCGGGTGGCGGGGGAGTGGGTGATGACCGATGCGCCCGATGCGACCGCGGAGCGGACGTTGGCGACGGTCAGGCGGGCGTCGTTGGTGAGGAACTCCGGGTACACGACACCGGTCGGGAACGCCTCAGGTGTCAGCGTGGGCTCCAGCTCGAGCAGCTCGGCGGCGCCGAGGGTCCGGTGGCGCTCGGCCCGAGGCACCCTGCCGAGTCGCTCGAAGGCGACCAGGCCGGCTCGCACCGTCGCTGTCGAGCGGCGGCTGCCGGGCATCACGAAGGGGGACAGTCGGGTCAGCTGCGGTGCGATCGTCCGAAGGACCTGGCGCTCGGTCGCCGCCTCGCGGACCAGGCCGACGTCGCCCTGGGCCAGGTAGCGGAGCCCTCCGTGGATCATCTTCGAGCTCCGGCTCGATGTGCCCGAGGCGATGTCGCGCGCCTCGACCAGGGCGACCCGCAGCCCTCGCAGCGCGGCGTCGCGGGCGATCCCCGCACCGGTGATGCCTGCGCCGATCACCACGACGTCGAACTGCTCCCGTTCGAGGTCGGCGAACGCTCGGGCGCGGTCGCGAAGGTCGAGGGAGCCGGAGACGGGTGAGCGGGCGGTCGGCATCCGTGCAGACGGTACGCTCATGGAGGTGCATGTCATATTGCATGCAACGCATGACGCCGGTGCCGTTCCCGCGGCGGACGTGTTCAGGACATCCACGTCCACCGTCGGGAGCGAGACGAGCGAGGTGACCTGTGCAGCTGCGTCAACTCGAGCACTTCGAGGCGGTGTACCGGCTCCGGAGCTTCACCCGAGCCGCCAAGGAGCAGTTCCTCAGCCAATCGGCCCTCAGCCGCAGCATCCAGTCCCTGGAGGGTGAGCTCGGCCAGCAGCTCTTCGATCGAACCGGTGCGGTCGAACCGACCGCCGCTGCCGAAGCACTCATCGGACACGCGGTCGACGCCCTGGCATCGTCGCGGGAGCTGCTCGACGCGGCGAGGCTGCTGCGCGACGGGGAGGGCGGCGCGGTGGCGATCGGCACCGGCCCGTACCCGGCCCAGCCGCTGATGACGAGGGTCGTCCGCGAGCTCTCATCGCAGCGGCCGGGGCTGCAGGTCACCGTGTCGGGCGGTGCCGCGTCGGATCTGCTGGCAGCGCTCGTCCGGCGGGAGTTGGACTTCGTGGTGTGCGACACGAGCAAGGCGGAGGAATCACCCGCCGCAGCCGAGATCGAGGTCGTCGCGCTGCCGAGCGAGCCGCTCGCCGTGGTGGTCGGTGCGGACCATCCGTTGGTCGGCACCGATCCGGATCCGACCGAGGTCGCCAGGCACCCGTTCGTGCTGCCGCCCCCGGCTCCGATCGGACGGCGGCACCTGGCCCGATCGGTCGACCCGGGTGCCGCTCCGCGGCGAGTTCCCTTCTACGAGGTCGAGTCGACCGCAGCCTGTCTCGACGTGGCGGCCGACCAGCGAAGCGTGACACTGGTCCCTGTCTCCCTGGCGCGACGCGAGTGTCGGTCCAGGGGGCTGGCCTTCCGCATCGCCGGGCGCGGTCAGGTGACCCACGACGGCGTGCACGTGTTGCGGTCCCGGACCCTCGGCGCCGCAGCGGCCGTCGCCCGTGAGGTGGTCCTGGCCGAGGCGGCGGCGATCGCGGCCGATACCAGGGCCTGGCGGCGGGCCGCCGATCCAGGCTGGCAGCTGCCTTCCTGAGCTTCGAGCCCGTTCTGTTCGTCGTTCCACAAGGTTTTCGTTGTGGAACGACGAACAGAACGGGTCGGGCAGGGGGTTCGGCGTGCGTCAGACGAGCTGGACGACCGGTGTGGCGGCAGCATGGGTGGTGTCGCCGTGGCCGAGCAGCAGGACCGTGCGGTCGTCGAGGGCGTCCAGGAGGTCGCCGAGGACGGCGTGGGCGGTCGGACCGTCGAGGTGCGCGGTGGGCTCGTCGAGCACCACCACCTCATGCCGGGCCAGCAGCACGCGTGCGAGAGCGAGTCGCTGGCGTTGGCCGCCGCTCACGGCGGATCCGTCGCGTCCGACGGGTGTGGACAGCCCGTCGGGCAGGCCGACCGCCCAGTCCGACAGGCGGACGGCATCGAGCGCCGCCCACAGCTCGTCGTCGGTCGACTCGGGAGCGGCGAGCAGGAGGTTCTCCCTCAAGGACGTCGATGCCAGCCAGGGCGACTGCTGACACCACGTGACCACCTGACGCACGTGGTCGCCGCCCTCGATCGCCGTGTCGCGACCACCCAGCGTGTAACGACCCTCGTGCACCTCGATGAACCGGACGAGCGCGGCGGCGATCGTCGACTTGCCCGACCCGCTGGGTCCGTCGATGCGGGCGCGGGCACCGACGGGGAGCCGGATGTCGAGTCCGGCGACCACGTCGGTGTCGGTGCGTGGCCATCGAAGAGCCACCCCGGCGAGCACCACGTCGAACGGCGCCGGCACGGGCTGCGGATCGAGTGGTTCGGCAACGGGATCGGGAGCGTCGAGCAGCGCCCGAAGCCGCAGCGCAGCCATGTCGACCTCGGCCTGGTGTCGGCCGGCGGCGAGCAGCGGGGTGAGCACCTCGACCAGCGCGAAGGGCACGAGGACGAGCACGCCGAGCAGGGGCCCCGAGGTCGTGGCACCGGTCATCCGGTCGACGATGACGACGGCGGCGGCGAGCACCGGGGCCGCTGCAGCAGCCAGCGCTTCGACGCCACCGAGGCGCCGTCCCCGTCGACGTTCCTCGAGTCCCAGTCGGCTGACGGCGTCGTCGATCCGTGACCGCCACGCGACGTCGGCCCCGGTGGTGGTCAGCTCATCGGCGTGCTCGACCAGCTCGAGGGTCGCTCCTGCCAGCTGAGACCTGGCGTCGACGGTCCTGCGAACCGTCGACGAGGCGAGCACTCGGGTGAGCGCCGGGAGCGCGACGCCGACGAGTGCCACCGCCGTGGCGTAGGCCGCCCCGTAGCCCGGCGCGGCCAGCGCCGCGCCGACCACGGCACCGATGCCCACGGCCAGCCCCGACACCATCGGGCCGGTGACCCGGAGCTCCTGGTCGGCCAGTCGGTCGACGTCGTCCACCACTCGGGACATGACGTCGCCGCGCTCCATGCCCGGCACCCCGGCCGGTGCGATCCGGCCGAGTCGGTCGACGACCGCGCCACGGACATCCGCGAGGAGCCGGAACACCGCGTCGTGCGACACCAGGCGTTCGGCGTAGCGCAGGACGCCCTTGCCCAGTCCGAAGGCCCGTACGGCGACCGCCGCGATCGCCAGGTCGGCGAACGACGGACCTTGCGACGCCCGCACGATGAGCCACGCCGCGGTGCCGGCCAGACCCAACGTGCAGGCTTCGGCAGCCATGCCGAGCGCTCGGCCGAGCCACAGTCGGGCGCGCACCGGCCGGAACCACGCCAGATCGCCCCCAAGCCCCGTTCTGTTCCTCGAAACCGACGGATTCGCGTCGGTTTCGTGGAACAGAACGGGTGGGAACAGAACGGGTGGGGGTGGGGGCGGGCGTGGTGGTGGGAGCTCGACGGCGAAGCCGTCGGCGTTGCTGGGCAGGTCGTCCAGGAGCACCACGCGGTCCGCCGCCTCCACCAACCGGCTGTCGTGGGTGGCGATCACCACGGCGGTCCCGGTCGACGCGGCGGACCGGAGCGCGGCGAGCACCTGCTCGGCGCGGTGGTGGTCGAGGTGTGATGTCGGCTCGTCCGCCAGCAGCAACCGGACCGGGTCGGGACCGGCGGCGCTGGCGAGCACCGTGAGCACCGCCCGGGCGACGGCGACCCGCTGGCGTTCGCCGCCGGAGAGCGAGTCGGGCGCCCGGTCGGCCAGCTCGAGCAGGTCGAGCGATGCCAGGATCCGGTCGATCGACTCCGCGACCCGCGTCGAGGCCGACGGACCGATGCCCGCTGCCCCGAGGCCTCCTGCGACGATGGAGCGCACGTCGCTGCCGACCGGGTCGGCGAGCTGCGGGATCCAGGCGACCGCTGCGGCGCGAGCGGCCCGTGACAGCTGGTTCACCGCGACGCCGTCGAGGTCGACCGACCCCCGGTGCAGTGGTACTCGACCGCGGACGGCGTCGAGGAGCGTGGTCTTGCCGGCCCCGCTGGCGCCGACCAGCGCAACCAGCTCGCCGGCGCCGACCTCGGCGTCGACGGGCCCGACGCGGCGGCCCCGTTCGGGGTCGATCACGGTGGCGCCGTCGATGCGCAACGTCGGAGCGCGGTCGACCGGTTCGGGGAGTCGTTCCAGCGGGCCGTCGGGCGTGGTCGAGGTGGTGAGCACCTCGTGCAGCTCCTGGGCGGCGTCGGTGCCGGCCTGCGCGGCGTGGAACGCCGCGCCCACGCGTCGGATCGGCAGCGAGCACTCGGGTGCGAGCAGCAGGACGACGAGCGCGGTCTGCAACGTGACGGCACCGATCGTGAGCCGGTAGCCGATCGTCACCGCGACCAGCGCCACCGACAACATGGCCAGCAGCTCCATCATGGCCGCCGAGAGGAACGCGACCTTGAGGGTGCGCATGACCGCCTGTCGGTACTGCTCCGCCACGGCACGCACCCGCTGGACCTGCGCCTGCTCCCGGCCGAACAGCCGCAACGTGGGCAGTCCGACGAGCACGTCGTGGAAGTGACCGGCAAGTCGCTGCAGGGTCGCCCACTGGCGGTCGGTGCGCTCCTCGGCCAGCTTGCCGATCAGCACCATGAACACCGGGATGAGCGGGATCGCGATCAGGAGGATCACCGCCGACGCGGGATCTGCGAACAGGATCCGGGCACCCGCTGCGAGCGGCACGACGCCGGCCAGGCACAGGGCAGGGACGTAGCTGCGGATCCAAGGATCGAGCGCGTCGACGCCGTCGGTGACGAGGGTGGTGACCCGAGCGGGCGTGACCAGCGCAGCGCCGGGTTCGTCGACGCTCAGCGAGTGGCGGATCACCCGCTCGCTGATCGTTCGGCGGGCTTCGTCGGCAGCTGCCGATGAGGAGAGCTCGGTCGCCCAGCGCAACGCGGCGCGGACCCCGCCGATCGTGACCAGCGCCAGCGCCAGCGGCGCGGCGACCGACAGGTCACCGTCGATGAGCAGCGGCAGTCGGCGCCCGATGACCTCAGCCTGGGCCAGGACGACGACGGTGGCCACGACAGCGAACCCGGCGCAGCGCAGGAGGTGGCGGCGCAGCGCCGGGGCGAGCTGCAGGAGCGCGGGATCGATCGGACCTCGTCGGGTGCGTCGGGGGCCCGCATCGAGCGGATCGCCGCCGTCGACAACGGGTCGGACCGGTTCTGACACGGCTGCGGATGCTACGCCGTGGCGGCTTGCCGTCCTGCAGGCCGATCTCCCTGTTGATGAGGAACCGGTTCCCGAAGAACCTGGTGAGCCGAGGTGCTCGATGCGGCGACAGTCAGATCGTCGGCGAGTGACGCTCCACGATCGCTGCCAGATCCAAGCCCCTGGGCAACGTGCCGAAGGCGCGATGGGTCGGGCCGCTTCGGTCCAGGCGCGATGCACAGAACGCATCCGCGACGAACGCGGGTGAGTGGCGAACCAGCAGCGATCCCTGCAGCACCAGCGCCATGTCCTCGACGATTCGTCGGGCTCGCAACTCGGCGTCGCCGAGGTCGGACAGGCCGGACAGGCCGGACAGGACTTCGTGCACCCTGGTGGCCGCGTCGTCGAGCCGCCGGTCCGCTCCGGTGGCCAGGTGGACCTCGGCCCAGAAGGCATCGACGGACTCGGGCACGGTGAGCATCGCCCTCAGCACGTCGAGGCACATGACGTTGCCGCTGCCCTCCCAGATCCCGTTGACCGGGCTCTGACGCAGCAGCCGAGGCATGTCGGTCTCTTCGACGTATCCGACACCGCCGAGGCACTCCATCGCTTCGGCGGCGTGGGGCGTGGAGCGCTTGCAGGTCCAGTACTTCAGGACCGGCGTCGCCAGCCTGGCGAACAGCTGCTCGGACGGGTCGCCCGCGGCGTCGAACGTGGCGGCAAGGCGGATGGACGCCACGGTCGCCGCTTCGGACTCGAGCGCCAGGTCGGCGAGCACGTTGGTCATGAGCGGTTGGTCCGACAGGATCCGGCCGAACGCCGAGCGATGACGGGCGTGCCAGATCGCCTGCGCAGTGCCCTGGCGCATGACAGCTGTCGAGCCGAGGGTGCAGTCGAGTCGCGTGTGGTTGACCATCTCGATGATCGTGCGGACGCCGCGGCCTTCCTGGCCGACCATCACCGACCAGGTGTCGAGCATCTCGATCTCGCACGACGCGTTGGACCGGTCGCCGAGCTTGTCCTTGAGGCGCTGGATCCGGATCGGGTTGCGCTCGCCGTCCGGCTGCCAACGGGGCATCCAGAAGCAGGAAAGGCCGTCGGGTGCGTTCGCGAGCACCAGGAAGCCGTCCGACATCGGCGCCGAGCAGAACCACTTGTGACCGGTGAGCAGGTGTTCGCCGCCCGCACCGCCGGTGGTTCCAGGAACGGGTCGTGCCGTCGTGGCGTTGGCCCGCACGTCGGACCCGCCTTGCTTCTCGGTCATCGCCATGCCGACGGTGAGCCCCGCCTTCGTGGTGTATGGCCGGTTCGTGGGGTCGTAGACGCTGCTGGTGAGGTAGGCAGCGAGCTGCTCGGCGAGGTCGGGTTGGTGGCGCAGCGCCGGCAGGGAGGAATAGGTCATCGAGACGGGACAGGTGTGCCCCGCCTCGACCTGGTACCAGGTGATGAAGCCGGCGGCTCTCGTGACGTGGGGTGCTGGTCGCCGGTCCGCCCACGGGGCCGCATGGAGCCCGGCGCCGACGGCGGCTCGCATGAGGTCGTGGTAGGCGGGGTGGTAGTCGACGACGTCGAGACGACGGCCGTAGCGGTCATGGGTGCGCAGCACCGGCACGTTCGCGTTGGCTTGACGGCCCCGCTCCTGCCACTCGGGGTCCCCGGCACGAACCCCGATGGCCGACAGGTCCTCCAGGTTGGTGCCGCCCCCGTGCGCCTCGACGGCCTCGACGAGAGCGGTGTTCGTGGCGAACACGTCGTGGCCGGAGAGCGGTGGCGGCTGGTTGGTGACCACGTGGGTGTCGAACCAGGACGACATGGCTGCGAGCCTACGACGACGGTTCGCTCCGCCGTCGATGTGGCAGGCTGGATGGTGTCGCGGGACGGCGCCGGACCGACCGGTCGCCCCTCGCTCCAAGGGGGGTCACATGTCCACCGATGAGCAGATCTTGGGTCGTCTCGCGGTCGACGACCTCGAGGCCATCCTGACCACGGCGAACACCGAGGTGGACGAGGCGATCCATGCCGTGCGTGACAACGCGGACGCCATCTTCACATGGGACTACGAGAAGGGCGCACGGCCAGCGCTCAGCAAGCTCTACGAGAAGGCCAAGCACTCGCAGTGGAACGGCCAGACCGACCTCGACTGGTCGATCGACGTCGACCAGCAGCAGTTCGCCGAGATGATGGCCGACATGCAGAAGATGGAGTTCGACGCCCGCGGGGTGGACTTCTCCGGCACGCCGTTCGAGAACTGGGAGCGGCCCGAGTGGGTCGAGCTCGCCCACGAGGTGCAGAACTGGTCGCTGAGCCAGTTCATGCACGGCGAGCAGGGGGCACTGCTGTGCACCGCCAAGATCGTCGAGACCGTGCCGTGGATCGACGCCAAGTACTACGCCGCCACCCAGGTGATGGACGAGGCCCGTCACGTCGAGGTCTTCGCCCAGTACCTCGACACCAAGCTCGACGGGCACTACCCGATCAACGCACACCTGAAGCTGCTGCTCGACGACATCGTCGACGACAGCCGCTGGGACATGACCTACCTCGGCATGCAGATCATGGTGGAGGGCTTGGCGCTCGCTGCGTTCGGCATGGCCATGCAGACCACGCCGGATCCGCTGCTCAAGCAGCTGCTCCGCTACGTCATGAGCGACGAGGCCCGACACGTCGCCTTCGGCGTGCTGTCGCTGCAGGAGTTCTACGCGGGGCTCACCGAGGCGGAGCTGTTCGAGCGTCAGGAGTTCGCGTTCGAGGCCGCGGTGCGCATGCGCGACCGGTTCCTCCAACAGGAGGTGTGGGATCGGATGGGCATCGACGTGAAGCGGGCCGTGAAGCTGTTCGACGTCCCGGCGGAGGTCAAGAACGAGGACCCGTTCCAGCAGCTGCTGTTCTCGAAGATCGTGCCGAACTGCAAGAAGCTCGGCCTTCTCGACGCCAACGACGGCTGGCTCCGCAAGCGCTTCGACGTGCTCGGCGTGACCCAGTTCGAGGATTGGGTCGACACGGGCGAGGAGTACCTGGAGATGGACGCCGTCGCGCAGGACCGCTCAGCTGCGGCCGCCCATGACCGACCCTGACCCCGAGGTCCCTCGGATCCCTCCGCTCGCGGACCGCGACGCGACGGCGGCGCAGCTCGCGGCGCTCGAGCCGCTCGGACCGATGCGGGAGCTGCACATCTTCCGCACGCTGGTGCAGCACCCGAAGCTGTTCCGCAGCTGGTTGCCGTTCGGTGGTCGGCTGCTGCAGGGCAGCACGCTGACCCCGCGGGTGCGCGAGCTCGTGATCCTGCGCACCGCCGCGCTGTGCGGTTCGGACTACGAGTGGGGCCAGCACGTCGGCCTTGCTCGTGACGCTGGTCTGAACGATCTGCAGATCCTCGGATGTGCCGTGCCCACCGACCCGGCCAGCAGCGAGGCATGCGAGTGGACCGCTGAGGACCTGGCGGTGCTCACCGCCACCGAGGAGCTGGTCGACGGCCACCGCGTGGCACCCGCGACATGGGAATCCCTCGCCGATGCAGGCTGGAGCGACCAGCAGCTGATCGAGCTGACGATGCTCGCCGGTCACTACGCCATGCTCGCCGGGATGCTGCGATCCGTCGGTGTGCAGCCCGAGGGGCCGCTCCCCGTCGTCGGCCGTGTGGAGGCAGACGTGTGAGCCGGTCGCATGGTCGGCTGGCCGGGCGCACCGCGGTGGTCGTCGGCGCCGGCCAGACCCCGGGACAGACGATCGGCAACGGCCGTGCGGTGGCGATCACCTTCGCTCGCGAAGGCGCCCGACTCGTGCTCGTCGATCGGCGCCGAGATCGAGCCGACGAGACGGCCGACCTGGCGGCGACGGCAGCCCGTGAGGCCGGACACGACCTGCCGTCACCCGTGGTGGTCGCGGCCGACATCGCATCGGACGACGGTCCGGCAGCGGTGGTCGCCGCGGCCGTGGCGGCCTTCGGCGGGTTCGACGTGCTCCACAACAACGTCGGGATCGGCATGGGGGACGGTCCGCCGCACCACCTCACCGACGACGGCTTCGACCGGATCATGGACGTGAACCTGCGGGCGATGTGGCGGACATGTCGCGAGGCGGTGCCGGTGCTGCGGGCGCAGGAGCGCAGCGCGATCGTCAACGTGTCGTCGCTGGCCTCGATCGGCGCAGCGCAGAACCAGACCGCGTACAAGGTGTCGAAGGCCGGCGTCGACGCCCTCACCCAGAATCTGGCCTTGACCGGCGCCAAGCACGGCATGCGGGCCAACGCGATCCTGCCTGGCTTCATCGACACGCCCATGGCGGTCGACGCGGCCGCGACCCACATGGGGCTCGACCGCGACGAGTACGCGTCGGCGAGGGCGTCGCTCGTCCCCCTCCGACGTCAGGGCACCGCGTGGGACGTGGCCAACGCCGCGCTGTTTCTGGCATCGGAGGAGGCAGCGTTCATCACCGGCGTCTGCCTGCCGGTCGACGGCGGCCAGTCGGCCCGCGTCGGCTAGGAAGGTGGGATGGACGACCACAGCGATGCAGCTGGCGGTCAGGGCGTCTACGTCAAGGCCGGCGAGAGCTTCGAGCGCGACACCGACTACATCCGGAGCCGCATCACCCGCGACGGGCGCGACGGCTGGCCGGTGGAGCCCGGCCGCTACCGCCTCGTCGTCAGCCGGGCGTGCCCGTGGGCCAGCCGCCTGGTCATCGTCCGGCGGCTCCTCGGCCTGGAGGATGCGATCTCGATCGCGTTCGCCGCGCCCACCCATGACGCCAGCAGCTGGAACTTCGATCTCGACCCCGACGGCGCGGATCCGGTGCTCGGCATCCACGAGCTCCGGGAGGCGTACTTCGCTCGATTCCCGGACTACCCCAAGGGCATCACGGTGCCGGCGATCGTGGACGTCCCGTCGGGCATGGTCGTCACCAACGACTTCGTGCCGATGAGCCTCGACCTGTCGAGCGAGTGGACCGAGCACCAGCGTGATGGCGCACCGGAGCTGTACCCCGCGGCGCTCCGCGACGAGATGGAGGCTGTCATGCGGCCCATCTACACCGAGGTCAACAACGGGGTGTACCGGTGCGGGTTCGCCGGATCGCAGCAGGCGTACGAGGACGCCTACGAGCGGCTTTTCGCACAGCTCGACGAGTTGTCGGCGCGGTTGTCGACGCGGCGCTACCTGGTCGGCGATCACATCACCGAGGCCGATGTCCGGCTGTTCACCACGCTCGTCCGCTTCGACGCCGTGTACCACGGGCACTTCAAGTGCAATCGCCAGAAGCTCGACGAGATGCCCGTCCTCTGGGGCTACGCCAGGGACCTGTTCCAGACCCCCGGCTTCGGTGACACCGTGGACTTCGATCAGATCAAGGCGCACTACTACCGGGTCCACTCGGACATCAACCCGACGGGGATCGTGCCGCTCGGGCCGACGCTCGCGAACTGGCTGGAGCCACACGACCGCTCGTCGTTGGGCGGTACGCCGTTCGGCGAGGGCACCCCGCCGGGGCCGCCGCGCCTCGACGAGGTCGTGGCCGACCAGCTCGGCGTGCACCGGCTCACCGATCCGGCCTGACGGGAGCGGGCGGGACTTCTCCACTCGATCTCGCATTTGCAAGGACTCGACTACGGTTTGGGTCGCATGAGCCAGTACGGAACGACCCAGGTGGCAGAGCTGCTCGGCGTCAGCGTGGACACGGTCCGTCGCTGGTGCGACGAGGGCAGGTTGTCCACCACCCGTGACGACGGCGGTCGTCGCCTCGTCGAAGGACGTGATCTCGCCGCCTACCTGAGCGAGCAGGCGCCCGCCTACGCGGTGGAGTCCGACGAGCTGCACTCGGCCCGCAACCGCTTCACCGGCATCGTGACCCGCGTGGAGCGCGACGGTGTGGCAGCACTGGTGGAGATCCACGCGCCCCCTCACCGTCTGGTGTCGCTCCTCACCAGAGAGGCGGTCGACGAGCTCGACCTGCGGCCCGGCGACCTCGCCACCGCTTCTGTGAAGTCGACCAACGTGACTGTGGAGGTCCCGCGCCCATGAGTCCCCGAACTGCCCACCAGCCACCCGCTCGCCGATCTGGATCCCCCGCGGTGCTCGCACTGCTGGGCGTTCTCCTGTCGTTCGGCCTGTTGTCCGCAGCGTGCAGCAGCGACGATGACGCTTCACCGTCGGCCACGACCAGCACCACCGAAGCTGCGAACAAGGTCACCGGCGACATCACCGTGTCGGCAGCAGCATCGCTCAAGGAGACCTTCACCCAGATCGGCAAGGACTTCGAATCGGCGAACCCCGGCTCGAAGGTCACGATCAACTTCGGATCCTCAGGAGACCTCGCCACCCAGATCCAGAGCGGTGCGCCGGTCGACGTCGCCGCCTTCGCCGCGGAGTCGAACATGACGACGCTCGCCGACGCGTCGCTGCTCGACGGAAGCTCCGAGATCTTCGCGACCAACTCGCTGGTGATCGTGACCAAGCCGGGCAATCCGAAGAAGATCACGACCCTGGAAGATCTGGCGGCGGTCGCCGAAGCCGGCGGCACCATCTCGCTGTGCGCCGACACCGCTCCGTGTGGGAAGTACGCGAACCAGGTGCTCCAGGCCGCTGGGGTGACGATCCCCGCCGACAAGGTGACCCGCGGTCAGGACGTGCGGGCCACGCTGTCGGCGGTCACCGACGGTGACGCCGACGCCGCGATCGTGTACGTCACCGATGCGGAGGCTGCGGGTGACACCGTCGACAGCGTGGAGATCCCGATCGACGCCAACGCCGTCGCCAAGTACCCGATCGCCGTGGTGAAGGCGACGACGAACGCTGAGGCATCGAAGGCGTTCATGGAGTACGTGCTCGGTCCCGACGCCCAGAAGGTGCTGGCCGCCGCGGGCTTCGGCGCACCGTGATCGCCACCCTTCGCTCGTGATGTGCCCGTTCTGTTCGGCGTTTCACAGGGTTTTCCTTGTGAAACGCCGAACAGAAGCGTCGGGTGGGTGACGTGAACCGTCGGGCGCACCGGCGAGCACCGATCGTGGTCGTCGTGCTCGCGGCGCTCGCCGCCGCGTTGTTCGTGCTGCCGCTCGCCGGGCTGGCGCTGCGGGTCCCGTGGGGCTCGCTCGTCGAGGACCTCACCACACCCGAGTCGCTCGACGCGCTGCGGCTGTCGCTGGTCTGCACCCTGGCCGCCACCGCCCTGTCGGTCGCGCTCGGCCTTCCGCTGGCATGGGTGCTGGCCCGCGTGTCGTTCCCCGGGCGTTCGGTCCTGCGAGGACTTGTGCTGCTGCCGCTGGTCCTGCCTCCGGTGGTCGGCGGGGTGGCGCTGCTCTCCGCGTTCAGCCGGACCGGGATCGTCGGTCGACGCCTCTACGAGTGGTTCGGCGTGCAGCTGACGTTCTCCACCACCGGGGTGGTGCTGGCCGCGACCTTCGTGGCCATGCCGTTCTTCGTGATCTCGGCCGAGGCGGGTCTGCGTGCTGCGGACGCGCGCTACGAGGACGTCGCCGCCACCCTCGGCGCAGGTCGCTGGTACACGTTCCGGAGGGTGACGCTGCCGATGGTGGCACCGTCGCTCGGGGCCGGCGCGGTCCTGGCGGGAGCGAGGGCGCTCGGCGAGTTCGGGGCGACGATCACCTTCGCCGGCAACATCGTGGGTCGGACCCAGACCCTGCCACTGGCCATCTACATGGCGTTGCAGGGCGATGTGAACCGGGCGGTCGGCCTCAGCCTGGTGCTGTTGGCGATCAGCCTGGCGGTGATGGTCGTCGCCTTCCGCGACAGGTGGGGGAGTCGCGCCGGAGGCTTGCCATGAGTCGCGCCGGAGGCTTGCCATGAGTCGCGCCGGAGGCTTGCCATGAGTCGCGCCGGAGGCGCGGCGACGAGTGCCGAGGTCGAGCTCGACGTCGGCCGTCTGCACCTCGAGGTGTCGATCGTTGTCGAGCCGGGCGAGGTGCTGGCGGTCCTCGGGCCCAACGGCTCCGGAAAGACCACGCTGCTGCGGGTGCTGGCCGGGCTCCTCGCCGTGGACCGTGGTCATGTGGTGGTCGGCGGCGCGGTCGTGGACGATCCGGCCTCGGGGCGATTCGTCCTTCCGGAGCACCGGCGGGTCGGCATGGTGTTCCAGGACCACCTGCTCTTCCCGCACCTCGACCTGCTCGACAACGTCGCCTTCGGGCTCCGGGCCACAGGAGCAGGCCGCGACGCCGCTCGATCGGCCGCGACGACCTGGCTGGACCGCGTCGGCCTGGCCGGCCTGGAGCGCTCACGTCCGCGGGCGGTCTCGGGTGGACAGGCGCAGCGGGCCGCCGTGGCCCGGGCCCTCGTGACGGAGCCGGCGCTCATGCTGCTCGACGAGCCGCTCTCCGCGCTCGACGTGGGAACCCGCACCTCGCTGCGGCGTGACCTCCGCACCCACCTGACCGACTTCGGCGGGGCGACGGCGCTGGTCACCCACGACGCGCTCGACGCGCTGGCGTTGGCCGACCGCGTGGTGGTGATCGAGGACGGATCGATCACGCAGTCCGGTCCGCTGGACGAGGTGGCGGGAAGTCCGAGGACGCCCTACATCGCCGACCTCATGGGCACCAACCTGCTGGCTGGTCGGGCCGCGGGCAACGAGGTCGTGATCGACGGCGGACGCGCCACCGTCGTGGTCGGCGAACCGCACGACGGCCCGGTGCTCGTCCTGGTGCGCCCGAGCTCGGTGACCCTGCACCGTGATGTGCCGAAGGGCAGCCCGCGGAACCGTTGGCCTGTCCGCGTGGTCGGCTTCGATCCGCTGGGCGAACGGGTGCGAGTGCGGCTCGACGGGCCCATCTCCTTGTCGGCTGAGGTGACACCCGCAGCGATCGCCGAGCTCGGCCTGGTCGATGGCAGCGATGTCTGGGCGGCGGTCAAGGCGACCGACACCTCCGTCGTCGACCGCTGAAAGTGGGATCGTTCGATCCGCACCGCAAGCGTTCGGCAGCTGACCCGGCGCGGCGGTAGGTTCCGGCGTCCATGGCCTCGCCCTCGAACCCCGTCGCCGCGGCCGATGACGGCGAACCCGTGCCGCCCAGAGCGCCGGATCGCTCGTCGCTGATCAGCACCGGGTTCGTGATGGTCACATTGGCCACCTTCGCCTACTTCATGGCGTTGGGCGCGATGCTGCCCACGTTGCCGGTGTTCGTGAAGGAGGGCCTGGGTGGAGGCAGCGTGGCGGTCGGCGTGATCGCCGGCAGCTTCGCGATCTCGGCGGCACTCCTGCGGCCCGTCGCCGGACGGATCGGCGACACGCGAGGACGTCGCGTCCTCGTCATCGGCGGTGCGCTGACGATGGGCCTGTCGGTCCTGGGCTACGCGGTGGTCGACTCCGTCGTGCTGCTGTTCATCCTCCGGCTGCTGACCGGCGTCGGCGAGGCCGCCATGTGGGTGGGCGCCGCGACGGCCATCCAGGACATGGCGCCGGATGACCGCAGAGGAGAGGCGGCGTCGTACTTCTCGGTCGCCCTCTACGCCGGCCTCGCCTTCGGCCCGCTCGTCGGCGAGGCGATCCGCAACGCCTACGGCTTCGACGCCGTGTGGATCTTCGCCGGCTGCAGCGGCCTGGTCGCCGCTGTGCTCGGCCTGGGCACGCCAAAGGACGTGGTCCAGCACGACCCGCAGCCGTTCCGGTTCCTGCACCCGGCGGCGACCGGCCCCGGATCGATCCTCCTGCTCGGGATGCTGCCGTTCATCGGCTTCGCCACGTTCATCGCTCTCTACGGTCCCGAGGTCGGTATCGACGACGTGGCACCGCTGCTGCTGCTGTACGGCGTCCTGGTCCTGGTGATCAGGGTCGTGGGCGCCAAGCTGCCCGACCAACTCGGCTGGTCCAGGGCATCGACCGCTGCGCTCGTGGTGCTGGCGATCGGGGGACTGCTCCTCGGGTTGTTCCACCAGGCGGCAGGGGTGTGGGTGGCCGTCGTCGCCCTGGCGATCGGAATGTCGCTGCTGTTCCCGGCGCTGTTCAGCGCCACCGTCGTCGGAGTGCCCGAGTCCGAGCGCGGCCAGGCCGTCGGGACGTTCTCCCTGTCGTTCGACCTGGCGAGCGGACTCGGGCCGGCGGTGCTCGGCATCGTCGTCGCGTGGGCGTCGTACCAGGCGGCGTTCGTGGTCGCCGGGGTCGCTGCGGCGGCGGGACTCGCCCTGCTCGGCCCGGTCGCCCGGCGCCAGAACCGCCGTTCCGCCACGATCTGACGGGTGCGGCTCCGTCGCGGCGCTGCTCGGGTCGGACATGATGGTCGTCAGGCGCAGCGCCGGAACACGACGAGCGGGGGTCCCGTGGGCACGAACCAGCGAAGTCAGGTGGAGATGTCCGGCGACGAGGTGTCGTCGTTCGTCGAGCGCAGCCGCAGCTGCACCCTGGGCACCGTCGGAGCCGACGGGCGCCCGCATCTGGTGGCCATGTGGTACGCCGTGCTCGACGGCGAGATCTGGTTCGAGACCAAGGCCAGATCCCAGAAGGCGGTGAACATCGGTCGAGACCCGAGGGTGACGCTCCTGATCGAGGACGGTCTCACCTACGACAAGCTGAGGGGCGTGTCGGTCGACGGCACGGCCGAGGTCGTCGAGGACCCCGACAAGCTGTGGGACGTCGGCATCAGCGTCTGGGAGCGCTACAACGGCCCCTACACCGAGGAGATGCGACCGCTCGTGGAGTTCATGCTCCACAAGCGAATCGCCGTACGCGTCCGCGTGGAGCGCACCCGTTCGTGGGACCACCGCAAGCTGGGCCTCGAGGCCATCGAGCTCGGCGGCACCACCGCGGGTCACCTCGACGATCAGCTGTCCTGAGCAGGCAGTCGCACGAACCGACATCACCGACGCACCTGGGAGGATCCCGAGACATGGCTCATCCACGTAGGTTCCGCTTCGCTGCGGAGCTGCACGAACCGCTGCCGGGGTCCACATGGATCGACTCGGTGAAGGAGCTCGAGGACCTCGGCTACTCCACCTTGTTCCTACCTGACCACTTCGACGAGGGGCCCGGTCCGCTCGCGATGCTCGGTGCCGCGGCCGCGAGCACCACCACCCTGCACCTCGGCGTGCTGGTCCTCGACTGCGACTACCGGCACCCCGCGGTCGTCCAGCGTGAGCTCGCCACCATCGACCAGCTGTCGCAGGGGCGCCTGGAGATCGGTCTCGGCGCCGGTTGGAAGGCGACGGACTACCAGCGATCGGGCATCCCGATGGATCGACCTGGCATCCGTGTCGACCGGATGATCGAGCACACCGCCGTCATCAAGGGGTTGTTCGGCAGCGAGCCGTTCAGCTTCGATGGCGACCACTACGCGATCACCGATCTGGCCGGGCTGGCCGGCCACACGCCGGGTGCCTGCCCGCCGATCCTGATCGGCGGCGGTGCGCGCCGGGTGCTCGGCTTCGCCGGCCGCCACGCCGACATCGTCGGGGTGAACGCTTCGATCCACTCCGGTGCCATCGACACCGACGCAGCGCACGACGCCCTGCCCGATCGGATCGACGCCAAGGTGGCTCGGGTCAAGGAGGCCGCGGGCAAGCGGTTCGACGACCTGGAGCTGAACGCGTGGCTGTCGGTCGCGCAGCTGACCGAGGACACCGAAGCTGTCGCCGCTGTCGTCGCCGAGCTGTTCTCCGCCGACCCCGAGGACGTGTTGGAGTCGCCGTTGGCCCTGATCGGGAGCGAGGCGGAGGTGGGCGAGCGGCTGCGCGAGCGCCGGGAGCGCTGGGGCTACTCCTACACGGTCATCCCGGGCGCCGAGGCCCGGGCCTTCGCCCCCGTCGTCGCCGCCCTGACCGACACCTGAGCCAGTTGGTGGTGCTCCGCCGTCGGGGCCGACGGTCAGACTCGCATCAGGCGATGCGGCTGCCGAGCGGCGGGTCGCCGTCGGGCGCCAGCAGTCGTACGGTGCCGTCGGGCTCGACGGCACCCAGCACCAGGAAGCTGCTGCGGAAGCCGGCGATACGCCGGACGCCCAGGTTGACCGCACCGACGACGAGCCGACCGGCCAGCTCGTCAGCCGAGTAGTTGGTCACCTGGGCCGACGTCTCGAGCACGCCCAGCTCGGGACCGAAGTCCACCGCCAGCTGGTACGAGGGCCGGCGCGCCTCGGGGAAGGGGCGAACCTCGACGACCCGTCCCACCCGCATGTCGAGCGCGGAGAATTGCGCCGGATCGACGGCGGGTGGCCTCGATGCCGGGTTCGGCGGGACGGACGCATCGGCCACGGCACCAGTCTGGTCGACCGCGCGACGATCGGGCGATGAACCTTCCGTCCGGCGACCCCACCGCACACCTCTCCCCGGGGCCGTGCACGACGCTGCCGACGGACGTCGAGGTGGCAGAGCTCCCCTCCGACGTCGCTGCACTGGTCCGGATCTGCCAAGGGCTGCTGGTGCACGTGCACCTGGCGGCGGCGTACGGCGTCGAGCTCACCGACGGGCAGCGAGCCGACGTGCACCTCCGCTCGGTCGACCAGGTCGTCGAGCGGGTGCTGGCCATCGACGGTTCACCGATCGACGTGGCCCGGAACCCCGCGCAGCGCGCCGGCGGCAACTGCCGCCAGCTCAGCGTGCTGCTCGTCGCCCTGCTGCGGGCGACCGGCACTCGGGCTCGCGCCCGATGCGGGTTCTCCGACTACTTCGGCACCGCTCGGTGGGAGGACCACTGGGTGGCAGAGGTCTGGGACGACGGGCCGGGCCGGTGGCGGCTCGTCGACGCACAGCTCGATCCGCGGCAGCGGGAGCTGTTCGCCGTCGACCTGGATCCGCTCGACGTGCCGGCCGATCGCTTCCAGGTCGCGGGCGCCGCGTGGCGCCGCTGCCGACGTGGCGACGACGACGCCGATCGCTACGGGCTCACATCTCTGGGCGAGTCGGGACCGTGGTGGATCGCCGGGAACCTCATGCGCGACCTCGCGTCGCTGCAGGGCATCGAGCTGCTGCCGTGGGACAGCTGGGCGGCGATGCCCCGGCCGTTCGAGGACGTCGAGCCGGCAGTCGCAGACCTGCTGGACGACGTGGCCGAGGCGACCGCCCCGGCCGACGCCCCGGGGGCGCACGGCCGACGGCGGGAGCTGTGGTCGGACCCTCGGCTCGCGCTCGGCGCCGTCGTCCACGACGACCTGCTCGACCGCGACGACCCTGCTCCGGCGCTCTGACCGGAGCGTCCCCGCCTGTTCTGTTCCCACTGGTGGACGTAAACACGTCCACCAGTGGGAACGAAACAGGCCGGAGCGAGAGGCAGATGGCTGGACCGGTGCGGTCGGCGCTGATCGAATGGCGCCATGAGCAGCGACTTCCCGTACGCCGAGCGCTTCACCGTCAACCGCACCCTGCCCCAGCAGGGCCGCGATCGCGAGGACATCCTCGACGAGCTCGGGCAGATGGCGAAGGAGGAGGACGCGTTCTGGGAGACCGGCCAGGTCTCGGGGACGATGTACTGCGGCGACCACAGCCACTACGACTTCCTCACCAAGGCGTTCGGCCTGTTCGCCCACGTGAACGTGCTCCAGCGCGACATGTGCCCGAGCGCCACCCGCTTCGAGGGTGAGATCATCGCGATGGCGCTCGACCTGTTCCACGCCGAGGCCGTCAGCGACGCCGAACCCGTCGGCATGGTGACGAGCGGCGGCACGGGTTCGATCTCCCACGCGGTGCTGGCATACCGGGACCACGCCAGGGAGACGCGGGGCATCACCCAGCCGAACTTCGTGAAGCCCGAGACGGGCCACCCGGCGTTCGACAAGGCGTGCCACCTCTTCGGCGTCGAGCTCCGCATCGCGGCCGTCGACCCGGTCACCACGAAGGTCGACGTCGAGTCGGTCGCATCGCTCATCGACGAGAACACGGTCGCCATCCTCGGCTCGGCCGGCAACTACCCGTACGGCACGATCGACGACATCGAGGCGCTGTCGGACCTGGCCCTGGAGCGGGGCGTTGGCCTGCACGTCGACGGCTGCCTCGGCGGGTTCATCCTGCCGTTCGGCCAGGAGCTCGGTGTCCCGGGAATCCCGGTGTTCGACTTCCGGCTGCCAGGGGTGACCACGATCTCGGCCGACACCCACAAGTACGGCTACTCGGTGAAGGGCACGTCGGTGTGCCTGTTCCGCGACAAGGCGATCCGCAACAGCCAGTACTTCTTCCGCACCGACTGGACGGGGGGCAAGTACTGCTCGCCCGGCATGGACGGTTCGCGCTCCGGCGGACTGCTGGCGGCGACGTGGGCCTCGATGGTGTCGCTCGGCCGGGAGGGCTACCTCCGTTACGCGCAGCAGATCTTCGACGCCGCGGCCGAGATGAAGGCCGCGATCGTCAGCCACCCCGAGCTGCGCCTGATGGGCGAACCCACCTTCGTGTTGAGCTTCACCTCCGACGACTTCGACATCTACCTGGTCAACGACTTCATGCGCCTGCGCGGCTGGCGGTTCAACGGCCAGCAGTACCCGAACGCCATCCACCTGGCGGTGACCCGTCCGCAGACGCTGCCGGGCGTGACCGATCAGTTCGCGAGCGACCTCGCCGAGGCCGTCCAGTTCGCCAAGGACGCCACCGCTCGGGGCGAGGTCGCGGCCAGCGGCGCGATCTACGGCGGGGTGGCGGGTGGCATGACCGACGAGGCGGACGAGTTCATCAAGATGGTGATGGCCGACATGATGGACATCCAGCAGAGCCTTCCGCCTCGCTGATCGCTCCGTCGCGTGGGAGGGGAGCGATGAAGGCGTTGTTCGGCGGTGGCCATGTCGCGTCGGCGACGGTGGCGACCCGGCGGTCCATGTGAGCGCCTCGACCAGCTTGGCCGTCCGGTTGACGCCCGACGCGCTCCGCCACGTGCGGCGCGGTCACCCGTGGGTCTTCGACGGCGGGATCGAGTCGGTCCGAGGCGGCCGCCACGGCGACGGGACCGGTGAGCCCGGCGACGTGGCGGTGATCTTCGACGACCGCAAGCGCTTCGTGGCGGTCGGGTTGTGGGACCCGCGCTCGCCGATCCGCATCAAGGTGCTGCACTCGTCGAACCCGGTCCAGGTCGGACCGGACCTGTGGAACGACCGGCTGGCCCACGCGCTGGCGAGGCGTTGGGAGCTGCTCGGCTCGGCCGACACCGACGCGCTCCGCATCCTCCACGGCGAGAACGACCGCATGCCCGGCGTCGTCGTCGACCTCTACGGGACGGTCGCCGTCGTCAAGCTGTACTCGACGGTGTGGCTGGCCCACCTGGAGGACCTGCTCGACGTGCTGCAGTCGGCGATCTGGTCGATCACCGGCGTGGTGCTGCGACTGGCCCGTTCGATCGCCGACGATCCGCTCGTGGTCGGTCGCGGTCTCCGGGACGGATCGGTCCTGCGGGGGTCGTTGCCCGCCGGGCCGATCACCTTCACCGAGCACGGGCTCAGGTTCACAGCGGACGTGCGTCGCGGTCAGAAGACGGGCTGGTTCCTCGACCAGCGCGACAACCGCCAACTGGTCGGCTCGATCGCGTCCGGCGCCAGGGTGCTCGACGTCTTCTGCTGCGGTGGCGGCTTCAGCGTGCACGCCGCGGCCGGGGGCGCGACCCACGTGCACAGCGTCGACCTCAGCCCGCACGCGATCGACGACACGGCCCGGCACCTCGCGCTGAACGTCGAGTCGTGCCCGCGCGAGGCTCCGACCACCATCGGGACCGTCGGCGACGCGTTCGACGTGATGGGCGAGCTCGGTCGGCGGGGCGAGCGCTTCGACCTCGTCGTGGTCGACCCGCCGTCGTTCGCTGCGCGCGCGGCAGATGTGCCAGGTGCCCTACGAGCCTACGGGGCGCTGACACGACTGGCGGTCCCGCTCGTGGAGAGTGGCGGAACGCTCGTCCAGGCGTCGTGCTCGAGCCGCGTCAGCAGTCGTGACTTCTACGGGATGGTCGAGCGGGCCGCGCAGCGCTCGGGCGTCGACCTCGTCGACCAGGAGCGGACCGGCCAGCCGATCGACCACCCGATCGAGTTCCCCGAGGGTGCCTACCTGAAGGCGCTGTTCGCCCGCGTCGAGCGCTGACCGAGGATCCCCTGACTCCACGGGGCTGTGCCAACCTGACCAGCATGTCGAGCTCGACTCCGAATCCGCGTCCAGGCTCAGCGATCGATCTCCCCGGAGCGGCGAACTGCCGTGACTTCGGAGGTTGGCTCGTCAGCGGTGGGGAGCGGTCGCACGGGGCCGGAGATGGAGACCAGGCTGCTCACGCGAGCGGTCTCAGCCATCTCGCTGAGTTCTCTATGGCCGTGAGCTGGATCGCTGAGTGACGGAAGTCTCGGAACTGAAGGGGTGCATCAGACGACTCCCATGGTGAAGGAGGTCGTTGGCCGGATGCATCACGATCTGCGAGGTCGGCTGGAGCGAACACGCCGTGGTCCGCACGCGGCTCGGTCGGCGCGGATCGGAGCATGTGCGCTCGTCGTCGTGCTCGCCACGGTGTCGACGCTGTCCGCGTGCTCGTCGGGGGAGTCGGCGAGCACGAGCACGACCACGGAGCCGAAGGAGTTCTCTGGCTACGTGCAGTCCCCGCCCCGACAGGTGGCAGAGGTCACCCTCCCGGCTGTCGACGGGGCTCCGGTCGAGATGGTCGCTGAGCCGGGCGGACTCCGGATCGTCTACTTCGGCTACACGTTCTGTCCTGACGTCTGCCCGACCACCATGTCGTTCCTCAAGGCCGCGCTCGGGGAGCTCCCTGAGGAGGATCGCCAGCGCGTCCAGGTCGACGTGGTGACCGTCGACCCGACCCGCGACACCGGGGAGAAGCTGCACACCTACGTGACGACCTTCGTGCCTGACGCCACGGCGATCCGCACGGAGGACCCGACAGCTCTGCGGTCCGCTGCGGACGCGTTCGGTGCCAACTACGAGGTCACCACAGGTGTCGACGGGGAGGTCGAGGTGTCGCACAGCGGCGATCTCTTCGTCGTCGACGACACGGGCACGGTCATCCTGGCCTGGCCGTTCGGCACCACGCCCAAGGCGATCGAACGGGACCTCAGGCGGCTGCTCGAAGGGCAACGGCCAACGGCCTGATGTCGCGCAGGATCCAACGAGATCGCCAAATGAAGAGGAGAGAGCACATGCCGAACACCCCAGGTCGACCCGTCCGAGTCGCGATCGCCGTGCTGGCGCTGTCGGTGCCAGTCGGACTGACAGCGTGCAGCAGCGATGACGACGCCGCGACCACGACGACGGAGAAGACCGACACGACTGCCAAGGCGGACGCGTCCCCGGTCCCGAAGGTGACCGACCCGTGGGCGCGCACTGCAACCGCGGGTGGCAACGGCGCGATCTACATGACGATCAACGGAGACGGGATCGCGAACGCCCTCGTCGCGGCGAGCGTGCCGGCGGACCTGGCCGAGAAGGTGGAGATCCACGAGACCGTCGATGGAGCGTCCTCGGGAGAGGGTTCGGCTTCCTCGATGGATGGAGCGGACGAGACCACGACGACCGCCATGATGGGCTCTGGCGAGGCCGGGTCGTCGAGCACCGTCCCGGGCGGCGGAATGATGAAGATGCAGAAGGTCGATGAGATCGCGGTGCCCGCAGACGGGATGGTCAAGTTGGAGCCGGGCGGCTACCACGTCATGCTGTTCGGCCTGAAGAAGGACCTCGTGGTGGGCGACACGGTGACGGTGACGCTGACCTTCTCTGAGGGCGGCGAGCTCACCGTGGACGCTCCGGTTCGCGAGATGTGACGATGC
>JACDJC010000325.1_pt1 | contig 59842 bp, 55 predicted proteins | sample 7454191 | NCBI WGS metagenome assembly JACDJC01 (sample SAMN14253291, study PRJNA609438) | sludge metagenome | isolation source: sludge after 25d culture with pyrite and EDTA | collected 2018-12-20 | reverse complement strand
TTCCGGGCTGCCGCTGTACCGCTATTTCGGCGGCTCCGGCGCGATGGCGCTGCCGGTGCCGATGATGAACGTGATCAACGGCGGTGCGCACGCCAACAACAGCCTCGATCTGCAGGAATTCATGATCGTGCCGCTGGGCGCACCCAGTCTGCGCGAGGCGCTGCGCTATGGCGCGGAGGTCTTTCATGCGCTGAAGAAACTCATCAACGATCGCGGTCTGTCGACCGCCGTCGGCGATGAAGGCGGCTTCGCGCCGAGCGTGCAGAATCACGAAGCCGCGATCCAGCTCATTCTCGAGGCCATCGATGCCGCCGGCTATGAGCCGGGCAGCCAGATCGCACTGGCGCTCGACTGCGCGGCGAGCGAATTCTTCCGTGATGGTCGCTACCATCTGGCCGGCGAGGGCCTGACCCTGAGCGCCAATGATTTTGCCAACCTGCTGTCGACCTGGTGCGACCGCTATCCGATCATCTCGATCGAGGACGGCATGGCGGAGAACGACTGGGACGGCTGGAAGTTGCTCACCGATGTGCTCGGCGACCGGGTGCAGCTGGTTGGTGACGACCTGTTCGTCACCAATACCGCGATCCTGCAGCGTGGCATCGATGAAGGGGTGGCCAATTCGATCCTGGTGAAGATCAACCAGATCGGTACGCTCACCGAGGCCTTCGCCGCCATCGAACTGGCCAAGCGGCACAACTACACGGCGGTCATCTCGCACCGCTCGGGCGAGACGGAAGACACGACGATTGCCGACATTGCCGTGGCCACCAATGCGCTGCAGATCAAGACCGGCTCGATGAGCCGTACCGATCGGGTGGCCAAGTACAACCAGCTGCTGCGCATCGAGGAGGATCTGGGCGAAGTCGCCGGCTGGCCGGGACGTTCGGCGTTCTACAATCTGCGCTGATCGGAAAGGTACCGGTCGAAGCCCGTGTCGCCCGGATTCGTCCGGTGGCAGGTATCAGCGGCCGTGCGATGATTGCACACCGGCCGTGCCGTTCGGGCACTGGCCGACAGTAGCGGAGAAACGTTCCGGGTGCGCTTTCTCGCCATTCTTCTCGCCGGCCTGCTCGTGCTGATCCAGTACCCACTCTGGCTCGGCAAGGGCGGCTGGCTGCGCGTGCGCGAACTCGATTACCAGCTGCAGGCGCAACAGACGCTCAATGCGCGCCTGGCTTCGCGCAACGAGGTGCTCGAGGCCGAGGTTGCCGATCTGCGCGCCGGCAAGCAGGCGCTCGAGGAGCGCGCTCGCTACGGTCTCGGAATGATCCGGCCCGACGAGCTGTTCATCCAGGTCAATGAAGCGGCACCGGAGCGTCGGCACTCCGGCTCACAGGTGCGTACGGCGGCACTCGACCGCGAGCACGGGAATCGGCTCGACGATCACGTCGACCACGGCCCTCGGTAGTCGCCGCCGACAGCCGCCCGGCAGCGATCGCCGGAGACGAACTCACGACCCGTGATCGACCGGATTCCCGGATCGTATTTCGCCGACGGTTCCTTCCTTCCGCAGCTGGTGTCTGTCGCTCGCATCCTCTCCTCCCGTTCTCCGCGCCCGCCCCGCGCGAAACCCTGATTGTCCCTTTCCGGCGCGCGTTTGCAGCGCTGCCATGCCCGCCTCATGGGAATTGGACGAGGCAAATTCGCAGGCGTAGAGTGAATCGGCATCAGGACACAGGGAGGTGACCGATGAAGAAATACTCTGCCGGAAGGACTTCCGGACGCATGCCGCGCAGTGCCAGTCTGGCCTGTGCGAGCCTGCTGTTTGCGGCAGGCAGTTTCGTGGCCGTCGGTGCGCAGGAGGTCCCGACGGCACCCGATCAGGTCGCGCACCCCGGCGGCGCCATCCCCGGAGCGGTCAAACTGGCGCTGGTCAAGGTGGCTGACGGCTTCAACGATCCGGTCGGCGTCACGGCAGCCAACGACGGATCGGGCCGGCTCTTCGTCGTCGAGCGCGTGGGCCGGGTGCGCGTGGTCGGACCCGACGGCAAGGTGCAGGCGGAGCCGTTTCTCGACCTGACGAATTTCAACCCGCTTGGCTCCGACGTGCAGACCGGTTTCACCGAACAGGGTCTGTGGTCGATTGCATTTCATCCGGAGTTCAAGAAGAACGGTTACGTCTTCGCGCATTACGCGTCGCTTCCGTTCAATGGCGCCTCGATGATCGTGCGCTTCACCGTCGATCCGGCCAGTCCGGACCGGATCACCAGTGAACGGCTGGTGAAGACGGCCAAGGTGCTCATGAACATTCCGCAGCCGTACTACAACCACTATGGCGGCATGATCACCTTCGGCCCCGACGGCTATCTGTACATCGGCAAGGGCGACGGCGGCTGGGAAGGCGACCCGCTGAATGCCGGCCAGGACCTGACGGTGCTCTGGGCGAAGATCCTGCGGATCGACGTCAACACGCCGGACGACGTCCCGTACGCGATTCCGCCGGACAATCCCTATGCACGCGCCGACGTGCCGCAGCTGATGTCGCTGTTCGGGATCACCGAGAAGGGATTCGCGGCCAACCAGATCAAGTCGCGTCCGGAAACCTGGGCCTATGGCCTGCGCAATCCGTATTCCTTCCACTTCGATCGCAAGACCGGTGATCTGTTCATTGCGGACGTCGGTCAGAACCACTGGGAGGAAATCGACTGGCAACCGGCCAACTCGGCGGGAGGGGAGAACTACGGCTGGAAATTCAACCAGGGTTCGCACTGCCACCCGATGACCGGTCCGGATGACAAATGCCCGATCGTCGGCGTCCTGCCCGTGTCCGAGTATCCGCACCAGGAACCGTATCCGGGTGCTGAAAAGCTGCGCACCGGCTGGGGATGTTCGGCTCAGGGGCTGGGAGTTGCCAACGGCTATGCCGGCATGCCGGCGACCTATCTCGTCGGTGACTGGTGTTCGGGCCGGCTGTTCGGCACGGCCTGGGACAAGACAGCGTCGAAGTGGGTGATGCAGGAGCTGTTGCAGACGAGGCTGCAGTTCACCGGAGGCAACGTCGATGCCGACGGTTACGTGCTGGCCACGAACTGCTACTGCTTCTATACCGACGACAAGGGACCGACGGCCAACCCGCCGGGAGCATTGTGGAGAATCATGCCGGCGGACAAGGTGCCGGAAGGAGCTGAAGTTGCACCCGCTCGTTCAACCCTCTGAACCGGACGGTCGCGCACCGCGCAGGACATCGGCATCCGCCGGCGCCCTGCCGGGGCCGGCACCGCGCCCCGTACCGTGCCGTGCGGCATGGCATCTCATGATCGCAGTTCTGGCGTTTGCCGTGTTCTCGGTGCTGCCGTTCGCCACGGGCCTCGCCCATGCGGAAAAGCCGGTGTTTCAGGATCCTTTCGATGGTCACGCGCTTCAGATACCGGAAGCAAAGACGAAGACCGCGGCCATCGAGCAGTTCAAGGAGACCGGCAAGAACGCCTATGTCGGCGATGCGACCGCGACAGGTCAGGGCAAGGCACTCTTTGACGAGTGGTGTCAGGTCTGCCACAACTCCGACGGCAGCGGCAAGATGTGCCCACCGCTGATCGGCACCGATCACATCTATCCGCAGATGATGAACGACCCGGGAATGTTCTCGATCCTGTACGCAGGTGCCTCGGGCGCCATGCAGTCGTTCGCCAACCGGATGTCGCAGGATGACATGCTGAAGGTGATTGCCTACGTGCGTACCCTGCAGCAGGCACATCAGTGATCTTCTGATGCCCGGCGCAATGGATGGCCCATGTCCCGCTCCCGCGACACCCTGCCGGGATCACCCGATCCGCCCCGGCCATGAGCCGGTCGTGCGGCCCGCTGGCCGCACGTCTGCCGGCGTGGTGGGGCAGGCCGCCAATGCAGGTCCGGCGGCGGGCGGATGGTTCCTCTCCCGATCGCCGTCGTCCATGGCATCGTTCCTGTTCGCTCTGCTGGCCGTCGGGGCGGGCGGCATGCCGGACGCTTTCGCACAGGAGGCATCGCAACGACCCGCAAAAGCCGCCGAGCCGGCGGGCGAGGCCCGCCTGGCCGACGTCGTGGTGACTGCCTATCGTGTACCAACCCTGCAGGAAGAGGCAGCGGACAGCATCACGGTAGTGACGCGTGACGAGATCACGCGCAATGCACCTGCTACCGGTGTCGATCTCTTTCGTCAGGTGCCGGGTCTGCAGATCGACGCGCTGGGCGGCCCGGGCGGACTGAGCCAGCCCTATATCCGCGGCAGCGATCCGAATCACGTGCTGGTCCTGATCGATGGCGTGCGTGTCAATGATCCGACCAATTCACGCGGCGGCGGTTTCGACCTCTCGGGTCTGGATCCGAACCAGATCGAGCGCATCGAAGTCCTGCGCGGCGCTGCCTCGTCGATCTATGGTGCCGATGCGATGGGCGGCGTCATCAACATCGTCACGCGCCACGCCCGATCGGACGAATGGCACGGCGAGGCCGGTGGCGGAATCGGAGGACAGGATTACCGCAGCGTCCATGCCCGCGTGTCGGGCGGAATCGACGGCGCGCGTTTCTCGGTCGGCGCATCCCGTCTGCGCGACGGGCGCACGTCGCTGGGGGGAAAGCTCGACAACCGGGTGGTAACCGGCTCGGCCCGGTTGCGGCTTGGCGCGGCCGGCGGCCTCGACATCGACCTGCGCCACGCTGATCGCGACAGCACGGCGTTTCCCGACGACAGCGGCGGGATCCGGCTGGCCGAGCTGCGCACCCTCGAGGATCGGCACGCAGTCGATACGAGCTGGAGCATCCGTGGCTGGTACCAGTGGTCCGACGTCACTGAACTGAACGCGTCGCTGACGCGCTACCGGCGCACGGAAAACATCGATTCGCCCGGCGTCGCACCGGGTGTGCGCAGCCCGATCGGCCTGCCGGCGGCGTTGACCGACACCGCCTTCACGCGCGAAAACGCACTGGCCAATCTCGTCTTCCACTATCCGGGCGGCAACGAACTCGCCGTCGGCCTGGAGTACCAGCGCGAACACGGAGTCGACCGGGTCACCTATACGCTGTTCGGCATGCCGATTCCGGGCGACTTCGATCTGCGCCGGCAGACGCGCTCGGCATTCGGCGAATTCAAGTGGCAGGCGACGCCCGATCTCGTCCTGCGCGCCGGTGTGCGCCATGACCGCGTCGATACCGACGGCTCGAACACGAGCCCGAGCGCCGGCCTGCGCTACATGCTGCGATCGACCGGCGGCGTGCTGCGCGCCAGCCATTCGGAGGGCTTCAAGCCGCCGAGCTTTTTCGCGCTCGGGATGCCGCCGATCCTCAGCGGCAATCCGGACCTTCGCTCCGAACACAGCAAGGGGCAGACGATCGGCTACGAGCAGCCGTTCGCCGATGATCGCGTCCATGCCGGCGTCACCCTGTTTCGTACCCGCTATACCGATCTTGTCGACTTCGACAACACGACCAACCAGCTCGTCAACGCCGACACGGTCAAGGTGCGCGGCGCCGAATTCGAAGTCCGCTGGAAGCCGGTGGACAGCCTGTCGCTGCGGGCACACTACACGCGCCTGCTCACGCGGGTGATGGACGACAACGAGCCGCTGCGCCAGCGCCCGGGCAAGCGTGCCGGGGTGCGTGCTTCCTGGGACATCGATCCGCGCTGGTCGCTTTCGTGGAGTACCGAATACGCCGCCGACATCTTCGATTCGTCGATCCCGACCGGCAATCTCTATCTGCCTTCGGTCGTGCGCAGTGACGTGGCGCTGGTCCTGCGAGCCGGCAAATGGCTGCAGGCCAGTGTGGCGATCGACAACGTCTTCGACCGGCACAACCAATGGTACGTCGGCTTCGAGGCACCCGGACGCCGTCTGCGCGTCGATTTGAACTTCACTTTCTGAAGACGTCCCTGGATTTCCCGGGGTATCGTCCGCGTCCGTGCGGTCGGCGGGATCCGTCCTTGCCGTCCATGCGGTTCAGAATTCCTCCCAGTCATCGGTGCCGGTCCGGAGAGGGTTCGGATATCCGGCTGCGGCGTTGCCGGAGGCAGTGTCCGGTGCGCTTGTCGGGGCGCCGGAGTCGTGATTCGCAGTTGCGCCGGCAGTGGATCGTGAGCCGGTTGGCGCGGGATGCAGGCGCGTGACGTTGCGCGCGCGGTCCGGCCCCCGGCGTTCCTGTCCATCCCAGGCGGCAGACGCCGGTGCCGGCCGGGTCGCGTGGTGCGACACGCCGAACAGGCTGACGGTTTCGAGCAGATGGGTGGTCTGCTGCTGCAGGTGCCGGGCCGCCGAACCGCCCTGTTCGACCAGGGCTGCGTTTTGCTGGGTCGCCTGATCGAGCTGGGCCACGGCCTGGTTGACCTGGCTGATTCCGCCGGCCTGTTCCTGCGTGGCAATCGTGATCTCACTGCTCAGGAGCGCGACCCGCCTGACTTCGGCGATGACTTCGTCGATCGTCCGGCCGGCTTCGCCGACCTTGGCCGCCCCGTCTTCGATGGTCGCGGTCGAGGCAGCGATGAGATCGCGGATTTCGCGTGCCGCCTCCGCGCTGCGCTGTGCCAGGCTGCGCACTTCGGTGGCCACGACGGCGAAGCCGCGTCCCTGTTCGCCGGCCCGTGCCGCCTCCACCGCAGCGTTCAGCGCGAGGATGTTCGTCTGGAAGGCGATGCTGTCGATCAGCGCGGTGATGTCGCCGATGCGCCGGCTCGCACTTTCGATGTCGCTCATGCAGCGCACGGCCGACTCGACGATCCGGCCACTGCGGTCGGCCAGCTGTGACGCCGCTTCGGCCCGTTCGCCGGTGCGGCGTGCATTGTCCGCCGTCGTTGCCACCGTGCCGGACATCTGCTCCATCGACGCGGCCGTCTGCTGCAGACTGGCTGCCGTGGCTTCGGTCCGTGCGCTCAGTTCTCCGATGCCGTGCGACAGCTCGTCGGTGGCCTTGCATACGCCGGTCGTCTGGCGCGTGACCTCGTCGGCCAATGCACGCAGGTTCAGCCCGGATTGATTGATGGCACGCAGCAGCATGCCGATCTCGTCGGTGCGCTGCAGATGCAGGTCTTTGCCGCGTTGCCCGCTGGCGATCGTTTGCGCCTGGCGAAGGATGAACGAAATGGGCCCGGCGATCCGGTATTCGATCCAGGCGTTCGCCGCCGATAGTGCGAGCCCCAGGATCGCCGCAAGCCAGGCTGCCTGTGCCGTGGGCACGCCGGCCAGCCAGATGCCGCCGACGGCCGCGAGCAGCGAAACCAGCAGGGTGCTGCGGATCTGCCAGCGGATCGGCATGATCCGGAAGGCGTTGGTCCAGGCCAGCCAGCCGGCACGCACCAGAACGCCTTCGCGGAAACGATAGCGGGATTTGCCGGCGCGCATGTCGGCCAGCAGCTTTTCCGTCCGCGCGACTTCGCCGCGCCCGGGCGCGGTGCGCACGGAAATGTAACCGATCGTGTCGGCACCGCGCCGGATCGGAGCCGAATTGGCCCGGACCCAGTAATGATCGCCGTCCTTTCGCCGGTTCTTGATCAGCGCACTCCATGAGCGGCCCGCCTTCATCGTTGCCCAGAAGTCGGCGAACACGGCCGGAGGTACGTCCGGGTGACGCACGATGTTGTGCGCCTTGCCCAGCAGTTCCTCGCGAGTGAAACCGCTGACGTCGACGAAAGCCTCATTGGTGTAGCGGATCCGGCCCTTTGGGTCCGTGGTGGTCAACAGGATCTCGTCTTCCGGGAACTGGTGTTCATTCTGTGTGACGGGCAGATTGCGGCGCATGATGAGAGGTACCGGAGAGGGAAGGACAAACGACAGCGGGTCGATGGCGGCAACCGTAGCTCCAGGACCAGGCAATTGCATATCGATTCACGATGAGCGGCGGCTATCGACACCGGCAGCGGCGGTGTCGCAGCGGGCGATGGATCCCATCGGATGGCACGGTCGATCTCCGCGGTGCCAGGCGCCTGGCAAGGGAGCGCTGGTGGTGCAACGTGAATGCCGATGCCGTCGCATCCGGTCTGGTTCGGACCGACGGCGCCGTCTTCTCCCCTGAGGCACCGGACGGCGCTGCTGCCCGGTGTCTGCCGCCCGTCACGGCCACGCACGCCCGGCCGTGCCGATCCGGTGGAAACCTGCCCGAATGATCGCTGCCCCCACCGGTATCACTTTGAAGCGCTGCAGTATGTCGGCCGCGTAATTGCCGACGAGATACACTTTTACAACCACCAGCGTCTGCGATACCAGGCATTGCCATGAGAATTCTGGTTGAAGCCTTTGCATCCGCCGCCTGACCCGTTCGGGTTCCGCTGGATCATCACGTACCGGCACGCGCAGGGAACGACCGATCTGAACGACCGAAAGGACGAACCTCATGCTCTATTACTCAGCCGTATTTTTCGTGATTGCCCTCATTGCAGGATTTCTGGGCTTTTTCGGTATTGCAGGCGCGGCCGCCAGCATTGCCAAGATCCTGTTCTTCATTTTTCTCGTTCTGTTTGTGATCTCGCTTGTTTTTGGCCGACGGCCCAGGCTGTGACATTGCGCATGTATTTCGTGCCCGGGCCGTATTTTGGCGTAGGCGGTCCGGTTTCATTCAATACGCCGATCCGGAGAAAGAATCATGCAGATATCTCGCGTTGTCGCTGCTGCGGCCCTGGCATGCGCGTCAGTCGCATGGGTGGCAGGCTGCTCGGTTGCCAGGCAACAGGAAACCGTGGGCGAGTATGTGGATGGCACAGTCGTTACGGCAGCAGTCAAGGCCAGGCTCGCCGACGATCCGGTCACGTCCGCGGCAAACATCAACGTCAAGACCATCGAGGGCGGCGAGGTGCAGCTTTCCGGCTTCGCCAGGTCCCAGGAGGAAAAGAACCGGGCCGGGACGATTGCCCGTTCCGTGAAGGGTGTCGCGCGCGTGCGTAACGATCTGGTGGTCAAGCCCTGAAAAGCGTCGGCTCACGCCGGGACTGGCGCTCGGCGTGAGTACGCCTGCACCGGCTGCCACCGTCACGGCGATCCGGTTGCAGTGCTGATTGCTCGTCCTGATCGCCGTGCATGCTGCGGGAAGTCCGGCGCCGCGGGCGGCCCGCTCGCCTTTGCCGTAGTATCCGTGGGCAGGTGCGACAGCGCTGCCGCCTGCGCGAACTACCTTCAGACGAATGATGGACTTCCGGTCCCGCCGCGGGTGCCCGGGACCGCTGTCCTCGAGATCGGACACATGCACTCGAAACCTTTCACCCTGCCGTTTCGCGGTATCTCGCCGGCCATCGATGCACCGGCCGCATTCTTCGATCGGGCCAGTGCCGTTCTCGGTCGGGCGCGCGTCGGCCGGCTGGCGGCGTTCGCGCCCTTTGCGGTTGTACGGGCCGACGGCCATGTCGTGAACGCGGGCGAGGATTTCTTTCTCGGTGTGCATGCCACCGTCCATATCGCGCACGATCTGTACGGCACGACGATCGGTGACCGGGTGACCGTTGGTCGCAATTCGATCGTGCATGCCTGCACGATCGGCGACGACTGCGTGCTCGGGGACAATGTCGCCGTCCTCGATGGAGCGACCGTCGGCAGCGGTTGTGTGCTTGCCGCCGGCTCGGTCGTCTTCCCGCGTGCAGTGCTGCCACCTGGGCACTGGTGCGAAGGCTCGCCGGCACAGCCCGTGCGTACGCTCACCGCTGCCGAACGCGATGAACTGCGCGACCGGATACGCGCGTCGGCGCGCAATTGCGACACGACCGGTGCTCAGGAGTTCCGGATCGAAACCGGCGCCGGAAGCTATGTCGCGGCCACGGCTGTCGGGCGGGCGCGCCTGATTCTCGGGACGCAGGCGAGCGTCTGGTTCGGTTGCGTCCTGGACGCCGACGAACATCCGATCCGCGTCGGCGCGGGCACCAATGTGCAGGACAACAGCGTGCTGCGCACATCGACACGTGCGATCGAAATCGGTGAACGGACGACGATCGGACACAACGTGCTGCTCGAAGACTGCACGATCGGTTCCGACTCGCTCATCGGCATGGGCAGTCGGCTGGCGCCGGGGACGATCGTGCAGGATGATGTGTTTGTCGCCGCCGGAACGCATACCAGCGAAGGCCAGTTGCTGACCAGCGGCTCGCTGTGGGGCGGACGGCCGGCGCGGCCGATTGCTGCATTGCGCGATTCGCTGCGCACAGTCGTTGCACAGGCTGGCACGATGTACTGCGGCTATGCGCAGAAATATGCCGCCCGGCAGGCCGACCTGGCTGGATGACCGGAACCGGCGGGTGGAACGCTTACAGCCGAGGAGTACGTCGTCTTCGCATGCGAAGCTGTCACACAGGTTGCAACTGGCTGCTGCCTGCAGCGTGATCAGCATCTGCACATTTCTGTACGCATCGGCGAATTTCGACAGCTTGTCAATAAAATGACTCATATGAAGTACCTGAATGGCTACGGATACGGAGGACGTCGATGCAATTGATCGAAATCCCCGGTTCGGGAAACCGTGTACCGATTTCCGATGAAGCAGCGCAACATGCGCTTGCCGGACTCATTGCCTCGATCGGAACTTCATCGTTCGGTACCGAAGGTCTCGCATCCCTGAATCTCTGGATGCCGTTTTGCTGGTGGTCGATCTATCGACTCTCGGACTGCGCGCCCCCGTCAGTTCATGCGATGGGGAGTTTCCGGGTTCGTGACGGAACCGTTCGTTCCTGGCGTGTGTATCGAGAGTCCCTGTATCGTCGTGACGAGACCTTTCGTGCAGTGCGCGAAGAACTGCGTCAGAAGACGCTCCTGTTGATGCATTGGAATGCAAGGGAAATCCCGTACCCGCATCGTGCCGAGATCTACAGTCGTAACGAGTTGCAGGAGCGACTCTCGATCGTCACGCGGGATGCCGGCGATGCGCTGCTCGCCGTGAATCTCTATCGACACGAGTCACAACATTCGTTTCGTGATGATGAAATTGATGTCATTGGACGGTTCAGCCTGCCGCTGATGGCCTCTGTACAGCGACATATCGCTCTCGACAACCTCTGTTCGCCACGACAGGACGTATTGGAGCCACTGACACCGCGCGAGCGCCAGGTCTGTGAGCGGCTGCTGAAGGGTTGGACACACGACGGAATCGCGGCTGATCTGGGGTTGTCGTCCACGACGGTGAAAACCTACCGCGATCGGGCGTTCGAACGACTGGGAATCCGTTACCGGCATCAGTTGTTCGCTCTCGTGCTGGATGATGCAAAACAGCTCGGGTCGACTTCACGGCGTGTCTGCGGTTCATCGTCAGTTCGCCAACGGCTGCGTTAACTGCGTTCGCCCATCCTGTCTGTCTGCCCCCCGATCTGGGGGAGCGGGAAATGTGACCCGTTCGATCTTGTCCTCAACGCGGAGGACAGCAAAGATCGAGGGCTATCGATATCGTGTTCTTTCCATGTCACGTTCCGCCGGGCCTGTTCGAGCCCGGACGGCGAACAGGTCTATCGGAGGGAACATGAGACTTCGCTTCGCTTCAGCGTTGCTGTTTTGTCTGGCGTTTCTTGCTGCGCCGCAAGCGGTTCGCGCCGCGGACCAGTACCGTATCGGTGCCGTGTTTCCGCTCAGCGGATCCCTTGCATGGCTGGGCGAGTACTATCAGAAAGCGGCCCAGCTTCAGGTGGATTTGATCAACGGCCAGGGTGGAGTCGATGGTAGGCCGCTTGAACTGGTCGTCTATGACGATCAATCCAGCCCGGAGGCAGCGGCCAGAGCTGCACAGCGCCTGATTTCCCGCGATCGGGTGGTTGCGCTGATCGGAACTGCATCGGTACCGCTTTCAGGTGCACTCGCCACCGTTGCGCGAGAGCAGAAAGTGCCAACCATCGTTGCTTCGGGCTACACGGTGGATCCAGTCAGCGATCCATTCGTGTTCAACACCGCACACAAGACGGATTACGCAGTCGAGCGCCCGTTCGCGTATTTTTCCCAGAAGGGTCTGAAGCGTGTCGCGATGCTGATGCCGATCGGTCCGCTGGGGGACGTCGGTATCGAGTCGGCCAGGAGGGCGGCCGCGAAACACGACATCGAACTCGTCGGTACCGAGCGCTTCAACCCCCAGTCACCTGATCTGACGACGCAACTTGCCCAGCTTCGGGCCAGGAAGCCGGATGCCGTGTTCTCGTTCGTAACCGGCGAGGCTGCTGCGATGGTTGCGCGAAACATGAAGCAGATCCGTTTCGATGTGCCCCTTCTCGTATCACACGGGAATGCGACACCGGGCTTTCTGAAGATGATCTCTTCGCTGGATGCCGACATCCTCGTTCCTTCCGGCCGCCTCGGTGCACCCGATGCGCTGGACGGCAGCGAACCGAACGCCAGGATGATCGCCGACTTCAACCGCCATCATGTCGAGCGATACAAGGAGTCTGCCAATTACTTCTCCGGACTTGCCGCCGATGCGGTGCTGCTTGTGGCCGAGGGACTGCACCGGGCCGGAACCGGCGAAGGCGGAAAGCTGCGTGCCGCGATCGAGGCCATCGACGAATTTCCGGGCTACAGCGGCATGTTTCACCTGAGCGCCACGGATCATCACGGAACATCGGCGGATGATCTGGTATTGCTGCGGCCGACGTCGTCCGGCTGGGTGCTCGTGAAATAGGGCACGAGACACCACACCGCGGAGACCGACGATGCCGGACACAGCTCTCCTGCTCCAGATCACCTTCGGTGGACTGAGCATGGGTGCAGTTTATGCGCTGCTCGCAGTCAGCCTCGTGATGGTCTACAAGGTTTCGCGGATTGTCTGTTTCGCGCAGGGCGAGTTCTTCGTCATCGGGGGCCTGACCCTGTCTGCTCTCACCAACGCGGCCGCGATGCCACTGTGGCTGGCCTTCCTCGTGACACTGATACTGGCGGGCGTACTCGGCGTCTTCGTCGAGCGCGTGGTCATCCGGCCGGTTCGTTACGGGGGAGTGGGAACCGTGATCGTGATGACGATCGCTCTTTCCATCAGTCTTCAGGGCATCGCATTGCCTGTCTGGGGCCGGGAGGCACATGTCGTAGCACCATTTGTCGCGGCGCCACCATGGGAATTTTTCGGCGCCTTTCTTTCAACACAGGTTCTGTTCGTCATTGGAGCTTCCGTCGTCGTATTCGTGCTTCTTCGGTACTTCTTTGAATACACGACTCTTGGCCTGGCCATGCGCGCTGCGGCGGAAACGCCGACCGGCGCGCGCCTTGTAGGTATCAGCGTCACCCGCCTCACACAGTTCGGGTGGGCAGCAGGCGTGGCGCTCGGAGCCCTTGCCGGGATGCTGATCGCTCCGGTTGTCTTCCTTGGTTTCGCGTCCGGCACGATGCCGATGGTGAAGGCGTTCGTCGCGATGGTCGTGGGCGGACTCAGCAGCACTGGAGGAGCACTCGCGGGAGGATTCCTCGTCGGCCTTCTCGAAGCCGGTGCCATCGGTTTCGTTTCTTCGGAGTTTGCCGATGCGATCGTCTTCCTGTTCCTGATCGGATTTCTGCTTGTCAGGCCCGGTGGGCTTTTTGGCAGTGACGAAGGCGGGGGGATGTAGTGTCGATTCGATCGATAGCTCATGTCGGCGCCTACCTGCTGCTCGCAGCAGCGCCCTTCGCCTTTGGCTCGCTCTCGAACTATTACGCCGAGGTCCTTACGACCGTCGCGGTGTTCGTCATTCTCGCGGCCAGTGTCGATCTGGTCGTCGGTGTGGCCGGTCAGATCACTCTCGGTCACGCGGCCTTCTTCGCGATCGGTGCCTACAGCTCCGCGATTCTCACGGTCCGCCATGGGGTCACGGCCATCGTGGCAGCAGCGGCCGGAATGCTTCTTTCCGCTCTCGCGGCATATCTGATAGGGCGTGCCGTCCTTCGTCTGAAAGGTTACTACCTGGCCATGGCGACACTCGGGCTGACAGCGGTGACTTTTACACTGCTCGTCGGCCTTCGCGAGTGGACAGGAGGGGCCGCAGGCTTCGGCGGGATCCCGCGCTTCCGTCTGTTTGGTTTCGAGTTCAGCGATAGCCGGCATTACTACCTGCTCGTGCTCGCAGTCATGTTTCTCGTGATTACTGCTGCTCGCAAGCTGCTGGAATCGGCATATGGCCGGGCACTGATTGCCGTTCACGCGGACGAGGCGACCGCCACTGCGCTGGGTGTCGATGTTTCACGTTACAAGGTATCGGTGTTCGTGTTCGCCTGTGCGCTGGCGGCGCTCGCCGGCTCGCTGTTTGCGCATCACCTGCGCTTCATCGCTCCTGATGACTTCACGATCGGGCAGTCGATTCATATCCTCGTGATGGCTTATCTCGGCGGGATCGGCACGATTTATGGCGCAGCTTTGGGTGCCTTTGTCCTGCAGGTGCTGCCCGAGTTCGTTCATCACTTCAAGGACTATGAACTGCTCGGAACCGGCGTTGTGCTGATTCTTGTGCTGGCGTTCTTTCCCGGTGGCCTGTATGGCCTCGTACAAAGCGTCATCGAGCGGCTCTGGCCGCAAAGAGTACGTCCGGACCACAGGGCGCTCACACAATGACGGAGATCGAATCCAGCCGCCCGATCCGGCCGCTGCTCGAAGTGATGGACCTGTCGAAATCGTTCGGCGGCGTCGCCGCGGTCGAGAGCGTGGGCTTTGTCGTCTCACCGGGTCACATCAAAGGCGTCATCGGACCAAATGGTGCTGGCAAGTCGACGCTGCTCAACCTGGTGGGCGGATCGCTGCGAGCCGATCGTGGCGCGATCACGATGGAGGGTACCCGGCTGGACCGGTTGCCACCGCATGATGTACCCCGGTATGGAGTCGCCAGAACCTTTCAGCTGGTACGGCTCTTCAACAACAATCATGCGACCGTGCTCGATAACGTTCTGCTCGGGGCGCATCTTCGTCTTGCCCCGTCGATTTTTTCCACGCTCGCCGGACGCAGCAGAAGGCAGGAGCAGGGGTTGCGCGTGAAGGCGCGGGAGTGGCTCGACTTCTTTGGTCTGACCCAGGCCGCAGATCAGATGCCACGAAGCCTTGCCTTCGGACAGCAGCGGTATGTCGAGCTGGCCCGGGCGATGATGCTCGAACCGAAGCTGCTGCTGCTGGACGAGCCGGCGTCAGGCTTGAATGATGCAGAGGTCAGTGTCTTCGCCAGTGTGTTGCGCAAGATCCGTGACGAAGGCGTCACGATTGTGCTCATCGAGCACGACATGAAGTTGATCATGAGCATCTGCGACGAGATTCTCGTGCTCGCGCAAGGCAGGAAGCTGGCCGAAGGCACACCTGAGGAAGTGCGCAGCAACCCGGAAGTCATCGAGGCCTATCTCGGGACGCCGGACGAGGTGAGTTGAGCCACCGATGCTTGAGATCCGCAGCCTGCGGTCTGGTTACGGGCCGATGAATATTCTCCACGACGTGAGTCTGCGCGTGGATCGGGGCGAAGTCGTCTGCATCCTCGGGACGAATGGCGCCGGCAAGAGCACGTTGTTGCGCACCATCTCGGGACTCCTTCCAGTTCGACAGGGAGAAATCCTGTTCGATGGAGTGTCGATTGGAGGGTTTGCAGCGGAGCGCATCGTCCGGCTGGGGTTGGCACATGTACCCGAAGGACGTGAAATTTTTGGCGCCCTCACGGTTGGTCAGAACCTGCGGCTCGGAGCATATGCCGGCAGACTGCGCGACAGGGAATTGAATGAGAGGAAAGCGCTTGTCCTCGAGCTCTTCCCAGTGCTCGAGGCGAAGCAGACCTGGAAAGCTGCTTCGCTCAGCGGTGGCGAACAGCAGATGGTTGCAGTGGGTCGGGCGTTGATGAGCGGGCCGCGCTTTCTGCTGCTCGACGAGCCGTCATTGGGCCTTTCGCCGCGGATGACGATGAACATCTTCTCGGCGATCGAGAAGCTGCGCGAGCTGGATGTTCCCGTGCTGCTCGTCGAGCAGAACGCATCCGCCGCACTGCGCCGTTCCGACCGGGCATATGTTCTGGAGCACGGAAAAGTGGCGATCACGGGTGTGGCGGATGAACTGCTGCGGGACGACACGATCCGCCGGAACTACCTCGGACTATAGGAGCCTGAAGTGTTCGATATTACCGTGGGTGATCTGCTTCTGCGCGCTGCGCGCCTGTATCCGGGGAAGGTGGCGACCTGGTACGAGGGCAGGTCGCAGACCTTCGCCGAATTCCATGCGGACGTGCAAAGGTACCGGTCGTACCTTTCACACTCGGGTCTCGCGCGCGGCGATCGTGTTGCCGTTCTGAGTCGCAACAATCCCGAATTGTTGAAGCTGATGTTCGCTGCAGCACTTCACGGCTGCATTTTCGTTCCCATCAACTTCCGACTGGCGGCGAAAGAGGTTGCGTTCGTCCTGGCGGATTCCGGTGCGTCCCTGGTCTTCGCCGATCGTTTTTTTCTCGATACTGCCCGGTCTGCCATGACCGAAGTGCCGTCTCTGCCTGCGGAACGCCTCGTGGAGTTGAATGGCGATTTTTCCTTGGCCAGTGCAAACCCGCTGGATGGTACGCCCCCGGATTCCGTGACGGGTGAGGATGTCTTCGGCATCTATTACACCTCGGGAACCACAGGCAATCCGAAGGGAGTGGTGCTGAGCCATTGCAACATGGTCGCGGGTGTGCTGAACCACACCATCGCATACGGGCTGGGTCCGGCGGATGTCTGCCTGCACATCATGCCGCTCTACCATACGATGGAAGCTTCCATGGCGCTGTGCCAGTTTTTTGTCGGCGGCAGCAACGTCATCGAAGATCACTTCGATGAGAAACGGTTCTGGTCCATCGTCGATGCATATGGTGTCACTCATGTCACCGCAGTTTTCACGATGTTGTCCGGGATGCTCGCCTGTGCCCCTGCGCCGGACACCGGCAGCGGCGAAAGCCTGCGCACCATTTCGCTTGGTGGCCAGGCGGTACCGGTGGAAATTCTCAAGGAAGCAGTCCGGCAGCTCGGAAATGATCGATTGATCCAGGTTTACGGCCTGACCGAGGCGTCGCCGCTCGCTACCTGGCTGGCACGCGAAGAAATCCGGCTCGATTCCGCACGTGTTCACAGACTCGGATCGGTAGGCAAGGATCTGTTCCTCACCAGAACGCGCGTGGTCGACGACGAGGGCAATGACGTGGGCATCGACGAAGTCGGCGAGATCGTCGTGGCAGGTCCCAATGTCATGCGGGGCTACTGGAAACGGGAGGAAGAGACGGCCGATACAGTCAAGAACGACTGGTTGCATACCGGAGACGTCGGCTACCGTGATGCCGATGGATTCCTGTATATCGTGGATCGAAAGAAGGACCTGATCATCAGCGGCGGCGAGAACATTTCCCCACGTGAAGTCGAGGAAGTCCTCTTCTCGCATCCCCGGGTTCTCGAGTGCAGCGTCTTCGGGATTCCCGACGCGCGCTGGGGCGAGGCGGTGGGAGCGGCCGTACGGGCGGAGGGGAAACCGGACGAGCAGGAACTTATCGAGTACTGCGCGCAAAGCCTCGGGAAGTACAAGATCCCGCGCAGGATATGGTTTCTCGACGAGTTGCCGAAGGATCCAGTAGGCAAGATCCAGAAGCGGTTGCTGCGGGCACAGCTGGCGGACGGGAGAACGAAGTGAAGCCGCGTTTGAACGGATTACGGGAGCTGCAATGACTTCGAATGTTCGCTTCGAGACGGATGGTGCCATTGCCACGGTCACGCTGAATCGACCGAAAGCGCGCAATGCACTGACTCCGGAAATGCTTTGCCGGCTGGCAGACGCATTCGATGCCTATGAAGCCGACGATACCTTGCGCGCGCTGATCATCACGGGTGCGGGGGAACTCGCCTTCTGTTCAGGCGGTGATCTGGGCAGCACGATTCCGCTGCTTACCGGCGCGCGCGAGCCTGTCGACGAATGGGATCGACGGGTGCTGGATGATGCTGCGGTGATGGCGACTTCCAGTTTGCGTGAGCGGCCGGGCACAAAACCCATCATTGCCGCGATCAACGGCGCGTGCATGGCTGGCGGGTTCGAGCTGCTGCTGGGCACCGACATCCGTATCGCTGCCGATCATGCACGGTTCGCGCTTCCGGAGGCTGCCCGGGGCGTGATTCCGTTCGCTGGCGCGATCGCAAGATTGCCCCGGCAGATTCCGTATTGTGCCGCGATGCATCTGATGCTCACCGGAGAACCGATCGATGCGGCCGAGGCTCTTCGGATCGGTCTCGTGAATCAATGCGTAACCCCTGATCAGGTCATGGCGGTCGCGCGTGCGATTGCCGATCGGATCGCGGCCAATGCGCCGGTCTCCGTGCGCGAAATCAAGCGGGTTGCCATTGCGGGCAGCGGCATGCCGCTCGCGCAGGCCTACCGTTTCGAGGATGAGGCGCGGTCTCACGTGCTTTCCACGGAGGATGCGGCAGAGGGGCCGCGGGCGTTCATGGAGAAGCGTCCGCCCCGGTTCCTTGGGCGCTAGGAGTCCGAGGGCTGAAAGGAAGGAAAACCCGGTTGGGAAAAGGCGGAGAGAGAGCGTGAAACTGCGCGGGAAGATCGCATTGGTGACGGGGGCGGCACGTGGCATCGGACGCGCTGTTGCAGACAAGCTTGCCGCCGACGGTGCCCGGCTCGTGATTAACGATGTCGATGAACAGGCGACGGAGGAAAGTGCCGAGTCGTTGCGTACACAGGGTGTAGAGGTCGCGGTCTGTTCCGGTGATGTGACTGTCGCTGATTTCGGTGATCGCTTCGTACAAACTGCAATGGAAGCATTCGGTGGCTTCGACATCATCGTCAACAACGCTGGCTATACTTGGGACAGCGTCATACAGAAGATGGGCGACGATCAGTTTGACGCAATGCTTGATGTTCACCTGCGGGCACCGTTCAGGATCCTCAGGGCAGCGGCTGGTCCTCTGCGTGAAGCTGCAAAACGAGAGGCAGCCAGCGGTCCCATCGTCCACCGCAAGATTGTCAATGTGTCGTCAGTGGCCGGACTCTGGGGAAATGCGGGCCAGACCAACTATGCCGCCGCCAAAGCCGGTATCGTTGGGATGACCAGAAGTCTGGCGCGTGAGTGGGGGCGGTATAACGTGAATGTCAATGCCGTCGCATTCGGTTTGATCGGGACACGAATGACTCAGGCGGTCGGTTCGGAAGGCACGCAGATCGAGGTCGGAGGCCGTCCGTTGCCGGCTGGCATCCCGGAAGGTGCGCGGCGCGCGATCGAGATGCAGATTCCGTTTGGTCGCGCCGGAACGCCGGCAGAGGCGGCAGGAGCAATCTATCTGTTTTGTATTCCGGAGAGTGATTACGTTAGCGGACAGGTACTGCTCGTTACCGGAGGTCTGTGAGTAGGAAGTAGGCAATCGTGCGTATCCTCGTTCCAGCAGCAGTGGTTCTGTGCCGTATGATATTCCAAGTCGCCGCCCGTTGGCCAAGGTCTTTGTCATAGCACCCGTGGTTGAAATGACTGTGCGAGTGATTGACTTTCAGTTCTGCTGCAGATGTCCGAAGTAGCTGTTCTGAAGATCGGATCCATGCGTTCGAGATCCATGACGTTGTTACCTTTCGGCGCGGTTTCAGCCATCGGCGTGTTGGCGGTTTTTCCTGATTCGCAACAGCACGCCGCCCAGACGACCGATTCGGTTGGATGACCAACGCCGATCGACAGCAGACGCTCGCGGTGGACGATCAGGGCGTGTTGCATGAACCGCCCGCTGCCTGGCAGCCGCAGCGGCCGGCTCGTTCGATCCATCATCCGGTGCGCGGTCTGTCCTATCACCTGCGTTGCTGGGATGCGGACGACGAAGTTTCCCGGCCGGATGGTGAGCGGCGTCAGCCTCTGCTCTTCCTGCTGCATGGCTGGATGGACGTGTCGGCGTCCTTTCAGTTTGTCGTCGATGCACTGCCGCGGCACTGGCGGATCGTGGCGCCGGACTGGCGCGGCTTCGGCCGGACGCAGCGGGCCGAGGTCGACAGTTACTGGTTCCCCGATTATCTCGGCGATCTGGACGCGCTGCTCGACGCCTTCGCGCCCGGCGAGGCAGTCGATCTGGTCGGTCACAGCATGGGCGGCAACGTTGCGCTGCTCTATGGCGGAGTGCGTCCGCAGCGTGTGCGCCGCATCGTCGATCTCGACGGACTCGGTGTCGCACCGACCCGCCCGGAGCAGGCGCCGGATCGCTATGCGCAGTGGCTCGATGCGCTGAAGGCCGGAACGCGTCTGCGCGAGTATCCGTCGCGCGCGGCGGTCGCCGCGCGCCTGCAGCGGCTCAATCCGCGGCTGCCGGCCGATCGGGCTGCCTTCCTGGCGGAGCATTGGTCGTGCGAGACCGACGATGGACGTTTTCGTCTGCTCAGCGATCCGGCGCACCGGCTGCCATTGCCCACGCTGTATCGGGTGGACGAGACGCTGGCGTGCTGGCGGCAGATCGAGGCCGACGTGCTGCTGGTCACGGCCGGTCTGCCCGACGAGCGTGCCGCATTCACGCGTGCCGCGGAGTGGCGGGAGCGCTGGCGTGCGATTTGCTCGCTGCGCACCGTCACGATCGCCGATGCCGGACACATGCTCCATCATGAGCGTCCGCTGGAGGTGGCACGGCTGATCACGGAGTTCCTGTCGGCGCCTTGACCCTGGCGTCTTCCGGTGCCGGCGCGCCGGTCGAGTCCGTATCGGCACGGATTCCCGGCGCATTTCCGGCTCTGCCCGTGCCGGCACCGGGCGCCGGGTCGTTTTCGGCGTATTCTTGGACGCATGCCCATACGTCTGATCGATGCTGACCTGCACAGCCATTCCTGCGTTTCCGACGGCACGCTGGCACCGTCCGCCGTCGTGCGTCGCGCCGTCGAGCACGGTGTGCGCCTGTTCGCACTGACCGACCACGATCAGCTTGGCGGTGTCGCCGAAGCGCGCGTGGAAGCCCGGCGTCTGGGCGTCGGCTTTATCGCCGGCGTGGAGGTTTCAGTCAGTTGGCACGATGAAACGGTGCACATCCTCGGTCTGCACGTCGACCCCGCAAACCGCGCGCTCGTGGACGGGCTGGCGGCGACTCGTGAAGGGCGCGAGGAACGCGCACGGGGCATTGCCCGGGCGTTGGCGGACGCGGGCATCCCGGGTGCCTGGGAAGGTGCGCTGCGCCACACCCGCAACCCCGCCATGCTCTCGCGCACGCACTTTGCGCGCTTTCTGGTCGAACGGGGGGTATGCAAGGGCACGCGCGAGGTTTTCCGTCGCTTCCTGGTCGAGGGCAAACCGGGTCACGTACCGCATCGCTGGGCGACGCTTGGTGACGCCGTCGGCTGGATCGTCGGCGCAGGCGGCGTGGCCGTGATTGCCCACCCGGCGCGATACCGTTTCGATGCTCGGGCAATGGAGACATTCGTCGACGAATTCACCGCGGCTGGCGGCCGCGGCATCGAGGTCGTCTGCTCGTCGCATGGGCGCGATGAGCAGCGCCGTTTCGCCCAGCTGGCCCGAAGCCGCCATCTGCTGGCTTCGCGCGGCACCGATTTTCACGATCCCGAGGATGCGCGCGTGCAGTTCGGGCGTCTGGCGTCCCTGCCGGAAGACCTGGTCCCGGTCTGGCAGGACTGGCCCGAGGCCATGGCTCTCGTTGCCGGTGACGGTACGCAGGCGGGCACGGGTGCTGGTGCCGTGAGAGAGGAGGGCGCCGACGCCAGTGCGTACTCCGGGAGCGCTCGATGACCGTCCGGCTGGAACTGCATCCGCGTGATCCGCAGCCGCGTCTGCTCGCCCGGGCCGCCGAAGTGATCCGCGACGGCGGCCTGATCGCGCTGCCGACCGATGCCTGCTATGTCCTCGCCTGCCGGCTCGGCGACCGCGACGCCGTCGAGCGCCTGCGCGCGATCCGGGCGCTCGATCCGCGCCACCTCTTCACGCTGATGTGCCGTGATCTGTCCGAACTGTCGACCTATGCCCGCGTCGACAACTCGCAGTATCGCTTTCTGCGCGAATGGACACCAGGTCCGTACACCTTCATTCTGCCGGCAACGCGCGAAGTTCCGCGCCGGCTCTGGCACCGTTCGCGCAAGACGATCGGGTTGCGCGTACCCGATTCACCGGTCGCGCAGGGCGTCCTCGGTGCCCATGGCGAGCCACTGCTGTCGTCCAGCCTGATCCTGCCCGGCACCGACGATCCGCTGCACGAGGCCGATGAAATTCTCGAGCACCTGACCGGACGGATCGATCTCGTCATCGATGCCGGCGGGCAGGGGTTCGAGCCGACGACGGTCGTCGATTTCACGGATGGCCGACCCATGGTCGTGCGCGCCGGCCGCGGTGACATCGGTGCGTCACTGATGCCCTGAGCCGCAGGATTGCCGGGCCGTGCATCGCCCCCCGGGGCGCGGTGCCGGCGCAACCATCCGCCGTCGTTTCCGGACGCCGTCGGCAATGATCGGCGTGTGGCCGATCAGATCGCGTGCGTGTGCAGGAGGTCGTCGTTGCGCACGTGGTGCATGCGACGCAGGGCCGGCATGGTTTCGAGGAATCCGGCCAGCTCCGGCAGTGGGATCGGGCAACTGATCAGCGCACCCTGAACCTGTTCGCAGGCGAGCAGGCGCAGCTCGTGCAGTTCCCCTGGCGTTTCGACTCCTTCGGCGACCGCCTGCATGCCCAGTTTGCCCGCCATTGCCGTGATCGCCTGCACGATGGCGGCGTTGCCGCGATCGGAGGGCAGGTTCTGGATGAAGGTGTGGTCGATTTTCAGGCCATCCACCGGCAGGTTCTTCAGGTAGGACAACGATGCGTAGCCGGTCCCGAAGTTGTCGACGATGACCTGCACGCCGAGACGGCGCAGATCGCCGATGAGGACCGCGGCACGCTGCGGATTCTCGATGAAGGCGCTTTCCGTCAGTTCCAGGCGCAGCAACTGCGGGGGGAAGTGCAGGTCGAGCATCAATGCGTTCAGCGTGGACAGAAAGTCGTCCTCATTGAATTGAAGGGCCGACACGTTGACGGAGACCGTGAGCCCGGGCCAGGTGTCGATGCCCAGGTGCATGCGGTCTTCCAGTGCACGGTGAATGGACCACAGACCGATTTCCCGGATCGAGCGATGCTGTTCGGCCACCGGCAGGAACTGATCGGGCAGCAGCAGCCCGTGCGTTGGGTGGTGCCAGCGCAGCAGCGCTTCGTAGCCGGTGACGGTGCGCTCACTGATGTCGATGATCGGCTGATAGTGCAGTTCGATCTGGCCATGTTCGATGGCCTGCGGCATTTCGGCCAGCAATTGCAGCTGCATGGCGCGCGTGTCGGAGATGCCGCCGGTGAAAAATCGTACATCGCTGCGTCCGACCGATTTGACCTGGTACATGGCCGCATCGGCGCAGCGGATGAGCGCCTGCGCGTCGTTCGCATCCTCCGGAGAGAACGCGATGCCGATGCTCGCCGACAGGAAGAAGGCACGATTGGACAGCACCAGCGGACGTTCGATGGCTTCGAGAATCCGGCGGCCGAGCGCTTCGACGTCATTGCGGCCGGTGGCAGGCGAAACCAGGATGATGAACTCGTCTCCGCCCATGCGCCCGACCGCATGTCCGGGACCTGCCGTTTCGCTCAGGCGGCGTGCGATTTCGCCCAGCGCCTTGTCACCGGCACTGTGTCCCAGCGTGTCGTTGATCAGCTTGTAGCGGTCCAGATCGACGTACAGGAGCGCGGTTGGCGAGCCCTTGCGCAACCGTGCCTCGATCTGCTGCAGGATGTGCGCCCGATTGGACAGGCCCGTCAGGGCATCGCGCATCGACGCCCGCGTGAGCCGTTGTTCGGCTGCCTTGCGTTGCAGGAACAGTGACAGCGTGCGCGAAAGCACTTCGGCGACCTGCCCGAAAAAGACCTCACTGCGGGTAGCGATCGGCGACAGGAACAGCAACAGCCCGGCCGGATGGCCCGTCTGATTGCGCAGCGTCACGAGGAAACCGGCCCGGATCCCGAGCGCATGGGCCCGGTAGCGGATCGCGAACGCGGAATGAGAAAGCGGGTCGGTATCCCAGGGACCGGAGGTGCCCCGGCAACCCCGTTCCTCGAGGCTGCCTTCGCTGATCGGGATTTCATCCGGCAGGGCGGCAATCATGTCGGCGAACCCGGCACCGTGGCCGTGATGTTCGCGCTTCTGAACGGCACGGCCGCGGCACTCGAGGTGGACGCCACCGATCCAGCCGAATCTGTCGCAGACGATCCGCAGGACGGCTTCGATCACCTGCGCCGGTTCGGTGCGTTCGCGCAGGATTGCACTGATCTCGCCTTCGAGTTCGAGCAGCATGCGCTGCCGCTTCTCGCGCGTGATGTCCCGTCCGATGCCGCGATAGCCGGCGAAGCCGCCGTGCGCGTCGTACATCGGACGGCCGCTGATCGACTGGTGATGGACCTCGCCATGCAGATCGACCTGGCTCAGCTCGAGGTTCTCGAACGGCTCGTGCCGTTCGCAGGCATCGCGGCAGGCGGTCCAGTCGGTGATCGGCAGGTCGTATGCCGGCATCTCCCAGCGCCGCCGGCCGACCATCGAGCGAGCCCAGTCGTCGGCCAGCGGGCCGCGTGCGTCCGACAGGGATACGAGGCGGTGCTCGACGTCGGTCTCCCAGATCCAGTCGGAACTCAGGTGCGCGAGATCGCGGTATCGGGTTTCACTCGCCTGTAACGCCTGGCGGATGGCGTGCAGGTCGGTGATGTCCTGCACGATGCCGCTCAGACCGGCGACGGCACCCCTCGGGTTCCGATGCGCCTGGCCCTGGGCGAACACCCGGATCTGGCGGCCATCGGGGCGCAGCCAGCGGTATTCGATACGCAATTCGGTACCGGCGGCCAGTGCCTGCCGATGTGCTTCGCGCCACCGGCGGCGATCATCGGCATGCACGAATCCGGCCATCGCGTCTGGTGTCGGCACACCGGCCGTCTCCGACAGGCCGAACAGGTGCAAGGCACCGGCACTCCAGCGGAATATGCGTCTGCGCCGATCGAATGACCAGGTTCCGAGGCCGGCCAGGCGCTCCACCTCCTCCGGTACGATTGCCGCACAGGACCCGGTTGCGCCGTTTGTTTCGATGATCCGGGCGGACCGGCGACGCTGCGGCGCCAGTACCGCCGACCAGACCAGGGCTGCCAGCAGGGCCACGGCAACGGCGAGCGCCAGCACGCCCCACTGCAGCAGGCCGTCATCCGCTATCGTCATGCCCGCACCCAGGGCCGCTGCGAGAATCGTGGCCGCCCCGAGGATGGAAATCCGCGATGGCAGGCACACTGCCGGTCGCCGGCTGCTGCGGAAATCGTGATCATGCGATCCGGGTGACTGGCCAGCCGGCTCGGCACGGGGGTACAGGATGTCGACCTCCTTTGCGATGCCGTGCGAACGCGGGCGGAAATCCGGCGACCGCCGGCCGGGCGGCTGGATACTTCCTGTGTTTCGGAGCTGCTGCACGGCATGGAATGCGGCACTTTTGTGTTCTTGTGTGTCACAGCCCGCCGGGGATCCCGGGGCCTGCAGGGACTGTAGCCGAAGCCACCGATATCAAGGGAGGAATTTGTCATGTCCGGGGTGAATGAAGCGCAGCCGGGGCGGAGCGGCAACGGATCGCCATGGATCCTCGCCTGGCTCGATCGCCTGCCGGCGGGTGCGCACGTGCTCGATTTCGCGGCGGGTGCCGGCCGACATGCCCGGGCTGCCGCCGCGCGAGGCTTTTCCGTTCTCGCCATCGATCGGGATGCCGGTGCGCTGGCGCGTTGCCGCACCCTCGAACCATTCGACGATGATTTTTCCGGGGCCGCCGCTGCGGGCAGTGCCGTGGTACGGGCGCCGGCACCTGCGGGGACACGGCGGCCGATCGATATCCGGCTGGCCGATCTGGAAACCGGTCCCTGGCCGTTCGGGGCCGGTGAGCACTTCGATGCGGTCATCGTGGCGAATTATCTTTTCCGACCGCGTTTCGCACTGCTCGCGGCGCTCGTGGCGCCGGGCGGATTCCTGATCTACGAGACGTTCGCGCGCGGCAATGAAGCCTTCGGCCGGCCGTCGAATCCGGCGTATCTGCTCGAGACTGGCGAATTGCTCGTGCGCGCGCGCCAGGCCGGCCTGACCATTCTCGACTATGCGACCGGCCTCGTGCCGGGTGCGTCGCCGGCGCTGATCCAGCGCCTGTGTGCGATTCGGGCCACCGGCGCCGCGGCTGCGATCGCGCTCAGCTAGAATGTCTCGTTCTCTTACGGTCGACCATCATGATCCGGGGCAGTTTGGTAGCCATCGTCAGCCCGATGCACGACGATGGCACGCTTGATTTCGACAGTTACCGCAACCTGATCGACTGGCATGTCGAACAGGGGACGAAGGCGATTGTCGTCGTTGGTACCACGGGTGAATCGCCCACCGTCGACATGCACGAGCATGCCGAACTGATCCGCGTGGCGGTGGCGCATGCGGACCGGCGCGTACCGATCGTGGCCGGCGCCGGCGGCAATTCGACGCGCGAGGCGATCGAACTGAGCGAATACGCGCGCCAGGCGGGCGCCACGGCTTCGCTGCAGGTCGTCCCGTACTACAACAAACCGACGCAGGAAGGTCTGTACCGGCATTTTCGCGCCGTGGCCGAAGCGGTCGATCTGCCGATGATCCTGTACAACGTGCCCGGGCGCACGGTAGCCGATCTCGGCAGCGAGACGATTCTGCGGCTGGTGCAGGTGCCCGGCATCATCGGCCTGAAGGACGCCACCGGTGACATCCCGCGTGGCGCCGAACTGCTCGCGCAGTTGCCGGACGGTTTCGCGGTCTACAGCGGCAACGACGATTCCGCGCTGGCACTGATGGCCATGGGCGCGCACGGCGTCATTTCCGTCACGGCCAATGTCGCACCCGCGGCCGTGGCGCAGATGTGTGAGCATGCGCTGGCCGGCCGCTGGGCCGAGGCGCTGGCCCTGAACCGCCGGCTGCTGCCGCTGCATCGGGATCTGTTTGTCGAGGCCAATCCGATCCCGGTCAAGTGGGCGCTGACGGAGATGGGCCGGATACCCGCCGGCATCCGCCTGCCGCTGACGCCGCTGTCCGGCCACTGCCGATCGACGGTACGCAAGGCGCTGGAACGTTCTGGAGTGATCACCTGACCATGATGAAAGTGTCCACCGTCTGGCGTCTGGCGACCGTCGTCACGGCATGTGCATGGCTCGGCGCATGCGGTCTGAACGACAAGATCGACGAGGCCAGCAAGATCGATTACCGCTCCTCGGCGCGGCTGCCATCCCTCGAAATTCCTCCCGATCTGACGAAACCTCGGGCCGACGAGCGCTTTGCCGTGCCGCAGGCGTCCGGCGATCCGCGCACCTGGTCTTCGTTCGAGCGCAGTCGCTCCGGGCCGGCGGTGCCGGTGGCCAGTCAGGTGTTGCCGCAGGTGGCCGGGGCCCATATCGAGCGCGCCGGCGAGTCGCGCTGGCTGGTCGTCGAACGTCCGCCGGATGAGGTATGGCCGGTCGTGCGCGACTTCTGGCGGGAATCCGGCTTCGGTATCGAAACCGAATCGCCGCAGACCGGCATCATCGAGACCGACTGGGCGGAGAATCGGGCGAAACTGCCGCTGGACTTCATCCGCCGCTCGATCGGTCGGGCGCTGGACAATCTGTATTCGACCGGTGAGCGCGACAAGTTCCGTACCCGCCTCGAACGCAATCCGGACGGCGGCACGGCGGTCTACGTCACGCACCGCGGCATGGTCGAGGTGTACACATCGACTGCGGAAGAACGCACCATCTGGCAGCCTCGCCCGGCCGACACGGAACTCGAGGCCGAGTTCCTGCGCCGGTTGCTGCTGCGCTTCGTCCCCGACGAGCAGGCGACGCAAACGGCACAGGGGGACGGCGCGGTCGGCGGCAATGCTCGCGCACGTGCGAACCTGGTCAATACGGCGGACGCCCAGCATCTCGAACTGGCCGATGACTTCGATCGGGCCTGGCGACTGGTCGGTCTGGCGCTGGATCGTGGCGGATTCACCGTCGAGGATCGTGATCGTTCACGCGGCGTGTATTACGTGCGCTACATCGATCCCGAGATCGAAGGCGGACGATCCGGCAAGAAGCCCGGATTCTTTTCCCGTCTGTTCGGCGGCAAGGCGCGTGCCGAGGCGAGCCCGCGTTTTCGCATCGAAGTGCAGGGCAGCGAAGGACACAGTCTCGTGCAGGTACGCAACGTCGAAGGACAGGAAGTGGGCGAGATCGACCGCAAGACGGTGGCGCGCATCCTTGCCCTGCTGCAGGAGCAGATCGAGAGCTGAAGCCGGCGACGACGTTCGGCGGTCACACCCGGCGCAGCCCTTCTTCGCCGGGCATCACCGGTGCGCGGCAGCGATATCGGCCGGCCGGCCGCACGAAGGAATCGGCCGTGCAGGTCGGCAGAAGGGGTTTTTCGGGTGCGATTCATCTGCCTGGGCAGTGGCAGCGAAGGCAATGCCCTGCTGGTGGAGGGTGGTGACGGTCGCGGGCGCGGCGCGGCAGGTCGGGTGCTCGTCGACTGTGGCTTCGGCCTGCGCGAGTTCGAGCGACGCCTGGACGCGGCCGGACAGACTGCGGACGCCATCGATGCGATTCTCGTCACGCACGAGCACAGCGACCATGTCGGCGGCGTATTCCGTCTCGCACGCCGCTACCGGATTCCGGTCTATCTCAGCGATGGCACGCGGCGGGCGACCGATACCCTGCTGACGCGCCTGGCGGCGAGGGAAGCGCTGCTGCCGCTGTTGCATGTGTTCGATTCGGCCGAACCGTTTGAATGCGCGGGCCTGCGGGTCGAACCGGTCGCGGTGCCGCACGACGCCCGCGAACCGGTGCAGTACGTGCTCGATGACGGCCGCGTGCGTCTGGGCGTCATGACCGATCTCGGCCATGGCAGTGCGCACGTCATGCGCTCACTGGCCCGACTCGATGCACTCGTGCTCGAGTGCAATCACGATGTCGAACTGCTCGCGGCGAATCCACGCTATCCGACGGCATTGAAGAAGCGGATTGCCGGCTCCTGGGGCCATCTCGACAATGCCGAAGCGGCACGGATCCTGGCCGGGATCGATCGCTCGCGGCTGCATACGGTCGTCGCCGCCCATCTGAGCCGCGACAACAACCGGCCCGAACTGGCGCACGCGGCGCTGGCGAGCGTGTTCGACGATCCGCAACGGATCCGTGTCGCCAGTCAGGACCGGGGTACCGATTGGCTGACGGTCTGAGGACGCACGCGTCCGCGCCCACCCCCCGTCCCGTCCGTCAGAGGCCCCGGCGGGCCGTGAGCCGCTGTCTTCGGGAATGAAACGGGCCGCGCCGGGCGAGACCCGTTTCACGGGTTCTCAGCCTGCGGGCGTGACGGTCGAGGCCGGCACGAAGGCATCCGAATAGCAGGCATCTTCATGCAGGCCCTGGGCGACGAAGGCCGGGCGAGCTGCCTGGACCATGCGTACCGATCCGCAGGCATACACGGCGAAGCCTTTCAGATCGGGGAAGTCGTCCAGGATCGCCTCGTGCACGAAACCGGTACGTCCCGTCCAGTCGTCGTCGGGCAACGGCTCCGAGGCCACCGGCACGAAATGGAAGTTCGGGTGATCACGCTCCCACTGGCGCGGCAGATCGCTCAGATACAGGTCGCGTGGCCGGCGCACACCCCAGTAGAAATACAGCGGCCGTTCGATGCCCAGCAGGAAGGCCTGTTCGAGCAGGCTTTTCACCGGTGCGAACCCGGTTGCGCCGGCAACGAAGATCAACGGCTTGTCGCTGGGTTCGTGCAGGACGAAGGAGCCGATCGGCCCCTCGATCGCCAGTTCGTCACCGACCTTCATCGATTCGAACACGCGGGTCGTGAACCGCCCGCCGGGCATCAGCCGCACGTGCAGTTCGACCAGATCGGTTGCGCCCGACGGCGCGGTGAACGAGTAGCTGCGCCGCGCGCCGTCTTCCAGCACGATGTTCATGTACTGGCCCGCTTCATAGCGGATGCGCTCATGCTCGCGCAGGCGCAGCGCGACCAGCATGACGTCGTGCGCGAGCCGTTCGAGCCGCTCGACGACGACCGGATACTCGCGGATCTGCTGCGCTGCGGCGGCCGCCGCGTTTTCCTCGTACTCGAATTCCACGTCCGAGCGCGCACGCGCACAGCACAGCAGGATGCGCCCGGCGCGCCGTTCGTCTTCCGACAGTGCCGTCGGCTGATAGCCGGACATCTCGATCTCGCCGCCGATCAGCGTTGCCTTGCAGACGCCGCAGCCGCCCGAACGGCATTCGTACGGCAGCGGAATGTCGGCGCGCAGGCCGGCATCGAGCAGCGTCTCGTCCGGCCGCACCGGTGCCTGCTGACGACCCGGATGCGCCGTCAGTTCGAAGGCCTCGCCGCGGCCCGCACGCGAGGGCGGCAGCCACGGAGCGGCCAGCAGCAGCACGGTCAGGCCGCTGACCAGCAGCGACAGCTTGATCGGATCCCAGCTGTAGATGAGCGGGTAGGCGACGAGGTAGAACCAGTCGAACTTCAGCGTCAGCGGCACCGTGCCGAGATCGGCCGGCGCCTGGCTGACGACCGGCACGGCGATCGACATCGCCAGCAGCATGACGGTCAGGCCGATGGCCAGCGGTCGCGGCGGCATCTGCGATGCGCGCGGCACACGCTGCGTATGGATCCACAGTGCCAGCAGCACGACGAGCGGAATGCCGATGTGCAGGAACGACAGCAGCGAGAACAGCCGGTCGCTGACCGCCTCCGGCGTGATGAAGTTGCGCGTCAGGATGCCGTTGAAGACCGGCAGGGCGTCGAGCCATTCGGTCGTGGCGATGATCACGTACTGCGAGAGCTGGTCCCACGGCAGCATGAAGCCGTTGACGCCCGAGGCGTAGACCAGCCACATGACGACGACGCCGCTCACCCAGGAGAAGGCGCGGAAGTTGCGGTAGCGGTCGAAACTGAAGTGCCGCAGCATGTGCAGCATCATCGTCATGACCATGACGTCGGAGCCGTAGCGGTGCACGCTGCGCAGGATGCCGCCGGCGAACCACTGGCCGTGCGTGATCGCCTCCATCGACGCGTAGGTCTTGTCGATGCCGGTTTCGTAGAAGGCGTACAGATACAGGCCGCTGGCGACGACCAGCCAGAACATCCAGTAGCTGGTGGCGCCCAGGTAGTAGAGCGGATTCAGCCGCTCGCCGAAGATGCGGTTGCCGATCGCTTCGGCCGCAAGGAACAAACGCTGCAACAGCGACTGGATGCTCTTGAGCAAGGGAATCTCCGTGACGGGCAGGGGCAGGGTGGCGAAAGGACGATATCAACCGAAAAAAGCGGGTACGCGGCGCAGGGCGATCCCGCGCTGCGGCGACCGGTGCGGCAGCGACGGCGACCGCCATCGCGGCGCTCCGGAACAGCAGCGGCGCCGCGTTGCATCGACCGTGGCGCCGCACCGGAGAATATTCCATTTATTGTCGCGTGAACGCGTATTGTGCAGACCTGTTGCGAGCGTGGTCTTTGCAGATCCGCCGCGTTCGTGGCACCTTTGCGCCTGCACGGGCAAAGGCTTGATCCCGGTCAATGCGTGATCGGGGTGCAAACAACCATGATGCCCGCGTTCATTTTCGAGGATAAAAAACTACCATGGCCGACAAAGACGTCTCCACGTTGACGCCGCCGGATCCGGAAGAGCGCGTGCCGGTTTTCCAGCAGATCGTCGACAACCCGTTCTTGCTGCTGTTCCTGGGCATCACGATGCCCACGGTGATCTACATCCTCTGGGGAGTGATGGAAGTCGCAGGTATCCCCGTCACGCCGCTGGCGCAGTGAGTCGCATAAGGAGACCGGCATGAGTGCAATCCTCCCGCCGCCGAAACGGATCTGGTCGCGCGATCCGATCGGCAAGGATGAGGTGATCTGGATCACGATCGCCTTCATCTGGTGCCTGATCATGTTTTTCATGATGCCGTACTGGCACATCTACGGCACCCAGAACCTGTCGACCGAGACCTACAAGGTCAAGCCCGAGCTGTTTGCGAAGGCGGCGCAGGAGATGGTCGACAAGTACACGGTGCGCACCGAGACCGAGGAGAACATCCCGGTCGTCGCGCCGCCGGCAGGCAGCGACGTCTATCTGATTGCACGCCTGTGGTCCTGGTGGCCGATTCTCGAACTCGAGAAAGGCAAGAGCTACCGCCTCAACCTGAGCGCAATGGACTACCAGCACGGCTTTTCGCTGCAGCCCGAGAACATCAACATCCAGGTGATCCCGGGTTATCAACACGTCGTTACCATCCAGCCGAATCGCTCGGGCACCTACGCGATCGTGTGCAACGAGTTCTGCGGAATCGGACATCACAAGATGGTGTCGCGGCTGTACGTGAAATAAGGAAAAGTCACTCATGGCAACCGCACAAGCACTTTTTCGCATCTGTCCCCGTTCCGGGCTGCAGTTCCACAAGTCGGCCGAGTCGCTGATCAAGATCAACGCCGTCGCCGGCATCGTCGTGCTCGCCGTCGGTGGTGTGCTCGCGCTGCTCATCGCACTGACGCGCTGGCAGGCAGTCCACCTGGTCGATGCCGACACCTTCTATCTGATCCTGACGGCGCATGGCCTCGACATGCTCGTGGCCTGGGTCATCTTCTTCGAAATCGCCATCCTGTATTTCTGCTCATCGACGCTGTTGCGATGTCGGCTGGCGACACCACGGATCGCCTGGCTGGCCTTCATCCTGATGGTGGTCGGGACCCTGATGTGGAACTACACGGTCTTCGAAGGCAGTTCGACGGTCATGATGACCTCGTACCCGCCGATGCCGGCCGCTCACTGGTTCTACCTCGGGCTGATCCTGTTCGCCGTCGGCGCGCTGCTCGGCTGCTTCATCTTCCTGGGCACGCTGGTCATCGCCAAGGCCGAGAAGACGTATGAGGGCTCGATTCCGCTGGTGACCTTCGGCGCGCTGACCGCCTGCATCATCGCGATCTTCACGATTGCCTCGGGCGCAATCATCCTGATCCCGACCTGGCTGTGGTCGATCGGCTACATCAATCACATCGATCCGGTCATGTACCGCGTGATCTGGTGGGCCTTCGGTCACTCGGCACAGCAGATCAACGTGTCCGCACACGTGTCGGTGTGGTACGCGGTGGCCGCCATCGTCTTCGGCGCCAAGCCGATGTCCGAGCGCGTGAGCCGTGGCGCCTTCCTGCTCTACATCCTGTTCCTGCAGCTGGCTTCGGCGCACCACATCCTGGCCGATCCTGGCGTGGGCACCGAGTGGAAGGTGTTCAACACCAGCTATGCGATGTATCTGGCGGTGCTGGCCTCGATGGTGCACGGTCTGACGGTTCCGGGCGCAATGGAAGCGGCACAGCGCGAGAAGGGCTACACGAAGGGCCTGTTCGAGTGGCTGCGCAAGGCTCCCTGGGGCAACCCGGTGTTCTCCGGCGTGTTCATCTCGATCGTCGGTTTCGGTTTCCTCGGCGGCATCACCGGCGTGATGATGGGTACCGAGCAGCTGAACATGATCATCCACAACACGATCTACGTGCCGGGTCACTTCCATGCGACGGTCGTGCTCGGAACCACGCTGGCCTTCATGGCGATCACCTACTTCCTGCTGCCGACGCTGTTCCGGCGGGAACTGGTACTGCCGTCCTGGGCCAAGTGGCAACCGTACGTGTTCGGCTTCGGCATGGGCGTGTTCACGCTGACGATGATGGGTGCCGGTACGCTCGGCGTGCCGCGTCGTCACTGGGACATCACGTTCGCCGGCGCATCGCTGCCGTACGAGTTCCCGGGAACCGCACTGCTGATGCTGACGCTGGTCGGTATTTCGGGTGTGATCGCCGTGATCGGTGGCGCGATGTACATCGTCGTGGCAGTCGGTACGGTGTTCTTCGGCAAGCGTCTGGATGCCGGCGCCTACACCACGCAGATCAGTCCGCTGCGCCTGCCGACATCGGCGGCCGCACTGGAGGGTCATGGTTCGGCCGGTGGCGGCTTCCATGCTCCGGGCACGTTTGTGCTGGCCCTGATTTTCCTGGTGGCCTTCATCCTGTACTACTTCGTGAACTGGAAATACCTGTCGACGGTATGGGGTCTGAGTTGAGTTGACCCGCATCGACTGTCTTTCCCGGAAGTCCGAGGGCCGTACGGTCGCCGCAGTCGCGGCGGCCGTCACGGCCTTTCCTGTTTTCCGGCTCTGCCGGATCGGCTTTCTCGTCGCGCTGCTGCTTCTGGTGCCGATTCTGTCCGGCGGCGGGGCGCAGGCCACGGCGCGCGATGGAGAGCCGGATTTTCGTAAGATGCTCGCCGACAGCCAGGCTGCCATCGGGCGGCCGCTGATCGACATCCCGCTGCGCGATCACACGGGCAAGGAGGTCCGTTTCAGCGATTTCGCCGGGCGACCGCTGCTGATCAGCCTGGTCTACACCGGTTGCTTCCAGGCCTGCCCGGTCGCCACCCGGTTCCTGGCGGAGGCGGTTGCCACGGCGCGCGAGGTGCTCGAGGAGGACCGCTTTCGCATTGTCTCGATCGGATTCAACCAGCCGTTCGACGATCCGGCCGCGATGGCAGCCTTTCGCAAACAGAACGGGATCAAGGACCCGAACTGGTATTTTCTGAGCCCGGATCCGGCCCGGGTCGATGCGCTGACGAAGAACCTGGGCTTTACCTACGAGGCGACCCCGAAAGGGTTCGACCACGTGACGCAGGTGACGATCGTCGATGGCGACGGTGTCATCTATCGCCAGGTGTACGGGGAGAACTTCGACCAGCCGATGCTGGTGCAGCCGCTCAAGGAACTGCTCTCCGGACAGGCCGTACGAAATCTCACGCTGGAAAACGTCTGGTTGAAAGTGAAGCTGTACTGCACTGTCTTCGATCCGAATGCCGGCAAGTACCGGATCAATTACGCGATCTTCTTCGAAATCTTTGCCGGTCTGACGACGCTGGCGGCCATGGCCTGGTTCGCCATCCGTGCATGGCGGCGCGCTGGAGTCCGTTGAGCACGCATACGCAGGACGACGGGAAGAGGGCCACCGGGGAATGAGGTCGTGATCACGGACCTGCGCCAGCAGCGCACCCGTGCGGCGGCCGTCGCCAGGGGGTTCGAACGCGCTTTCGATCGCCTGTTCGGCGTCGATGGCAATCCGTTGCGTCAGCTGGGCGGACTGGCGTTCGATCTGTTCTGGCTGGTCTGCATCACCGGTGCGTATGTCTACATCTTCTACGACACCAGTGCCGATGGCGCCTGGCAATCGGTGCGGTGGATGGCGGAGCACCCACTGTTCGGCGCCGGCTTCGCGCGCAACCTGCATCGCTACGCATCCGATGCGCTGGTTGTCGTGGTGGGCGCGCATCTGCTGCGCGAGTGGGCGTACGGGCGCTACCGCGGCTTCCGCTGGTTCACCTGGCTCACCGGGATGGCGACGCCCTGGCTTATCCTGGCCGTCGGCGGCGTCGGGTTCTGGCTGGTCTGGGATACCGTCGCCCTGTTCGTCGCGACCCTGATCACCGAGTGGTTCGGCGTGCTGCCGGGCTTCGATCCGGCGCTGGTACGAAATTTCCTCGTCGCCGACGCTGTCTCCGACCGGCTCTTTTCGCTGCTGATGTTCCTGCACATCGGCGTGTCGCTGGTGCTTCTGCTGGTGATGTGGCTGCACGTCAAGCGGCTGACTTTCGCCCGTACCAGTGCCGGGCGAGGGGTGGCCCTGGCAACGCTGGCCGCCCTGTCGGCGGCGGCGCTCTTCGTGCCGGCACCGCTGGCCGCGCCAGCCGATCCGATGCAGCCGGCGGGGACGTTTCCGCTCGACTGGTTCTACCTGGCACCGCTGGCAGCCATCGAGGCGACTTCGCCGTGGGCGGTCTGGATCGCGGCGGTGGCCCTGACCCTGCTGGGCAGCCTGGCGCCCTGGCTGACGCGGCGGGCCCGGGCGCGTGCGCCGGTCGCCGTCGTCGATCCGGAACACTGCAACGGCTGTCGTTTCTGCTTCGCCGATTGCCCCTATGCGGCGATCGAGATGGCGCCGCATCCTTCCGGTCGCGGCGAGATCGCCGTTGTCGATCCCGACCGATGCGCATCATGCGGCATCTGCGCCGGCGCCTGCCCGTCGTCGACGCCATTTCGCTCCGGCGAGCGCCTGGTCACGGGCATCGACCTGCCGGACCTGTCTGTTCACGTGCTGCGCGCCGAGCTGGAACAGCGTCTGGACGAATATGGGCGGCGTCGTTCCGGTACGTCATCAGTCGGCGCGGCCCGGACCGATATTGCGCTCGAGGCGCCGATCGTCGTCTTCGGCTGCCGGCATGCGGCGCAGGCCCCGACCGATGACCGGCTGCTGGTGCTTTCGCTGCCATGCGCGGCGATGCTGCCGCCGTCGTTCATCGAGTACGCCCTGCGCCAAGGCGCTGCCGGTGTCGCTGTCATTGCCTGTCCCGGCGACGATTGCGAGTATCGTCTCGGTCCGCGCTGGGTTCGGCAGCGGTTTTCGCGCGAGCGGGAACCGCGCCTGCGCCACGCGGTCGATCGCAGCCGGCTGTGTCACATCGAGGCAGCCGCGGAGGACTTGATTTCGCTTCAGGCGGTGCTGGCCCGTTTCCGGCATGATCTCGCCCGGGACCGTGTGTCCGGGCAGGTGCAGGCAACCGCTGCCGGGAGCAAGGTTTCCCTTATGGAAGGAGAGTCGTGATGGCGCAGTCCGCCAGTTTTCTGTTCCGTTTTGTCGGACAGGCGATCCTGTATGCCCTGTTTGCCGGCTTCGTGCTGTATTTCTCCAGTTCACCGAGCTACAGCCATCTCGATGCCGATCAGGGGTTGCTGCGCCTGTCCTTCCGGCATCCGGGCAAGATCGCCACCGATTGTCGTCAGCGGACCGCCGAGGAACTGGCCAGGCTGCCGCCGCAGCTGCGCACCGAGATGGATTGCGCGCGCGAGCGTTCACCGGTGCGCGTGCGCATCGATCTCGACGGCGCATTGCTGTTCGACCGCGTCTACGAGCCGGCCGGCCTGCGTCGCGATGGCGCATCGAGTGCCTATTACCGGCTGCCGATCGCGGTCGGCGAACACGACATCAAGGTGCAGTTCAACGATGATGTGCGCGTGCAGGGTTTCAACCACGAACGCGAAGAGCGCATCGACGTGAAGCCGGGTCAGGTGGTGCTGATCGATTTCGATGAAGAGGGCGGAGTCATCATCCGATGATGCAGGAAGCCTTGATGCGGTCGCGTACGCCGGCATTCGGCGGCGGGACCGTGCGCGGGAGCGAGCGTTTCGATCTCGAGGTACCGGCGACCGAACAGCGTGCGATCGCCGTTGGCTGGCTGTCCCTGGGAGTGCTTGCGCTGATCGGGGCCGGGCTGTTCTCGATCCTGCTGGTACTGGCGCGCACGCCATACATCACGCGACTCATTCCCGGCGTCGATTTTTTTCACGTCGCGCTCGTCGTGCACGTCGATCTGTCGGTGCTCGTGTGGTTCGTTTCGATGGCCGGCATGCTGTGGACGATCGATACGTCGCCGCGCTGGATCGGGCTGGGCTGGTTCGCGCTCGTGGTCACCGCGCTGGGTACGCTGTTCATGGCCGCCGCGCCATTCACCGGCGTGGCGGTACCGGTGATGTCCAATTACGTGCCGGTGCTGCTCAACGACACGTTCCTGTACGGGCTGTGGATTTTTGGCGCCGGCTTCCTGCTGCTGACCGTGCGCTCCTTTCTCGCGCCGGCACGCATGAGTCTGCACATGGATGGCACCGACGCGCTGCGCTTCGGGCTGAAGGCGGCTGCCGTCTCCAGTGCGTTCGCGCTGATCGCGATGGTGTGGTCGATCGTCGAAGTGCCGCGCGAACTCGATCCGCGCACGTATTACGAGCTGCTTTTCTGGGGACCGGGGCACGTCATCCAGTTCACCTGGACGCTGCTGATGCTCGTCGCCTGGGCGTGGCTGGCGACGCTGATCGACGCGCCGCTGCCGCTGAGCCCGCGCATCGTGGCGCTGCTGCTGGCGATCGGGCTGCTGCCGGTGTTCCTGGTGCCGCCGATCTACCTGAACTGGACCGTCCTGTCGGTCGAGCATCACAAGATGATGACCTGGCTGATGCGCTTTGGCGGCGGCCTGGCGATTTTCCCGATGGCGCTGGCACTGGCGCTGGCCCTGCTGCGGCGCAGCCGGCAGCCGCGGGCGCCGGCGCAGCGGCCGTTGCGGGCAGCGCTGATCACGTCGCTGCTGCTGTTCAGCATCGGCGGCGGCATCGGTTTCCTGATCGAAGGTTCCGACGTGCGCGTGCCGGCGCATTACCACGGCTCGATCGTCGGCGTCACGCTGGCGCTGATGGGGCTGGCGTATGCGCTGCTGCCGCGTCTTGGCTTCCGCGCGCCGCAGGGGCGCATCGCGCACTGGCAGCCGTGGCTGTACGGCAGTGGCCAGCTGCTGCACATTCTCGGGCTCGTCTGGTCGGGTGGCTACGGCGTGCAGCGCAAGGTCGCCGGCGCCGAGCAGGCGCTGCGCACGCCCGAGCAGATCTTCGGCATGGGCGTGATGGGGCTGGGCGGCATGATCGCGATCATCGGCGGTCTGCTGTTCATCTGGGTGGTGATCGATTCGGTGCTGGCGAGCCGCAGGACGCGGGAGCGCCAGCCGTCGGGAGCCTGAAGCATGCTGCGCGGGCTGACGATTCTTGCCTGCGTGCTGACCATCGTCATCAGTGCGTCGAGCGCATTTATCCGCCATTCGACGGCGCTGTCCGCCTGTCCGCCCGGGCAGGCGTGCGGACCGTCGCAGACGGTTTCCCGCGACCCGTCAGCTGCGGCGCCGGTCGCGCCGGCATCAGGGAGCGATCTCACGGCGGCAGCGTCACGGACCTCGCCGGCTGCATCCGCCGGCGCATTGCCCCCGGGTGTCGCCACCGCGCGCATGCTGCACCGGATCAGCGCCTCGGCGGTCGGCCTGCTCGTCCTGTGGATCGTTTTTGCCGGCTGGAAGAGAGCAGGGACTGCCACCCGCCTGGTAGCCCTGTTTGCGCTGGCGGACACGATGTTTCTGGCCTGGCTCGGGCGCTACACCCCGGGCGGATTGCCGCTGGTGACCCTGGGGAACCTGCTGGGCGGCATCGGTCTGGCCGGAGCTTTCGGCTGGATCGCAGTGGCGCTCGACCCGATAGCCAGCTCCGGCGCGGCTGGGCGCTCCGGGGCCGGCGGCAGAATCGTCACGGCGCCGGTCGAGTCCGCCGCTGCCCACGCACCGACAGCGCCGCCGGACAGTCCGTCCGGCATCGCATCGTTGGCCGTGCTGGCCATGCTGGTGTTCGCTGTCGCTGCCTGGCTGGGGACGATGATCCAGGCGCATGAAGCGATCGGCGCCTGCGGCGCCCTGAACTGTGCTGGTGGCGCGCATTTTCTGTGGGGGCCGCTGGATCCGACGGTCCCGCCATCCGCGCTCGATCCGTTCGCGGCGCGCGGCCTGCACTGGTTGCACCGGATCGCCGCTGCGGGTTTTGCACTCGCCGTGCTGGCGACGGCCGTACGTGTGCGCGGACTGATGCCGGCGGCCGTCCTCATCGCCCTGCTCGTGCTTCAGATCGCCAGCGGTGCCCGTGCGACGGTGGTGGCCGTGCCGATCGTCCCGGCGACGGCGCACAACGTTCTTGCCTGCCTGCTCATCGTGGCGCTGGCCGTCGTCGCGGCGGCGGCCACGATCCGGCCGGATCAGGAGTCCGGGCAGCAAAGGTGATTGCGGCGATAAAGGTTTCGAATCCGCCGTCTCGAATCCTTCCGCTGTCCGGACCTTGATCGGCTGCCATCCGGCCTGACGGCTTCAGTGGCTGCCGGACGGTTTGCCCTCAGATGCCGGCGTCAGGATGTTGCAGGCTGGCGTGGAGCGCATAAAGGAAGTCGAGGGCCTCGCGCGCGCTGAGCGCGTCGGGATCCATGTCCCGCAGCCGGGCCAGCACTTCGCGCGCGGCCGGATCGTGGAAGAAGCCGGCATCCCGGTCGCCAGCCTGGGTGGGCCATGATTCGTCTCCGCCGTCCGTGACCGGATCGGCGGCGGCGAACAGGTCGAACTGCACCTGCTGGGCCTGCGCGTGCGCCTCCAGCTCGTCGAGCGTGCGTTCGGCCACACGCACGACCGGCTGCGGAATGCCAGCCAGCCGTGCCACCTGCAGACCGTAGCTGCGGTTCGCCGGCCCGTCGCGCAGTTCGTGCAGGAAGACGATGCCGCCGCGATGCTGTGCTGCCGCCAGATGCAGGTTGACCGCCTGCGGATGGCGTTCGCTCAGTCGGGTCAGTTCGAAATAATGCGTCGCAAACAGGGTCAGCGCGCGGTTGTGCGTAAGCAGCCGTGTGGCGATCGCGTGCGCCAGTGCCAGCCCGTCGAAGGTCGACGTGCCGCGGCCGATCTCGTCCATCAGTACCAGCGAATGGGGCGTGGCGGCATGCAGGATCTCGGCAGCCTCGGTCATCTCGACCATGAAGGTCGAGCGCCCGCCGGCCAGATCGTCGGAGGCACCGACGCGCGTGAAGATCCGGTCCAGCGGTCCGAGTGTGCATTCTTCAGCCGGGACGTAGCTGCCGCAATAGGCGAGCACAGCGATCAGCGCGACCGAGCGCATGTAGGTCGACTTGCCGCCCATGTTCGGCCCGGTGATCAGCAGCAGGCGCCGGCTGTCACGCAGTACACAGTCGTTCGGCGTATAGCGCTCGATCGACGCCTCGACCAGCGGATGGCGCCCGGCGCGGATCTCGACGCCCGGCAGTGTGGAAAAGTGCGGGCGCACCCAGCGCAGCTCGCGCGCACGGGCCGCCAGCGTCGCCAGTACGTCGAGCACGGCGATCGCCTGGCCGGCGCGCTGCCAGGCGGCCACCGTCGGCGCGAGAGAGGCCACCAGCGTCTCGTAGAGCGCGCGTTCGAGCGCCAGTGCACGCTCGCGGGCGGACAGCGCCTTGTCTTCGAAGGCTTTCAGCTCGGGCGTGATGTAGCGCTCGGCGTTCTTGAGCGTCTGGCGCCGGCGGTAGTCGTCTGGCACCTGATCGCTCTGGCCGCGGCTGACCTCGATGAAATAGCCGTGCACGCTGTTGTAGCCGACACGCAGCGTGGCAATGCCGCTGCGCTCGCGCTCGCGCAGTTCGATGGCCGCGAGCACGCTGTCGGCATCGCGATCGATCGCACGCAGCTCGTCGAGCGCCGCATCGAAACCGTCGCGCAGCACGCCGCCGTCGCGGATCTGCACGGCCGGTTCGTCCAGCAGCGCCCGCATGATCGGCTCGTACATCGCCGGATCGGGATCGAGCGCGGCCATCGCGTCGCGAAAAGGCTGGCCGTCGAGTGTGGCGATCTGCGCGCGCACCTGCGCCAGTGCAGGCACGGCATCGCGCAGCGCCGCCAGCTCGCGCGGGCGCACGGTGCGCAGCGCAATCCGGGTGGCGATCCGCTCCAGATCGGGCAGGGTGCGCAGCAGCGTCGAAAGTGCGCTGCACCGCTCCCGAGCATCGTGCAGCTGCTGCACACAGTCGTGGCGTTGCGCCGCGACGTCCTGCCGGCGCGGCGGCTCGAGCAGCCAGCGTCGCAACAGGCGCGCGCCGGCGCCGGTTGCGCAGCGGTCGAGCAGGCGCAGCAGGGACGGACCATCGTCGCCGCGCAGGCTGTCGACGATTTCGAGATTGCGGCTGGCGACCGGATCGACGACGAGCACCTCGTCGCCATCGTAGACGCGCAGCCCCTGCACATGCGTCGGCAGACAGCCCTGAGTGCGCTCGACGTGCGCCAGCAGCGCGCCGGCAGCGCCGATGGCCCCGGCGAGCGCCTCGGCGCCGTAGCCGGACAGGTCGCGCGTGCCGAACAGTTCGCATAGGCGCCGGTGCGCCCGCTGCGAATCGAATTCATCGGATGCCAGGCGTACCTGTGCGGCACGCTCCAGCGCTGCCTGCAACGGAGCAGGAACCGATGCACCATCTGCGATCAGGATTTCCGCCGGCGCCAGCGCGACGAGCTTGCGCGCCAGCGAAACCGGATCGAGCTCGGCCAGCCAGCATTCGCCGCTGGCCACGATCATCCAGGCGGCCGCCGTGCGTTCGTCGGCCAGCGGCCGCAAGGCCAGCAGCACCGTGTCGGTGCGTTCCGGCAGCAGTTGCGCATCGGTGATCGTGCCCGGCGTGACGATGCGTACCACTTCGCGCTGCATCGGCCCTTTGGCGGCTCGGCCGGCGCCGCTGCCCGCTCCGGCCGCAGCCTCCGGCGCGCCGATCTGCTCGCAGATGGCGATCGACTCGCCCAGTCGCACCAGTCGCGCCAGATACTGCTCGACCGAATGCACCGGCACGCCCGCCATCGGCACCGGCGCGCCGCCCGATGCCCCGCGACGCGTCAGCGTGATCCCGAGCAGCCGCGCGGCGTGCTCGGCATCTTCGTAGAAGAGTTCGTAGAAATCCCCCATCCGGTAAAAGAGCAGGTGCCCGGTGTGCGCCTGCTTGATGCGCAGGTACTGCTGCATCATTGGGGTGTGTGCAGAATTATCGACTTTATTCATTGAAATCAATGATTTATTGATTGTGTCGAAATCTTCGAGGCAGAGTTGAAATATTTTCCGTCACGTTCCGGATGCCCTTCAGGATCTGCCCCGGAACTGTGGAGCACTGAATCGATCCAGCCATCAGCCGGCCTGCCGCGTCCACTGCCATGTGTAGGTCTCGCCCCGCGCCATGCGCTGGGCGTGGTCGGCCACGACCTGCTCGAACTTGTCCATGTCGGCGTCAGGCGTGCCTTCAAGGCGGAAATCCAGCGTGCCCTCGCCGGCGGTCAGCAGGCACAGCCCGAGAGGCAGCTCGATGCGGCCGCGGGTCTCATCGTAGTCGACCGTGTACCGGTGGCCCCAGTGCTTGCACAGGCGCAAGATGATGCGCGCGGGCTCGGCGGTGGTGATGGTGGTGCTGGAAATCATGGCGATCCGGTGCTCGGTGGGGGTGGGGGCGCTGGCCTGCTCCAGCGTGCGGATGTCCTCGTCGCTCAGGTGCAGCCGGGTGGCGCGGATCAGCCCTTCGAGCTGCTCCAGCCGCGTCGCGCTGGCAATCGGCGCGCTCACGCCGGGGCGCGCCATGAGCCAGGCCAGGGCGACCTCGCCGGGCTGGGCACCGTGGCGCGCGGCCACTGCGTCCAGTGCCGCCAGGATGGTGAAGCCGCGCGGGTTCAGGTAGCCCCTGGCCCAGTCGCCGCGCGTGCTGCCGGCCAGGTCGCTTTCGCTGCGGTACTTGCCGGTCAGAAAGCCGCTGGCCAGGCTGAAATAGGTCACCACGGCCAAGCCTTCGGCCTGCGCCAGGTCTCGCAGCGGGCCGTCGAAGCCGGCGCGGTCGATCAGATTGTAGTGCGGCTGCAGCACCTGGTAGCGTGGCAGATCCTGCGCGGTGGCAACGTCCAGCGCCGCGCGCAGTTGCCCGGCCGCGAAGTTGCTGGCACCGATGGCGCGCACTTTGCCGGCGCGGATCAAGCGGTCGTAGGCGGCCAGCGTCTCGGCCTGCGGCACGGCCTCGTCGAAAACGTGCGAGAAATAGACGTCGATGCGGTCGGTGCGCAGACGCTCGAGTGACGCCTCGACCGCGCGCTGGATGTGGACGGACGACAGACCCTGGCCGGCTGCGCCCATGTCCATGCCGACCTTGGTCATGACCTGCACCCGGTCGCGTGCGGCGCTGCCGCGTGCGGCCAGCCACTGGCCGATCACGGTTTCCGACTCGCCGCCCTGGTGGCCGGGGACCCAGCGCGAATACACGTCAGCGGTGTCGAGGGTGGTCAGGCCGGCGTCCAGTGCCCGGTCCAGCAGTGCGAAGCTGGTGGCCCGGTCAGCGGTCCAGCCGAAGACGTTGCCGCCCAGAACCAGCGGCGCCAGGGTGACGCCGGTGTCGCCGATGGTGCGTGATGCGGTGTTCATGGAACTACTCCTTTGAAGACAGCTTTCGGCGCTTGCTGCATGAACGCTGGAGCCATATCCGGCCTGAAAACATGCCGGAGCCGGGCGCCCCGGCCACGGGTCAGTCGAGGCGGGGGGCAGAGATGTCGACCACCATCACGTGGTTGGTGGACACCCTGGCGCCGTGGCTGTCGCCCGCCACCTCACCACATGCGCTTCAACGTGGCGTCGCGCTGAATGAAGTGGTGGTACAGCGCAGCCCCTGCGTGCAAGGCGAACAGCGCGACCAGCAGACGTGCACCGAGCCCGTGCGGCGCTCGCGGCAGCACCTCGTGGAAGTCGGGCATCACGGCACCCGGGTCGCCGAAGACGGCCGGGCCCCCGCCACTCAGGACCATCATGCCGATGCCGCTGGCGATCATCCCGAAGATGACCACCAGCAGGGCAATGTGGACGGCATGCGCGAGCCCGTTCTGCCAACGCGGCAGTGCGGCGAGCGGCGCAGGCTTGCGGTCGAAGCGCCACCACCAGAGTACCCGAAACGCGGTCAGCAGCAGGACGGCGATGGCCGTCGGGACATGCACGCGCAGCAAGGCCGCCTTGGCCAGCGCATCCGGCGCGTTCGCAGCCCGAAAGCCGGTGACGAGCAGCAGCAGGATCAGCATCGCGCTCAGCCAGTGAACCGATACCGCGACCGAGCCGTATCGGTCCGAAGAACTCTTGAGCCTTGCCATCTGGATCACTCCTCGTCCGTGCTGCTGGATCAGATTCGCTCGTGCGCCACGTACTCGCGCACCGTGAGCGGGCGTATGGCCGGATAGCGGTCATTCATCATGGTATCGAGCTTGCCTTCACCGTTGAGCATCGAGCGGTAGCGCATCGCCAGCGTATCCTTGACGAGTTCTTTCCTGCCCGTCAGCCGGGCAGTAAAGGTGGCCGCAGGCTGCAGAAAGCTCTTGCGCTTTCATCGGGTCAGCGCCATGCCGTCGCGCATGTTCAGCCCCAGCAAGGTGATGTTGACCGCGCCTGCGATCAGTTCCACCACCTGCACCGTGTAGAAGATCACATCGAGCTCTCCGGCTTTGGCCTTGAAGGCAAGGAACAGCGCGGCCGGAATCAGCACCACGACGCCGTTGGCGGCAATGAAAGGCATGCGCTTGAGCTTGGTGCCGACCGTACCCTCGCGCTGCCCTTTCGACAGGAAGAAGCCGGATCCACCGGTAGCCGCCAGCGCCGGGATCAGGAGGATGAAGCCCCAGGGGATGGCCGTCTTGACCGCAGTGACCACGGCCTCGGAAGCGAACAGTTCGGAAATGACGGTCGAGAGCCAGAACGTCGCGATCGTGACAATCGCGATCAGACCGGCGAGTGGATGAATAAGTCTTGGCATCGTGATCTCCTTTTCAGGCGATACAGAGACCCGTCACGGCGGCCTTCTGAAACAGATCCGGCGCGGCGAACGTGCTCAGGTTGATGGTTCGTTCTCATAAAGGTTCGACAGCGCTGTGAGAACCTGGGCCGTTGCAGCCAGATCAGCGGCCGTAAATCCGGCGGCCATCTTTTGTGCATGCTTGTTCCAGCGCTCGTTCATCGCGTCGAAGGTGGTCTGACCGATCCGGGTGAGCGCGTACAGCGGTGACCGCTTGTGCGCGGGATTGGGCAAAGGCTGTACCAACCCCTCGTCGACCAGCAGATTGATCTGTTTCAGAACGCCCTGCCGCGTCACCCCCATCGTTGCGGCGATCTGCGGAATGTTGGGGGGCTCCGGCGCCAGGGCGATGGCCCCGAGAACCTGCCAGCGTGCGGTAGTCAGCCCGTGCGGCTGACTGAAGTGGTTGCCCCATTCGACGAGCAGGCCGTTCAGCCTGAAAACGGACAGCGAGATGGCGGTTAGATTGTCTGTCTTGGTTGGATTCATGGTTGCCCTCACATTGACAACGAGTTTACGTTATGAGAAACTGGTTGTCAATTTGGAGATGTCAGGATGACATCACGTGAAGACAGCGCTTCTTTTTCGCATGCAGCAAGAAAGAGCCATGTTCAACCTCTCCTTCGAAATCAGGAGAATCCTCATGAAAACCGGAACCAGACGAATCCTTATCACTCTGACCAGTGCGACCCTGTTGCTCGGCGGCCTGACGGCTTGTGGAACGCGAGGGCCGGGCAGACCGGGCGGCTGGAGTGAAGCACGCGTCGCCGAAATGAGCGGCAAGATGGTCAAGCGCATCGGCGACAAGCTCGATCTCAACGCCGAACAGAAGACCAGGCTCGATGCGCTCGCTTCCGAAATGGAGGCCCAGCGCAAGGCTTTCCGGGGCGACAGCATGAATCCGCGCGACGACTTCAAGGCCTTGATCGCGGGCGACAGGTTCGACCGCGCCAGGGCGCAGGCGCTACTGGAACAGAAGACGGTCGCCGTGCAGCAGCAGGGACCGAAAGTGCTGACTGCGCTGGCCGACTTCTATGACAGCTTGACGCCAGCTCAGCAACAACAGGTGCGGGAGCGTCTGGACAGACGCCGTGGCGGCTGGGGTTGGCGCGGCCCCGGCTTCTGACCGCCGCCCGCTACGGAAGGTGTGTCATCCCGACCCTCCGTCAGCGCGTGTAGTCGCCGCTGGCCTCCGGCTGGAACAATACCTCGACGATGCGCAGGCGCTGGACGGCGCCGGTCGGTGTCGTCCACTGTGTTTCCTCGCCGACGCGACGCCCGAGCAGTGCCGTGCCGATCGGTGACAGGACCGAGACGAAGCCGGACGCGGCATCGGCGTCGGGCGGATAGCAAAGCGTCATCGTGCGCGGTTCGCCGTCGGGCATTTCCTGGATGGTGATGCGGGTGTACATCGTGACGACGTCGGCCGGAATCTCGGCCGGCGCGACGATGTCGGCGTCGTCGAGAACTTCGGCCAGGGTTTCACTGACGTTGCGGCCCTGGGTGAGCAGGCGATCGATGCGGACATGATCGAGTTCGTTCAACAGGCGGAACGTGTTCGACGAGGCGGTCATGCGGTTTCCCCCGCTGCAGTTGCGCCGATCCTTTCCGAAAGGGCGCGAGGTGGTGATCAGGAAGTTGCCGGGCAGTGCCGGGTGCGAGTCGGATGTGCTGGCCGGGCGGCGTGTCCTCCCGATCTCGCGGGCACGCCGGAGCTGCCGGTTCAGGCCCGGCGATCAGGGGGCAGGTCGTGCCCTGGAGCGGATCGCCGGGTTACCGATCGAAGGCGGGAGCGCCCGATCGGTAGCGGATGGCGAGCCGGACACAGAAACCGTACGTACCGAAACCGCATGCGTCAGGGCACGCAGCCGCAGCCACGGCGCCGCCCGCAGCGGTGTACGCACCGGTGCGGAATCGCAGTTTCGTCATGAGCAGGTGTGCGGGTGTCGTCACGATCCGGTCGTCGGTCTGTGTCGGGGCCATCCGGAAAAGATGCCTTGAGCCCATGCTACCCGAACCGGGGTCGGTTGGCACCTCGGTGGGCATCGATACCTGGCATAAGCGCCTGACATCAGCACCTGCCCTGGCGGTCGCGTTTCCGGCCGGACGCTTCGAATCGGGCAGAATGTCGCCAATCGGACCAAGCGAAACGCTATGACTACCCCTGCCTTCATTGATTACGAATACGGGATCACCGCCATCGACTCCGGCTTCCTGCGGCCGATGTGTGCGGCCGTGCATCTGGTTGTCGAAGGAGGGCGCGCGGCGCTCATCGACACGGCGTCGCACACGTCGCTGCCGAAAGTGCAGGCCGTGCTGGCGGCCAGGGGGCTGCAGGCGTCCGACATCGACTGGGTCCTGCTGACGCACGTGCATCTCGATCATGCCGGGGCGGCCGGCCTGTATCTGCAGCATTTTCCGCAGGCACGCCTGAGCGTGCATCCGCGCGGCGCGCGGCACATGATCGATCCGTCGCGACTGGTCGCCGGGACGGTCGCCGTCTACGGCGAGGACGAGGCCCGGCGCATGTATGGCGAGATCGTGCCGGTGCCGGCCGATCGCGTCGTCGAGACGCCGGACGGAGCGGAGATCGCGCTCAACGGCCGCCATTTCCGCTTTCTCGACACCCCCGGCCATGCCCGCCACCACGTGTGCATCGTCGATGAACGCTCGGGCCACATCTTCGCCGGCGATACCTTCGGGCTGTCGTACCGGGAACTCGACGTCGACCATTCGCCGTCGGTCTTTCCGTCGACGACGCCGGTGCAGTTCGATCCGCCGGCCCTGCACGCATCGATCGATCGCCTGCTGGCCCAGGCGCCGGGGGCGATCTACGTCACCCATTTCGGTCAGGTGCGCGAAGTACAGCGCTGTGCCGAAGACCTGCATCGCCTGATCGACGCGCACGTGACGTTGGCGCAGGCGTGCCGCGCGGAGGGCGTCACCGGGCCGCAGCGCACGCAGCGTCTGTGTGACGGCGTGCGCGCACTGGTGCTCGAGGAGGCGCAGCGCAGGCAGTGGCCGATCGAGCGCGAGGCATTGCTTGCGCTCTTCGATCTCGACATCCGCCTGAATGCGGACGGGCTCGTGTCCTGGCTGGAGGCACCGGCGCGGGCATGAGAACGTGTGAAGTAATCGGGCGCGGCCGATTACTTCACACGTTCTGAGGGCCTCTCACGCCTCCTTACCGGCGCTTTCCTTGCGGGCCGAGCGCATCAGCGCGAGCATGGCGACGAACACTTTCGGTGAACCGGCCACGACGCGTTCGGTGAACAGGTAATCGGGTTCGCCTTCGAAATTGCCGATGAGTCCGCCGGCTTCGGAAATCAGCAGGCTGCCAGCGGCCACGTCCCACGGCGCCAGACCGATCTCGAAGAAGGCATCGAAGCGTCCGCAGGCGACCCAGGCCAGATCGAGTGCCGCCGCACCCGGGCGCCGGATGCCGGCAGCGCGTTCGCTCAGGCCACGAAAAATGGCCATGTATTCCTCGATCCGGTCGAGGTTGCGAAACGGAAAGCCTGTGCCGACCAGCGACTCTTCCAGTTTCTGGTGTTTCGAGACGCGGATGCGGCGGTCGTTCAGGAATGCACCGGCGCCGCGGCTGGCGGTGAACAGTTCGTCACGCGTCGGGTCGTAGATCACCGCCTGCGTGATCTGGCCACGCTGCATCAGCGCGATCGAGACACCGTACTGTGGCAGGCCGTGGATGAAGTTGGTCGTGCCGTCCAGCGGATCGATGATCCAGACGTTCTCTTCCTGTTCGATCGCGCGTCCGCCCGGGCCGCTCTTGCCGGCGACGATGTGACCCGACTCCTCGCCGAGAATCGTATGATCGGGCCAGGCACCGAGTAGCGTCTCGATGATGGCCTGCTCGGCAGCACGGTCGACTTCGGTGACGAAGTCGTTGCGCTGCTTGCGCATGACCGCGACGGTTTCCAGATCGAGGCTGGCCCGGTTGATGATCCGCCCGGCGCGGCGAGCCGCGCGAACCGCGACGTTGAGCATCGGATGCATCGTGATCCGGGCCTCCATGAAGCATGACGGGAAACGATTGATTGTACGTGATGAGTATTCGATGACTTCGTCCACACTGCATGCGCCTGCCCCGGGATGGCTCGGACAGATCCGTTTCGTGCTCGCACGTACCAGCCACCCCGGCAACGTCGGCGCGGCCGCGCGGGCGATGCAGGTCATGGGCCTGCGCGAACTGGTGCTGGTGGCGCCGCGCGATCGCCGGATCGCGCAGCACCCGGATGCGGTCGCGCGCGCCAGCGGTGCGCTGGCCGTGCTCGAGCGGGCCGTGGTCGTCGACACGCTCGATGACGCACTCGCACCGTGCGCGCTGACGATCGCCGTCAGCGCCGAGACGCGTGCCTTCGGTCCGGCGCCGCAACCGCCGGAGGAAGTGGCGGCACTGGCCTTCTCGCGCGCACAGGCCGACCCGCGCACCCGGATTGCTTTCGTCTTCGGTTCGGAGCGCGACGGTCTGTCGATCGAGGAAGCCGGCCGTTGCCAGCGTATGTGCACGATTCCGGGCGAGTCCTCGTATTCGTCGTTGAATCTGGCACAGGCCGTACAAATCGTCGCCTATTGCCTGCGCGCGCACGAGCGTCTGCTGGCGGCAGCCGGGCGGGCGGCGGATGCGTTCGCCGATGTGTCGGCAGATGCGTCGACAGATGGATCGCCAGGCAGATCGACATGCGGCTCGGCGGCTGCATCGGGTGGCGCGTTGACGGCAGGCGCGACTGCCGCAGTGGCCGAACATGCGCAGATCGAGGCGCTGTACGCGCATCTGGAGCGCGCATTGATCCGGATCGGCTTTCTCGATCTGCGCCATCCAAAGAAGCTGATGCCGCGCCTGCGCCGCCTGTTTGCGCGGGCCGAACTGCAACCGGAAGAAGTCGCGCTGCTGCGCGGCGTGTGCACGCAGATCGAGAAGGCGTGCCGCTATCCGTACGGCCAGCCGGACTGAAATGCCGGCGCGGCGGTCGCTTCGGTGGCCGCCCGCTTGCCTTTCGACAGCCCCGTTCGCGTGACACGCTTTTGCGAAGGTCTGCGGAATCTGCATACACTTATGCCGATATTCTGCGGTCCGCGGGTCATCAGCGTGTATGTTCGCTGCCGGTGATCCGCCTGCGGTCTGCCTGGGGCGATCGCGAAGACTGTCGGCACGTGCGGGAGAGAACGCAATGTTCACTCGGATTCGGGAAGATATCGCAGCGGTACGGGACAAGGATCCAGCCGCCTATTCGACGCTGGAAGTGTTGCTGTGCTACCCCGGTGTGCATGCGCTGTGGCTGCATCGCCCGGCGCACGCGCTCTGGAATGCGGGGTTGCGCACGCTGGCACGTTGTGTGTCGCATTTTTCGCGCTGGCTGACCGGCGTCGAGATCCATCCCGGTGCACGCATCGGGCGGCGGGTGTTCATCGACCATGGCATGGGCGTCGTGATCGGCGAGACCGCCGAGGTCGGCGACGACTGCACGATCTACCAGGGGGTGACTCTCGGCGGCACGTCGCTCGATCGCGGCAAGCGTCACCCGACGCTCGGGCGCGCGGTCATCGTCGGCGCCGGCGCCCAGATCCTGGGGCCGTTCACCGTTGGCGATTCGGCGCGCATCGGCTCGAATTCGGTCGTCATCAAGGAAGTTCCGGCCGGTGCGACGGCGCTGGGCATTCCGGCGCGCATGATCGTGCAGGACGACGATCGCCGCCGTGAGGCGCAGGCGGTGAAGATGGGTTTCTCGGCCTATGCGATCACGCAGGGCGGCGATGATCCACTCTCGCAGGCGCTGCACCGCCTGATCGATCACGTTGCCGAACAGGATCGGCAGATCGAGCAGTTGCAGGCGGCACTCGCGCGCATGGGCGTGGACGCCGGCGATGAACGCGAGCCGCTGGACATCGGCTTGCTCAACCGGATGGTCGAGTAAGGCTCTTCTCCAGTTTCCAGCCGTTGCGATCGACGCGCAGAAAACCGCCGCGCGGCGTCTGACCGTCGCGCGCCGGGCACCAGTCGGGCAACACCCAGCGTTCGCAGAGGCGTTCGTCGATCCGGTGCAGATGGCGGGCAGGGCGGTGCGTGTGGCCGTGGATCAGCGCATCGGCCCGGTGCTCGCGCAGCAGTGCGATGACTGCGTTCTCGCTCACGTCAGCCAGATCGGTAGGCTCCGTCGCGACCAGCAGGCGCGCCGCCTGCACGCGCTGGCTGGCGTCACGCAGCGAGCGCGCGATGGCCTGACGTTCGCTGCGCGGACGTGACAGGAAATCTTCCTGCCAGTGCGCACTGCGCACGACGGTGCGCGCACGCTGGTAGGCGACGTCGTCCGTGCACAGGGCATCACCATGGGCGAGTACTACCCGCTGTCCGAACAGGCGGATCGTTGCCGGATCGTCGAGCAGCTGCGTGCCGGTCTGCTGCGTGAAGGTCGCCTGCGCAGCTTGCCCCGGCAGCGCGACATCGAGCAGGAAATCCCGATTGCCGCGCATCACGAATGCACGCATGCCGCGGCGCACCAGCTGGCTCAGCAGCGCGATGAAGTCAGCCGTCACCGACGCTGCCGGATCACCATCGTGGTCCGCGCCGAGGCTGCCGCCCTCGTGTCCACCTGCCTGCCTGCTTTCGTGCCCGCCCTCGTCTCCAATGTCGTCACCGATCCAGGCTTCGAACAGATCGCCGAGCAGGAACAGATGCGTGGCCGCAGGCGCTGCTGCGGCCAATGCAGCGAGAAACCGGCGCGCGCAACCGGCATCGGCTTCATCGAGATGCATATCCGACGCGAACAGCGCGACATGACTCGGGTCGGTGCCGATGTCGATCAAGGCCGCCTCGCGCGGGTCCGGCTGCCGGCATATCGGTGAACCGGCGTGCCCGGCCGGGGCGATGCCGCCGGCAGTGATCCGCCGGATTGCGCACGCGCGGGCAAGATGGCCTCAGTCGGCGCTGTCGACCCGTGCCATCGAATCGATCGTCACCGGCTTGCGCGGTACGTCGCGCATCGGTCCGACCGACGTCGTCGAGACGGCGCGGATTTCGTCCACAACTTCCATGCCGCGCACGACCTTGCCGAAGACGGCGTAGCCGAATCCGTCGGGACGGGGGTGATTCAGACTGGGGTTGTCGACGACGTTGACGAAGAACTGCGAAGTGGCCGAATTCGGGTCGCCGGTGCGCGCCATCGCAATCGAGCCGCGATCGTTCTTCAGGCCGTTCTTCGATTCGATCGGGATCGGCGGATGCGTCTCCTTCGGGCGCATGGCGCCGTCATAGAAATCTCCGCCGTAGCCGCCGCCCTGGATCATGAAGTTGCCGATGACGCGGTGGAAGATCGTGCCGGCGTAGAAATTCTCGTCGACGTAGCGCAGGAAATTGGCGACCGTCTCCGGCGCCTTGTCCGGATAGAGTTCGACCACGAACTCTCCCATCGATGTCTTGATGAGGACCTGCGGGTTGGCGGCCGCATTGGCGTCGCCCGGGACGGCGTGGAAGGCGAAAACGAGTGCGCCGATCAGCGGGAGTTTGCGTAGCATCGTGGACAGGCTCCGGAGTCAGGAAAGAAAGGTCGGGGAAAGACGGAATCGAAATCAGGCGGGTCGGTAACGGGCAGCGTACGGGTGATCGAGGGACAGGGCACCGTTGCGGAGTTGCAGCGGGTCGGGATCCGCGAAAACGGATGCCGTGCTATCGACGCTCGGCAGGCAACTCCGTGATCAGGGCCTGGACGCGTGCCAATCGTTCACGTGCCGAGTCGTTGCCGCCATCGGCCTGCACGGCGCGGCGGTAGGAACGCTCGGCCAGACGCAACTGCAGGTCACCAAGGTTTTCATGCGCCAGCGAGTAGGCGGGCATCGCGCGCAGCGCCTCCTGCAGCGCCTGCTCCGCCCGGTCGAGATCGCCTTGCTGCGCATACAGCGTCGCCAGGTTGTTGTACGGTTCCGGCAGTTCCGGAAAGCGCTGGGTCAGCTCGACGAAGGCGGCAATCGCGTCGTCCGTTCGGCCCAGCCGCGCCAGCACGATGCCGCGCTGGAACTGCAGGCGCAGATCGTCAGGCACCTGCTGCAGACCGCGCTCGATCGTCGCCAGCGCCTCGTCCGGCCGGCCCTGGGCCAGCAGCGCCTGTGCCGCGTCATGGCTGCGGGCCGCTTCCCGGGCGGGGGCGATGCTCAGCTCCGTTGCCGGCAATGCATCCGCCGCGCTGGCCGGTTTCGCCTCCAGCGCCGGAAAGAGCATGATGAATGCCGGCAGGAAAAGCGGCCACACGCGAGCAGCCCAGGCGCGCCCCCGGCTGACGGCGTGGCCGCGCCGGGTCATCGGGAACATCCGATATCGTGCCGGTCCGTATGCCGTTTCCGCGGCGCAGCAGCGCTCCTGCAGCACCGATGCTGCTGATATACTCGATCGCATACCGCATTCTAGTCTGGAAGAGTGCCGCACACGGTCCGGAGTCCGGTGCCGGGATCGGGACCGATCGGCTCGTGCGGCACAGCGTCGGCCGAAGTCGGCCAGTGTCGGCAGACCACCCGGGGCCCCGGTTACAGATCCTCCTGCGCCGGTCCGCCTCCTGTCATTCGACCGTTCCTGACCGTTCATTTGATGCTTCGCATTTACAACTCGCTGTCGCGCAGCAAGGAAGTCTTCGTTCCTCTCGAACCCGGCAAGGTCGGGATGTACGTGTGCGGGATGACCGTCTACGATTTCTGTCACGTCGGCCACGCGCGCGTGCTGGTGGTGTTCGACGTCGTGCAGCGCTGGCTGCGTGCGAGCGGTTATGACGTTACCTACGTGCGCAACATCACCGACATCGATGACAAGATCATCCGCCGGGCGCTGGAAAACGGAGAGTCGATCGCGTCGCTGACCGGGCGCTTCATCGCGGCAATGCACGAGGATGCCGAGGCACTCGGCGTGCAGCCGCCGGATCACGAGCCGCGCGCGACGCAGTATGTGCCGCAGATGCTCGATCTGATCGATCGGCTCGAAGAGCGCGAACTGGCCTATCGCACAGCTGACGGAGACGTCGATTTCGCGGTGCGCCGCTTTCCGGCCTATGGCCGCCTGTCCGGCAAGTCGCTGGATGATCTGCGCGCGGGCGAGCGCATCTCGGTCGACGACGACAAGCGCGATCCACTGGATTTCGTCCTGTGGAAGGCGGCCAAGCCCGGAGAGCCGGACGAGGCGCGCTGGGCGTCGCACTATGGTGAGGGCCGTCCGGGCTGGCACATCGAATGCTCGGCCATGTCGACCAGCCTGCTCGGCAGGACGATCGACATTCATGGCGGCGGCGCCGACCTGCAGTTTCCTCATCACGAGAACGAGATCGCGCAAAGCGAAGGGGCGCACGGGTGCACCTTCGTGCGCTACTGGATGCACAACGGCTTCGTGCGCGTCGATGATGAGAAGATGTCCAAGTCGCTGGGCAACTTCTTCACCGTGCGCGAAGTGCTCCAACGGTTTGACGCCGAAGTGCTGCGCCTGTTCATTCTGCGTGCGCACTACCGCAGCCCGCTGAATTACTCGGATGCCCATCTCGAGGACGCGCGTGCCGCCCTGTTGCGGCTGTATGGCGCATTGCCCGGTGGCGCGACGTCGCAGGCTCCGGTGACCCCGGCGCATGAAATCGACTGGTCCGGGCCTTGGGCCGCGCGTTTTCGCGACGCGATGAACGACGATTTCAATACGCCGGTGGCCCTGGCCGTGCTGTTCGAGCTGGCTGCTGAGGTCCATCGCGCCCGTGCACGCGGCAACGATGACGGCGCGCTGGAGCAGGAGCGCCTGCTGCGCTCGCTCGCAGCGGTTCTCGGCCTGCTCGCGCGGGATCCGGACGAAGCCCGGCGCACCGGACTGCATGGACCGGCGGCCCGTGTTGCGGCGACGCTCGACGATGACGGGATCGACGCGCAGATTGCGCTGCGGGCGCAGGCGAAGGCGGCGCGTCGCTACGAGGAAGCCGACCGGATCCGCGACACGCTGGCGCAGCAGGGCATCGTGCTCGAAGACTCGGCCACGGGTACAACCTGGCGTCGTGCGTGACAGACGGGCTTTCCGGGCGTGCGGCAGCAAGCGCTCCGGTGTGCAGCGCGTGCCGCTGAGCCCGCACCGCCCGTCTGCTCCGGGCGGCGGATCATGAGCCGGCCTGTCTGGTGGGACCGGGCCTGTGCCGAACTGGCCGAGGCCGATCCGGTCATGCAACGGATCATCGCGGCCTGTCCCGGGCATCTCGCCTCGCGCGGTGACCCGTTCCAGACGCTGGCGCGCTCGATCGTCGGCCAGCAGATCTCCGTGCGTGCCGCGCAGTCGGTCTGGGATCGTTTCGCCGCCGCCTGCGGTCGCGCTGGTGTCGTGCCCGATCGCGTCGCACGGATGCGCGTGACGACGCTGCGCAACAGCGGCCTGTCGGCGCGCAAGGCGGAATACCTGAAGGATCTGGCGGCACACTTCCTGTCGGGAGCCGTCGATGTGCGGCGCTGGCCGCAACTCGATGACGATGCGATCATCGCCGAGCTGTGCATGGTGCGCGGAATCGGGCGCTGGACGGCCGAGATGTTCCTGATCTTCAATCTGATGCGCCCCGACGTCTACCCGCTCGACGACATCGGCCTGCTGCGTGGCATCGCCCTGCAGTACCGCCAGGGCGAGGCGCTGTCGCGGGCCGAGGCGCAGTCGATCGGCGAGACCTGGCGGCCCTGGCGCACCGTGGCGACCTGGTATCTGTGGCGGGTGCAGGATCCATTGCCCGTGGAGTACTGATGAAGACAACGTATCTGGAATTCGAGCAGGCGATTGCCGATCTCGAACAGAAAATCGAGGCGCTGCGTTTTGCGCAGGAAGATTCGGCGGTCGACATCGCCGAAGAGGTCGCCCGTCTGCAGAAGAAGAGCCAGACGCTGCTCAAGGACACCTACGCGAAACTGACGCCGTGGCAGGTGGCGATGGTGGCACGCCATCCGCAGCGGCCGTACACGCTCGATTACATCGAGGCGATCTTCACCGACTTTCATGAACTGCACGGCGATCGCGAATTCGCCGATGATCCGGCCATCGTCGGCGGGCTGGCGCGCTTCGACGGCGAGCCGGTCGTCGTGCTCGGCCACCAGAAAGGACACGGCACGCGCGAGCGCAGCCAGCGCAACTTCGGCATGCCGCGGCCCGAGGGCTACCGCAAGGCGCTGCGGCTGATGAAACTGGCCGAGAAATTCGAATTGCCGCTGTTCACTTTCGTCGACACGCCGGGCGCCTTCCCGGGCGTCGATGCCGAGGAGCGCAACCAGTCGGAGGCGATCGGGCGCAATCTGCGCGAGATGGCGGCACTGCGCGTGCCGATCATCACCACGGTGATCGGCGAGGGCGGTTCGGGCGGCGCGCTGGCGATCGCGGTGAGTGACGTCACGCTGATGCTGCAGTATGCGATCTATTCGGTGATCTCGCCCGAAGGCTGTGCCGCCATCCTGTGGAAAAGCGCCGAAAAAGCGCCCGAGGCCGCCGAAACGCTGGGAATCACGGCGACGCGGCTGAAGGCGCTCGGCCTCGTCGACCGCGTCATCAACGAACCGGTCGGCGGCGCGCACCGCGATCCGGCACGCATGGCGCAGTCGCTCGAACGCGCGCTTGCCGAATCGCTGCGCCAGTACCGCTGCGTCGATTGCTCGACCCTGCTCGATCAGCGCTATCAGCGCATCATGGACTACGGCAAGTTCAAGATCGCGGGGTAGGGGTCCGGGCGGCGGGAGGAATCCATGAACCGCCGGAAATCCTGTTCGCACGGTGCGCCGCAATCGGCGAACGTGATCGTGCAGCGGGCAATCCAGCGCGCGCTGAAGGATGTCGGTGCCCCGGAGCGCGTTGTCGTCGGCTTCAGCGGCGGCGTCGATTCGACCGTGCTGCTCGATGCGCTTGCGCGGTGCCGGCGTCCGCAGGACATTCTTGCCTGGCACGTCCATCATGGCCTGCAGACGGCGGCTGATCACTGGGGCGCGCACTGCGAGCGCGTGGCGAAGGCGCTCGGGGTGTCGTTCGGTGTGACCCGCCTGGCGGCGCGCCCGCCCGGAACGAATCTGGAAGCGTGGGCGCGTGCTGCGCGCTATGAAGCGCTCTGGGCGGCAGTGGCACGCTTCGGCGCGGATGCACTGCTGGTGGCGCACCATGCCGACGATCAACTCGAGACGGTGCTGATGCGTCTGGCGCGCGGCAGCGGGCCGGCCGCGCTGGCCGGCATGCCGGCGGCGCGGCGGCATGCCGGCGGCTGGCTGCTGCGCCCGCTGTTGACGCTGGGGCGCGAACAGATCATTGCCTGTGCGCGCGAACGCGGGCTGTGCTGGATTGAGGATCCGATGAACGAGGATCCGGATCTGCTGCGCAGCGCCCTGCGCACGCGCATCGTGCCCGAACTGACACGTCTGGTGCCCGCACTGCGCGCCAATGTGCTGCGCTCGGCGCAGTGGCTGGGCGAATCGGGCGAGACACTGCGCGCGCTGGCGGAAGACGATCTGCGCGCGGCCGGCATCGCTCCGGGCATGCGTTCGATCGACCGGCGCGCACTGCTGCCGTTGTCATCCGCGCGACGCAAGCAGGCGGTCCGCGCCTGGTTTGCGTCGATCGAGGCACCGGTCCCCGGTCATGCGGCACTGCTGCAATGGGAGGACATGATGCTCGGCGGGCGCTCGGTCCATGCGCATTTCGTCCATGGCGGCTGGCAGTTCCGGCGCTACCGTGATCAGATCGAGGCCACCGTACCGGCTGCTGCCGACGTGCCGCCGCCGACCGAATTCCGTTTCCGCTGGCAGGGCGAAGCGGCGATCGCCGTGCCGCAATGGGGTGGCAGCCTGACCTTCGCGGCAAGCACCCTGGCACACGCCCCGGGCGCGGCCTGGCTGGCCGCGCAGCCGCTGTCGGTGCGCGCGGCGCGCAGCACGAGCCGGCTGCGAATGCGCCCGCAGGGTCGCGCGCGCACGCTGAAGAACCTGTTTCAGGAGCACGGCGTCGCTCCGCACCTGCGCGCGCGCCGGCCGGCGCTGCATGCCGGTGACGAACTGCTGTTCGTCGCCGGGTTCGGCATGGACTGCACGGCGGGTCGGGGCGCGGAAGACGAGGTACGCATCGCCATCGGCTGGCGTTTCGACGGGAAAGAGGGTCCGCGCCTGCCGGTTCCGTCTCCGCTGTCATCCCTCGTATAATTTCCGGCTTTTCCCGGCGAACCGGCACGGCTTCGCCGGCAGGACAGTGCTCGGAGCAGCCGGATGGCCTTGATCGTTCAGAAATATGGCGGCACATCGATGGGTTCGGTCGAACGCATCCGCAATGTTGCGCGCCGCGTTGCCACCTGGCGCCATGCCGGCCACCAGGTCGTCGTCGTGCCGTCGGCGATGGCCGGAGAGACGAACCGGCTGATCGGGTTGGCGCGCGAGATCCAGCCACAGCCCGATCCGCGCGAACTCGACATGGTGGCGGCCACGGGCGAGCAGGTATCCGTCGGCCTGCTGTCGATGGCGCTGAAGGCGCTCGGCGTCGACGCCGTCAGCTACGCCGGCTGGCAGGTGCCGGTGCGCACGGACAGCGCCTTCACCAAGGCGCGCATCGTATCGATCGACGACGAGCGGATCCGCCGCGACCTGGACGCCGGACGCGTGGTGATCGTGACCGGCTTCCAGGGCGTCGACAGCAACGGCAACATCACCACGCTGGGCCGCGGCGGCTCGGATACGTCGGCCGTCGCCGTGGCAGCGGCGCTGCATGCCGACGAATGCCTGATCTACACCGACGTCGACGGCGTCTACACGACCGACCCGCGCATCGTCCCCGAAGCGCGCCGGCTCGAGCACATCACCTTCGAGGAGATGCTCGAACTGGCCAGCCTCGGCTCGAAAGTGCTGCAGATCCGCTCGGTCGAATTCGCCGGCAAGTACAAGGTCAGGACGCGCGTGCTGTCCAGCCTCACCGAACCGGACATCCCGGTCGACATCGAGGCGAAATCGGGAACGTTGATTACCTTCGAGGAAGATCCGGAAATGGAACAGGCCGTCATCTCGGGCATCGCCTTCAATCGCGACGAAGCGAAGATCACGATCACCCGGGTGCCCGATCGCCCCGGCATCGCGTCGCGCATCCTCGGTGCCATCGCCGACGCCAACATCGACGTCGACATGATCATCCAGAACCAGAGCGTCGACGGCACCACCGATTTCTCGTTCACCGTGCAGGCGCCCGAACTGCAGCGCGCCATCGACGTGCTCAATGCCCGGGTCAAGGAAGACATCGGCGCGAAGGAAATCATCGGCGAACCGAAGATCGCCAAGGTCTCTGTCGTCGGCATCGGCATGCGCTCGCACGTCGGCGTCGCCAGCCTGATGTTCCGCACCCTGTCGGAAGAGGGCATCAACATCCAGATGATCTCGACCAGCGAGATCAAGATCTCGGTTGTCATCGAAGACAAGTACATGGAACTGGCCGTGCGCGCACTGCACAAGGCCTTCGGCCTGGACAGGCCGCGGGCGGCGCTACAGGAAGCGGGCGCCTGATCCGGGTGCACTCGCCAAAACGGGCTCGCCCGTACAGCACCGCCCCGGGCAGTGCTGTACAATCGCGCCCGAGCCGGCATCGAGAGAGTTCTCTATCGAAGCCCGGAGACGTGGCCGAGAGGTTGAAGGCACTCCCCTGCTAAGGGAGCATGCGGCTATAAACCGCATCGAGGGTTCGAATCCCTCCGTCTCCGCCA